>JAAOEI010000048.1_pt1 | contig 41959 bp, 77 predicted proteins | sample 7059261 | NCBI WGS metagenome assembly JAAOEI01 (sample SAMN14008812, study PRJNA610033) | viral metagenome | isolation source: viral particles filtered from seawater | place: China: Hangzhou Bay, Yangshan Deep Water Harbour | collected 2017-10-31 | reverse complement strand
TTCCAATGAAGGTCGATCAGTCGGCGGTGTTTCGCACAGACTTGAATGCGATTGAACAGTTGGAGTTGTGGTTGACATATCAGAAACACTGGTGTGAGCACAAACCATCTGTCACCATCTCTGTTAAGGAACATGAGTGGTTGGAAGTTGGTGCATGGGTTTATGAAAACTTTGATTGGATGAGTGGTGTCAGTTTCCTTCCATTCTCGGAACATACATATAAACAAGCACCATATCAGGATTGTACAAAGGATGAGTATGAGTTCTTAGTTGATAGGATGCCCAAAACAGTGGAGTGGTCTAAGTTGTCTGAATATGAAATAACAGATATGACGATAGGGGCACAGGAGTTAGCCTGTGCGGCTGGGTTCTGTGAAATTCAGTAATGCATCTCGTGGTCTGTGGTTCGTGTGAAGCTGAGTTTAGAATCAAACATAGTATGGACGAAGGGTATTATATGATATCCTTCTGTCCATTCTGTGGTGAGGACTTAGATAACGAACTTGAAGATGAAATAGAATGGGATGAGGATGAAGACGAGTAGTGCGAAGGCAAAAGGACGTAGACTTCAACAGTGGGTTCGCAATCTATTAATCGAAGAATTAGAAGTACATCCAGAGGACATTGAGTCTCGCAGTATGGGTGCAGGGGGTGAAGACCTCATCATGGCTCGTGCTGCGAGACAGAAGTTTCCTTACTCAATCGAGTGTAAAAACCAAGAGGCAGTGAACGTGTGGAAGTCATACGAACAGGCAACAGAGAACTCTGGTGATTACGAACCTCTACTGGTAATAAAGAGAAATAATAGTAAACCACTTGTCATTGTTGATGCAGAATATTTCGTGAGACTACATGATGAAAGAGATTGAACAGAAATACATCGAACAATATAAACTGCACCACAGTGATACCACAAAGTTTCCTGGCAACTCGTATCTCTCGCAACACCACCTCATTGCAAAACTGGTAAAAGAGACAGACTCCAAGACACTCCTAGATTATGGGTGCGGTAAGGCTCGACAATACACAGTTGATAAACTACACGAAGAGTGGGGTTTTATGCCCACACTCTACGACCCTGCAATACCAGAGTATGAAAATCTACCAGAGGGCCAATTTGACGGTATTTATTCGACAGATGTGATGGAACATATTCCAAAAGAAGTAATTCCATCAGTCTTTGAATACATATATAGTAACGCAGAGAAATTTGTATTTTTAGGTATATGCACTAGACCCGCTGTGACATTTTTACCCAATGGGGAAAATGCACATTGTACGGTTGAGTCTATGGATTGGTGGGTAAAAATGATAAATAGTCATGCACCGAAAAGTGTTTATACTCATGTTCATACATATGGTCTTGATAATAACTACATGATTTTGAATTGGTAATACAACTCATATTTGGAGTTTCCAATGAAGAAGATAATCGCAGGAACTTTTGCGATGGTCTTTGTCATGATAAGTTTGAATGCCACCGCACAAACAAATAGTACAGTAAGCAGTACAGTTGTTACTGATAAAACACCACCCACTGCAAATGCACCTAGTGTTGTAATAAACAACAGTGATGTTTGTAAGTCTGCATTTAGTGCAGGCGTGCAGACACAAATCCTTGGTATTGCAAGTGGTATTGCAGTCACAGATGAAAACTGTGAAAGAATGAAACTGAGCCGCAGTCTATTCCTCATGGGAATGAAAGTTGCTGCCGTATCCACACTATGTCAAGACGCAAGAGTTTTTGATGCGATGTGGATGGCAGGGACACCATGTCCTTACATGGGAAAGATTGGTGAAGATGCTAGAAAAGGTTGGGAAGAAAACTCAGATGAAGTACCATCTGACTCTCAAATCTTTGAAAAAAAGTTAGTGGCTCAGAAGAAGAAATCTCTCGCACCACCAGCGGACCAGTGGCCGAACGAAGAGTACGACAATTACACAGAGTAAAAGAGGACGATGATGAAATTACTTTACTCCAAGGTGTTGGTATTGCTGTCGGTGTCGTTGGTTTGTTCTTTGGGATACCACTCTTCCTCTGAGGCACAGACAACTCAACAAATAGAGACTGAGACTGTAGTAACAGACAACTACCTTCCAACGATGGATGAGTTTACCACAAGAGGTGGCACCAGCGATAGTTGTAGAACTGGTAGTGGTGCGACTAACTGCACTGGTGGAACCAGTAGTGGTGGGGGTTTTTACACCAGCACATTTGACTTAAAAGAACAAATGACGATAGATGAAATCAATGCTGGTTTTGATTTAGACTATGGTATAGATGTAATGTCGCATTCTAGTAACAGTGTTCTTGCAAGTTGTGTTAATGGAAACTTGTTACAGTCATCAGATTGTAGAGATGTATTTACTCTAACGGTATCTTTGTTTGACACTGGTAATGTTCTTGCTCATAAGTTTGAACACTCGGTGGAGTTGAACTATACAGGAACAAGAAGTTTTTCATTCAACCAAACAATACCAGAGAATAATTTTACATCACTCACTGGTGAGTTTGAGTTGTTTGGTATTGATGCAGGGTTTTCCAGTGGTTTCTTTGGTCCTGCTTTCTCTAATCCAACTCTTACGACCACCTTTGAACTTGTGACACTGTTGGAGACAGAAGTTCTTGATATCCTAAACACAACAGACATTCTTGATGTTAACACACCAGAGAACGTTGAGGTTGCAACTATAGAGGTTGAGATTGAAACTCCAGACGGACAACAGATGGCCAGTCTGGAACTTGAAGTCAATACTGAAATGTCAATGGAAATAGAATCTCTAGAGCTCCCCAGTGTTGATACACAATCAGCACCAGAGGTCGAGGTTGAAATTGCAGAAGTAAATACAGAGATAGAAATGGAGATGGAAAATGTGGCAGAGCCCGAACCTACCACCAGTGAATCTGTGGAATCTACCGAACCCGAACAGACAGAACAGACGGGTGGAGCCGAGTCTCCAAACGAATCAGAGTCCGAACCAGAACAAACAGCTGAAGCAGAACCTAGAGAACAAGAGGGAGAATCCCAACCAGAGTCTACCGAAACCTCTAGTGAATCCGAAACTGAATCTAATAATGAATCAGAGGTCGCAGAAAAACCAAAATCGAAGGTAGAGAAAAAGGAATCTGCTAAACAAAAGGCAGCAAGAAAGATTGTTAAGAAGATGGGAGATAGAGGAAGATATGATTCAACGAATCAATTGAAAACTCTGGTCATTATGAACGTTTTGGCAGACACCAAGAATTTCTTGGTGCAACCAACTATACCACAACCAACGGGATTTTTTACAGATCAGAAAGTCCCAGACGCACAACTTCCAGAGAATAATGCAGCCGCATGGATGTTGATGGGTGGTAGTAACCAATTGCATGACCAACTAACAGGAATGCAATATAAGGAGAGATAAGAGTGGCAGAGGTAGAGATCGCAGGGGCAAAGATAAAGGGGGGAAAGTTATTATTGGTGTTACCAGTTTTGGGTACACTAGGTGGTGGAGCATGGGCAGGATTTGAATTCTATAGAGACTATATGGACATGAAAGAAATTGTTGAGAACATTGATGTGGATTCAATTAAGGCAGAGAACAAAGTCCTTGAAACCAAACTGGACGATGCGATTACATATACGAGAGATATCAAGGGCGATTTAAAGAATGAGATAATGAGAACAGAGGCTATCGTAGAGTCAGTTGAGAGAAGAGTTAAGTCTATTCAAGATTCCACCCGTGCCATGATTGACAAAGAGAATGACAGGAATGACAAGCTAAGAGAACGTGTCCAAAACAGGATGGATAGTCTTGATGACAGTCTGACGAGTAAGATGAAAACGCTTGAGGAAGATATCAACAACAAAGTTAAGAAGGCATTGAATAATCCATTATCCAAGATGTAAGTGACTTGATTTTTTGTTAAAGTTTTGTTACATTAGAAAAACTTCCCATACATAGTATAGAAGGAAATCTAATGGATAAAATCTCTAAACAATTATACAAGAAGGTCAAAAAAATGGATTTAGGTAACCCTGTTATCACAGCCCTAGTTGGGTTAGTAGTTTTTTATATTGGTTTGAAAATGTTCTCTGGTGGGATGAAGTCGATGGGTAACATGGACCATCTCAGTTTCTTTATTCATAATCCCTATTGGATGTTCCTTGGTGGTATTGTAATGACCTTGTTGTGGCAGTCATCTTCTCTATCGACCACTGCCATCATTGCACTTGTTGCTTCTGGTGCAGTTCCCTTACCCGCAGCAGTTGCGGCAGTTCTAGGTGCAAACATTGGAACAACGGGAACTATCTGGCTTGCGGGTGCTCTCGTTTCTGATGGTATGCCGAAGGGCGATACACTTAGAATTGCAATGGCACACACTGGTGTAAACTTACTCATGGCGATAACACTGTTACCTTTTGTTCATCCTATCGCAAGATTTCTTTCGAGGCTCACATAAATAACTTTATGGTTGATGAAGATTATCAGGCGTGGGTAGAATATCCAGAACATAGGTGGGTATTCAATAAACTTGAAGTGGCACTGTTTTTTGGTTATGACGCCGGACCAGCTTGTGTCCCAATCACTAAATCAGGTAATTATATTATTCGTCCTATATACAATCTCTATGGGATGGGAATTGGTGCGACTATCAAACACCTTGACCCTGATATTCATGGAGAAGATATGACTCATCACAAACATGTCCCGCCTGGATATTTTTGGTGTGAAGCTTTTGATGGGGAACACAAGAGTGTTGACTTCGAAAAAGTAAATGGTCGTTGGGTTCCCTTCTGCACCGTGATAGGGGAAAATGATAAAGACAATTTGATACGTTTTCGTAGTTGGAAAAAAACGTGGAATACAGAATATGTCTTCCCAGAGAAATTGCAGTTTGATGGGGTGAAGAATCTCAACATAGAGTTTATTGATGGTCGCCCGATAGAAATACACTTGAGAACAGGCAATGATGTGTTTTGGGATTTGTCCACAGGTGAGAGTTTATACCCTGTTTGGAAAGATGAGGGTATAGAACCAGACATCCCTAATCACTACCCAGAGAGTTTTAGATATTCCGCTGATGGACATTTATCTGATATTCGTGTAGGTTATTCCTTGACAAAACCTTCTAAATAGTTTATATTGGTATATGTAACTCAGAAAGGTATCTTATGGACGCAACAATTCACGCACTGATCGCAACTGCATGTATGGCTGGAGCATACTATGTCGGTCGATGGTCAACACGCAACGACTTGACTGATGTGATTGAAAACATTCTATCTAAATTGGAGATGGATGGTTACATTGCAACCAAGACCGATGAGAATGGTGACAAGGAACTCGTTCCAATTTCTGACATCATTGCTAAGACTGTTAACGAAGTTAACAAAGTATCTTGACAAATCCCCCCAACTAGTATATTGTTATTCATATGAGTGGAATGCATATGTTGCCTTCGTACTATACGACTACGAGTACGAAGAAGCGCAAACAAAAAAAGAAGTCGAAGTCCCTGATTGTAGCAGAGAAGGAACACGAGAAGTTTCTCAAGCGTATGGGAGTAGGCTCTCGTAGCTCAGCTGGATCAGAGCAACGGTCTTCTAAACCGTGGGTCACAGGTTCGAGTCCTGTCGAGAGCGCCAGTTCACGGAGCGTAGGAAAGTCTGGTAATCCGCCACATTTGGGATGTGGAGATCAGAGGTTCGAATCCTCTCGCTCCGACCAAGTTTTCTATGATCCATCAATGGCAAAGAAAGAAGAGAAGGTCTATACCGGCACAGAGATTATGGGTATCGCACAGATGCACAAGTCCAATGCAGTGCCGGTACGAAACAAGAAGTCTGCTGAAGAAGTTGCAAAGATGAGGCGAGGATGAGTCGTATTCGTAGATTTTTTGAATGGAAGTGTAAACTTACCGTTGACTTTTACTTTAAACCTTGGTATCCTACGCATTGGTTGTGGTTAGATGCTTGGTCAAACAGTAAACATTACAACATAGATGGCACAGGTAGGTAAAGATGAGGCGAGGATGAAAACCATCATCCATATCAATAAGAACCTCAAACAGTCAAACGATAAACACGGCAGGACATTGCCTGTGTGTCGAGTTGAGGTTGATGGCAAGACATGGTACGGATCAAAGGTAGACATTCTTGGTCCGAGCTCGATGGTATACAGTCCAGACAAACCAAGGAAATGTGGTGCTAAACTCTGGATTGAAACGGACAGTGATGTGGTCATACATGACAGAACAACTTATGCTGAAATGAGGCGAGGGTGAATACCAAAATCTTCGATGAGACTTTCAAACTTGCACAGTCAGTGGAACCTGTTCGTGGTGCAAGAATTGCTGCCGCAGTGGTACGCAAAGGTAAAGTGATATCCTTTGGGTACAACCATAAGAAGTCTCATCCCTTTCAAGCTCAGTTTTGTAAGAACGAAGATGCGGTATTCTTTCATGCAGAGGTCCACGCAATCAAGAATGCACTGAAGTCTGTCGATGTAGAAGACTTGTCGAAGTGTGAACTATATATTGTAAGGGCAAAGAGAAACAGGTCAAATCGTAAATGGATTACTGGTTTATCGAAACCTTGCACTGGATGTCAAAAGTGCATTGACTTATTTGAGATAAAGAATGTATACTACTCAAAAGAAGGAGAAGCAAATGCTTAAGTCGATTGTAGTATCGGGTGTTCTTCTTGCAAGTCTAACTGCTTGTCAGATGAACAATCAAACCGGCGGAACACTTATTGGTGCTGGTGCTGGTGGACTTCTAGGAAGTCAAGTTGGTGGTGGTAGTGGTAGACTAGTTGCAACTGGTGTTGGCACTCTGATTGGTGCTGTTGCTGGTAGTTCAGTTGGTCAGAGTATGGATCAGAAACAGACTGTCATCTACAAAGAGGTTGGTGCAGATGTCTGTTCAGACTATAAGAGTAATGAGGGTGCATATGCAGCTTGTCAAAAAGGTGTTGCACAGAGAAACGCAGAAATGCAACGCCGTCTAGAGAATAAGGCGTATAACCAAGGACTAGGGAAATAAACATGAGAATTGAAGTTCGTAACAACAACGTCGAGAAGGCGATGCGTATTCTAAAGAAGAAACTGACAGAGGATGGTTTCTTCAATGAGTTACGAGAACGTGAGTACTACCAATCGAAGGGAACCAAGCGTCGTAGGGCAAAGGCTGCTGCAAAACGCAGAACGGAACGTGATCTAAAGAAACGGATGGAAAACGAAGGATATTGAAATGCCTAGAAAGAAGGTAACTGTCAAGACTGACAACAGTGGATGGACTGCTCCGAAGAAACGCAAACCTCGTAAACCCATGACCAAAGAACAGAAGGCTGCTGCAGCAAAACGTTTGGAAAAGGCAAGAGAGGCGAGAGCAGCAAAGAACCCTGATTATGGTAAGTCGAGTATTCATGAAAGTCTTCGTAATTTACCAGACGAACATTCACTGAGTCCTACGAAGGTTAAGAAATGGATTAAAACTCAAAAGGACTATGTAAAGAGTGAACGCCAATCAGTAAGACAGAAAGTCAAAGGTGCCGAAGCTAAACTTAGACTGCATGAAGGATATATTAAAAACATGCAGACGTATCTTCGCACTGGAGATTGGATAGATACCTGTTATGGAGAACATCAGGAGCATAAAATTAGAAATCGTTGTATCGCACTTGCATACGACAAGGATGGAAATCCAAAACGTAATGTGGGAACATTCTACCCAGACATGGGTGAAGTTTACACACAAGAAATGTTAAATGAAGAAAGAGGAATCGTTGTAGATGACGGAGAACCCAGAAGAAAACAACGTAATAAAAGGACCGTGGCGAAAAAGAAAAGTCGTCGTTCCAAATGAAGAAGAGCTGCTCCGTCAAGAAGAGATAGAGTTCTGTGAAGAACTGGCATCTAAAGTTGTGATGGATATGGTTCACTTGATGAGTGATAATGATGTAGACATTGGAGAGAGAAGTTTCTCTCATGACTTGGCTGTTGTTATTGAACTTGTGAAGTCACTTCTCTATCGTGATGCTGGTCTTGAACATCCTCTACATGAATTTGTCGATATGTTTACAGAGACAACAGTTGAAATGGATAACTCACATAGAACAGTCATTCGAATAGATAAACTGAAAGAGATGGTAGAGTTGATGAAAATGGATGAAGAAGATGACCCAGAAGTTTCATGAACCATACAGTCCTGCCATTCTGGAGACTACAGTATCAGAACGTTTTGTTGACATCGTAAACACTGTTGCAGATGAGGTTCTTGCAGATGAGGAGAAGAGTAAACAGTGGGACTTTTCTCATAAGTTGGTGGGCAAGGTCAACAAGGAAATTCAAATTCCTGTCAAGGGAAAGTCTGACCGTGAATATCTGTTTAGCACGATGAAACAGGGATGCCTAGATTATTTGAATTATATGATTGACAAAAACCGCGCACAGAGTTATAATAGAATAGTGGGTGAGGGAATAAAACCAACTATTGAAAATATCCACCTGACTCAGAGTTGGGTGGTCAGTCAGTATGCAGGCGACTTTAATCCTATTCACCACCACAATGGAGATTTCTCTGCTGCAATCTATCTAAAGGTTCCAGAGGGTATGACAGAAGAATGGGATGAGGACTTTAAGGACCACTATCCAGCAAAGGGTCTTATCGAATTTGCATTTGGTGAGAACCAGAACTTTCGCAGTGACAATCTAAAGTTTAAGCCTGAGGTTGGTAAGTTCCTTATATTTCCTTCGTGGTTGAAACACTTTGTATACCCGTTCTCTGTCGAGGGTGAAAGGCGCATGATGAGTTTCAATGCGACGATTATAAATAGAGGTTGATATGATTTTAGTTGACATGAACCAGATTAGTCTGGCCAGTGTGATGATGCACTTGAATATGAATAAGAAGATAGAACCAGAGATTGACATGGTTCGTCACATGATACTCAATTCGGTTCGTATGTATCGCACGATGTTTCGTGAAGAGTATGGAGAACTGGTTCTCTGTTACGACTCGAAGCACTACTGGCGTCGAGACTACTTCCCCAACTATAAACGCAATCGTAAGAAGACACGCGACAGTTCCAATCTGAATTGGGATGCCATCTTTGAGTGCCTGAATACCATCAAGGCAGAACTGAAAGAGTTTTTCCCTTACAAGTTTGTTGAGGTCTATGGTGCAGAGGCAGATGATATCATTGCAGTTCTGTGTGGTGAGTTGGAATTTGACAATGGTAAGACCCTCATTCTCTCTGGTGACAAGGACTTTATTCAATTGCAGAAATATCGCAATGTGACACAGTATAGTCCCATCACCAAGAAGTATGTGAATGGGATTGACCCAGTGGAGTATCTGAATGAGCATGTTATGAAGGGTGACTCCAGTGATGGTGTCCCTAACGTGTTGTCCCCAGACAATACCTTCGTTGATGGTCTACGTCAGAAGCCACTGAGTAAAAAAAAGATTGCATCTTTCATTGATGGTGACCTTCCTAATGATGAGGTCAAACGAAACTTCCAGAGAAATGAAACTCTGATTGATCTCACCAAATCGCCTGATGAACTCTTCATCAAAATTCTAGATGAGTGGAACAATGCACCAGAAGGTGACCGTAGCAAACTACTAAATTATTTTACAGAAAAGAGGTTGAGGAACCTCGTTGAATCGATAGGAGAATTTTAAAATGGCATTTGATACATATACGCCTCTGTTTTCGGAGACTTTGGAAAGGGTTGGAAAACTGAAGACAAAGAAGGAGAAGATTGAACACCTACAGAAGTACAACACAGAAGCACTTCGTATGGTGATCAAGTCTTCATTTGATCCCAAGATTGAGTGGGCTTTACCAGAGGGTGAGGTTCCGTACACACCAACGGAAGTGCCAGAAGGTACAGAACACAACGTACTTGCAGCTGAAGCACGAAAGTTGTATCACTTCATCAAGGGTGGTAACTCACAAATTACCCAGAACAAGAGAGAGGCAATGTTTGTCCAGATGCTTGAGGGTCTACACGAAGACGAAGCAAAACTGCTTGTCGCTGCCAAGGACAAAAAATTGCATCAGGTCTATAAAGGTCTGTCTGCGAATGTGGTCAAAGAGGCGTTCAACTGGACAGATGAGTATATGCTGGATGAGGGTGAAAAGGTAGTCTATCCACAGACTCCCGGCAGTGCATCAGGGGCCTAAAAAACTTTCAAAATAGCTCATTTTTTTGTTGACATATCCGAATCCGTATGGTACTATAAGACATAATCGAGATACGGAGTTGACATGACTTACAAAGAAGCACTGATTGCGATTGAAGAGAACCTTAAGAAGCACCGTGCTATGGGTGATGACCGTGCAGTGAAGGCTGATCTGTTGATGAAGAAGGAGTTTCTGAAGTTAATGGAAAAAAGTTAATTTTTTTGTTGACAAACCCTGTTTCGTATGTTACTATATGTATAGTGATGATGAGAAAAGAGGTTGACATGACTTACGAAGAATGCCTTGAAATCTGCACGAAGCGGATGTGTGTTATGGGGTACTTCCCTGATGAGATTGAGGAAGCTGCCAAGGAAATGTTTGAAGAGGAAAACGAGAAATGACTGTTATTGTAAAAGACGCTTCTAAGTCGGTTCTGTCTGGTCTTGGTAAGATGAAGGCTGCGATGATTGCTGACTATGCGAAGTTCATGGTTCCCGATACGGATAATAAGAAGAAGATGAATGCCAACTATGCTGACACTTTTGACATTCGGTACGGTAAAAAGTACATCAAGATTGTCTGTGATAATAGTGTCGCTGCGTTTGTCGTTGGTGTTGACAATGACAAGAAGTTCAAGAAGGGTGACATTCTGAAACCCGCTGGTTGGGCTGCTCCTGCTCGGAACGCTGCTCGGGGCAACGTCCTCGACGGTGGTTATCCTATCAACTGGACTGGCCCCCTCTATCTCTAGGGGGTCATTTTAGGGGTTGACAGATTCCTTTTTCACGAAAAAGACAAATAGTAATTAAAATTCATTGTCTATGTTCGTTTTTCGTGGTATTTTTAAGTTAGAATCAAAATTCAGAGAGAGGTTGTTATGAAAGTAGATATCGATATCATGGACATTAATCCCATTGTAGATGTGGGAACTGCGAAAGCTCCCATGTATGTTCTGGATGCCACTTGGATGACTGTCCTGTATGAGAAGGCAACTGGAAAGGACTTCAAGGGTGACGATGCTTATGTGAAGTTCTGCGATAAATTTGTTGACGAGTTCAACAAGGACAATGACCTAAAACTGGCAATCAAGAAGGTGATGAAATGAAAAAGGTTGCAACATTTGCTGCTGAGTTCACTGTGATGTTAGGTGGTGCAGGGGTGTTTTTTTTCGCCCTTGTTGCCTTCTAAGGGGTTGACAAACTATTTCGGTTATGGTACTATTAGACATAATCAAGAGATGAGGTTGTTATGAATTACGTCAATGTCATGGGTGCCACGGAGTGGAAACGTGCTCTCGTTGAGGACGTTGTTGACTTTTGCATCACTGAGTTGATGCCTCGGATGCGTACCCTTGAGATTGAGGTCAATATCAAGAACCTCAAAAGTGAGGGTGTCGCCGGTTGGTGTTACGAGGGTGAAGACAATCGTGACTTTTATATCGACGTTGATAAGAATCTGACAGGTGGAGAGTTGATTGAGACTGTCTGTCATGAGATGGTGCATGTCTGGCAGAGTGCCACTCGCAAGATGAAAGATTTGCCCTTTGGTCGCAAGATGTACATGGGTAAGGTCTATGATGAAACCACTGCGTATGAGGATGAGCCTTGGGAGATTGAGGCGTATGCCATGCAGGGTGATCTGTTGAAAAAATTCGAAGAGGAATATGCAAATGGGTAAGATGAAAAATTGGATGATGGATATTGAAGAGTTCGTAGATGGTTATTTCTATGATGCTCCAGAACCTTTTGATTTTACAGTTGATGAAATCTGTGAGGATGCAGAGATGATGTTTCGTTCAGTTGAGGCATCTAAGTATGCCAAACGGTACATCACTGAAAAGGTGGGCGAAGTATGAACCCACTTGAAGCACTGGTGATCGGCACCATAGTTGCCGGCACTGGAAACATGGCGGCGCCGCAACTAAAGTATGATGAGTCTGCAACCTGTCTCGCAAAGAATATGTATTATGAGGCAAGGAACCAAGGAACCGCCGGATGGATGGCCGTCACGGCGGTTGTTCTCAATCGTGTGAATGACGATAGGTTCCCTAACTCAATCTGTGAGGTTGTCAAAGAAGGTCCAACTCGTAAATCATGGAAAGACCCGAATGTAAGAATTCCAGTTAAGCATCGTTGTCAGTTCTCATGGTTCTGTGATGGACTATCAGATAAACCCAAGAACAAAAAAACATACAATCAGATGTTGGGTATTGCTGACAGCATTCTTGCAGGCGAATTACCTTTTTATGATATCACAGATGGCGCAACACATTACCATGCAGATTATGTTACCCCTGCATGGGCAAAGACCAAAACTAAAACTGTGGAAATACAAGACCATATCTTTTATAAATGGAAGAGGTGAAATGAAACATATTGAAATTTCCGTTATGGAGACGTTTGAACTGTCTATTGATGGACAAGTGAAACCAGCTGGTAATCTTGATATTCGTGAGTTTGAAGACGGTGAATGGGTAGGTGGTTGTTATGCTACCTATGACAATCTTGTTGAGAAAGTGAAGGAGTGCCTAGAGCAATGAACATATTCTATCTAGACCGTCACCCGATCAAAGCCGCACAAATGATGTGCGACAAGCATGTGGTTAAGATGATATTGGAGAGCGCACAAATGCTCTCCACAGCACACCGTGTCCTTGACGGTGATGATTATGCTGACCAATATGGTCTATACAAAATGGCTCACAAGAACCACCCTAGCACTATCTGGGTTCGTTCTGGTGGATTGAATTATCTTTGGCTGTATGACCACATGCGTGGTCTTATGCAAGAATATACGCATCGTTATGGCAAAATCCATGCGACAGAAAGACTAAACATGGGGTTGTCAAGTCGGCCTCAAAATATGGATGATAACGCTCCTTTCACTGATCCCCCACAATGTATGCCTGATTACTGCAAGGGTGAGGACACAGTTCTTGCATATCAAAATTACTATATATTAGAGAAGTCAAAATTTGCGACATACAAAAAGCGAAGTAGGCCGGAGTGGTGGAATGACAGACATGAATACCAAGACTACTGGGGAGCTATCGGTACAGAATCGTGAACCTTATTGGGATTACATGGGGAGACGAATGAAAGAGGAGTTGTTGGTGCCTGAAGAAACTTATAGAAATGAAATCGCACAGATGCAAAAAGAGATACATTACTTGCGATTGCGTGTGAAGAAACTAATGGAAGAAATACATGACCTAAAAAAATGTGGTCCAGTACAATTGGAGTTAGATGTATAATGCCAACATATAGATTTTATGACACGACTACTCAAGAAGAGTATGAAGAATTCATGAGGATGTCTGAACTTGATGATTATAAGAAACTTAATCCGCATGTGAAACAACTACCATCTGCTCCAGCCATTGTTGGTGATCATATATCAGGTGTAGGACCAAAAGTAGACGGTGGGTTTACTGAGAACATGCAACGCATTGCAGAGTCACATCCAGGCACACCTCTAGCAGACCGTTACGGTTCAAGTAGCACACAATCAACCAAAGAAATTAAAACCAGACAGGTGTTGAAGAAGCACGGAATCTTATAAATAAAAATGACACGGGCGAGAAATCAAACTTCAGCAAGGGATGCACAGCATCTACGCAAGCTGGGAAGTCAATCCGCCCATGTGTCAGAGGGGGGATGTTATACCGCCCCCACTCCCCCCTCTTTTTCTCTAAAGGATTGTTATGGCCAGTAAGAATAAAGAAATCAATCATTCCCAACTCGTAACTGTCAAACCTATTACAGACAGTCAGAAAGTTGTGTTTGATACATGGAAGAAGGGACAGAACCAATTCCTCTTCGGTGCAGCAGGAACAGGTAAAACGTTTGTCTCTCTGTACCTCGCGATGCAATCTGTCTTGGACTTGAAGTCCAAGTATGAAAGAGTCATCATTGTGCGCTCTCTCATTCCCACAAGGGAGATTGGATTTCTGCCGGGTGATGAGGAAGATAAGTCTGCACTGTATCAGGTGCCGTATCAGAACATGGTGCAGTTCATGTTTGAGATGCAGAACGAACAGCAGTTCAATACCCTCTACGATAGGCTCAAGGGACAGGGAACACTGTTTTTTCTATCAACTTCTTTCCTAAGAGGGTTGACATTTGACAACTCAATTGTTATAGTGGATGAGTGTCAAAACATGAACTTCCATGAACTGGATACAATTATCACTCGTGTCGGTCAAGACTCACGCATAGTATTTTGTGGTGACTTTGACCAGACTGATTTACAGAAGACAAATGAGAAAAATGGTCTTCACGATTTCTTGCGTATTCTAGAGGAGATGGAAGAATTTAATTGCACAGAGTTCAGCATTGGAGATATCGTAAGGTCTGGATTTGTGCGAAACTATCTAATCAACAAAATTAAAATGGGACTAGGAATGGACTAATGGACATTGAAAAACTTAGAGAACAACTCAAAATTGACGAAGGCTGCGTTTACGAAATATATAACGATCATCTTGGCTATCCTACTTTTGGCATCGGTCATTTGGTCATTGAGTCTGATCCAGAGAACGGAGAGGAAATTGGAACCCCTGTCTCTGAATCTAGAGTCATTGAAGCCTTCGAGCAAGATGTCGAAACAGTACTGTCAGACTGCGCCATCTTATATCCAGACTTCGATGAGTTGCCAGAAGAAGTTCAACAGATAGTTGCTAACATGATGTTCAATCTTGGTCGGCCACGTCTTTCCAAATTTGCTGGTATGAAACGTGGTGTTGATTCACAAGATTGGGATGCTGCTGCTGATGAGATGGTTGATAGCCGATGGTATCGTCAGGTAGGGGCAAGAGCAGAACGACTCGTTGAGCGTATGCGTAATGTTTAATCATATACCAGTGGAATTGCCCCCTGTGAAAGCAAGAAATGGTGGCGGTGTTCGTCTCTATGAAACACCAGAGGGTAACAAGTACCCATCAATCACAACAGTGCTTTCCATTCGTAACAAGAAGGGATTGCATGAATGGCGTAAACGTGTTGGTAATGATGTGGCAAACTATGTTGCACGAACTGCTGCGTCAAGAGGTACTAAGGTACATCACATGTGTGAGGACTACCTTAACAATGTACAGTCCAATTTTCCTACAGAGTGGGAGAAACACAAGAAGGATTTCCTGCCATACTGTTTGTTTGGACAGTTAAAGGATAAAGTCTTATCAAATATAGATAATATCTATGCACAAGAGGCAGGACTATACAGTGATAAATATAAGGTAGCAGGTAGGGTTGATTGTATTGCTGAGTATAAGGGTGTCCCTTCAATTATTGACTTTAAAACATCCTCGAAAGAACGTAATGATGAGTGGAATGAAAACTATTATATTCAAGGTACAGCCTACGCAGAAATGTTTCACGCAAGAACAGGTATAGAGGTATCACAAGTGGTTATTCTTGTTGTTACTGAAGACGGCACGGTTCAAGAATTTGTGAAAGAAAAAACCCCATACATCAGCCTGCTAAAAGAAGCAATAGAGGATTGGAGAGCTAAAAATGAAGTATCTAGTAGCGTCGATAATAGTTCTAACAGTTCTGTTGCCTGGTACACCCCTGGCCAATGATAAGTTCGAAAACATTATTTGGGGTGTAGGTGAACCAATTGGGGTTCAAGCACTCTGTGCCGATGAAGACACAATGATTGATATAGTTAACGCCGATATGAAATCTGAAGAATTGGTTATCGATACTATCAATTTAAAGGTCGCGGCCGGAGCTTGTATGACTTTCCCAAACCCTATCATGTTATTTGTTCAAGATAGGTTCCTTTCGTATAAAGACCATTCAGACCGTTACAGTGTGGCTTTGAAGGTAATGAATGGTTTCGGAAGACTTATGGGTTATTGTCTTGCACCAGGCAGATTTGACAAAAACAAAAAATCACCTAACGAAAAAGTTAATGGAATTCCAACCTAAAGCGTCTTGACAATCTATACTTACTGTGTTATAAATAAAATACAGTTTGATGAAACAGGACGAAAGGCATACTGGACGCGGGGGCAGTACCCGCCGCCTCCACCATGAATACTTGGATGTGGTTCGGCAGTAATGGCGAACCTTCACCGGCCTAGAGCGAGTATAACCCAGCTATCTCATCCAAGTATTCATGATGGGGGCGAAACAGGATCGACAGGTGTTGATTAGAAAAGTGGAGAACTGTGGATTGACCACCTTATCGGTCAAATTAGTAAATGCAAACGATAATTTTGCATCTCAAGACTACGCACTAGCTGCGTGAGTCGGATAGGGTTTCGGACTTCCTAGTAACAGAATAGTCCAACGGGTGGTGCCGTAATACACTCGCGGGGGGTCCACGGTTAACCCCCCAACTTTTAATAGGAGATATATAATGGGTTGGAATCCCTTTAAGAAAAAGTCTTGGACTGATGTTGGCAAGGCTATTGAAGACACAGCAACAGATGCCGGTAATGCGATTGCAGACACCGCAACTGATGTTGGAAATACAGTTGCAGATACTGCAACAAGTGCTGCAAATGCGACGAGTGATTTCGTTACGGGTCTTGTAAATGATACAAGCAAGGCAGTTAAACACACCGCAGATACTTGTGCTGCACAGGCAACAGAGTATTCCAAGCAGGGATTTGATGTTGCATCTGATGAGTGGAAGAGGGGAACTCAAGAAGCGTGTAACGCAGTGAGTCACGGTGTTGAGGCAGTCGAATGGGCTGCAACAGAAGCGTGGGATTGGGTTGATGCGAATGCATGTTATATCGGTTTGAACCTTGCACTGACCACTGGGTGTGTTACTTATTTCACACCAAAACCTAACCCTTCTGATCCCGGCACAGTTACCAGCACAGCAGTCAGTACAACTTATCTTGGTTATATTGCCACACAGGGTGCGAATGCTGCAATGGCAACCGCAGTTGGTGGTTTGATTACAGAGAGCGTGTGGCTCATTCCCGGCGTCAAGGGAAACTGTGATAAGAAGACACTTAACAACGTAATCGTCAACGTCATTGCAACATGTAATCCTGCAATGCTTAGTGTAAGTCTTGCTACACCAGCAGGAGTTGGTATTTTCGTTGGTAGTGTAATTAGTCCAATTGTTGCACAGTTGGTTTGTGAGAAAATTGCCCCCAAAGGTATGACGGGCACAAAATAGGAGAAGTTATGAACTTGAACACTGCTAAATCTTTCTCTCTTGAGATTGAAAGAATTGCTAATGAAAAGGGTATTACCCATATGGAGGCAGTACTAGATTATTGTTACCGTAAGAACATCGAACCCGATACAGTCGGGAACCTTATCTCAAAAAGTCTCAAAGAGAAAATTGAGGCTAATGCGAGGGAACTAAATTTTTTACCAAAGAGAGCTAAACTGCCAGTTTGATGGAACCCATCGACGTATATTTGATGTACTGTGCCTTCAAGGCGCATTTTGGAAAGACTGATTATGACTTTGTGAAGTACAAAGGTAAGACTCGCATTTCCAGAGACACATTCTATAAGCGCAAGGACCGTGGGTTCTTCGTGCGTCTATCCAGAAAATATAAGTCAGAAGAGGAAGTCAAGAATTACTTTCTGTCCAACTTCATCAAGGACAGGAAGGGTTACATTGCCAACTTCAATGATGAGAACTATAACTCATGGAAGTTGAAGCGGAGTAACTTTTTTGATATGTTTGTGGCTGAGATGACTCCACTTGTGAAGGAATTTGAACCACTATTTGAGGTGAAGAAGCATAACCACCCGAAACTTCTCAAGGAGTTTCTGGGTGGGCGTGTATCACTGGAGACGCTCATCATTCTGGATGAGTTAGTCTCTTTCAGTAAAAATTGGGACAAACTATTAGGGGACGATATTGTATGGCCTGACCTAAAAAAATTTATGAATGATTACAAAAGGTTCTTGACAATTGACAAGAATAAGTATAGAATGAATTTATTAACTTTGATTGAGGAGTCCAGAGATGGAACGTGTTGAAGGTTTCTTTGAGGCAAAAGTTGCCGAACTTCAAAACACTGTAAAGTCCCTACAGTGGGACAATGCAGAACTCACCAAGAAGAACGGTGAGTTGTCAGAGCGGGTCAAGGAACTCGCAATGATGCGTAACAACCGCCGACCTAATCGTAACCGTAGGTAGGGAGAGAGTGCCGCTGTAGCTCAGTTGGTAGAGCAATTGATTTGTAATCAATGGGTCAGGAGTTCGAATCTTCTCAGCGGCACCATTCTTTAGGAGAGTTTTATGATGACAGATATTCTTTTAGGTGTTTCAATTGCAAACGCGTTTGCAGCAATTTGTCTGGTTGTGGTTAGCATCTTGGACTATCGTTGGAACAGACGTTTAGAAAACCGTGTTTCAGAGTTGGAATACAAAAACAAACACAGAGTTTTTACAGGTGGAAAACCTACCAATAAATTATCAGGTGCCAAGATGAACAATGCTCGCCGTGAAAAAAATATGCAACATGAAGATTTGTTGAAGTAGACTATGACAGTAAAACTTATATCACATTCACAAGTGCCCAAAGAGGGATTCATTGGTGTAGACGATGCACAAGACCTGATTGCATATTGCGCTCGCGTCTCTAATCCGTCTAACCAACTAAACAGAGATACCGCCGAGAAGTTGGTTGGGTATCTGATCAAACACAAACACTGGTCACCACTAGAGATGGTCAACGCATGTCTTGAGATTGAGACAACGCGAGACATTGGCCGACAGATTTTGCGTCATCGTAGTTTCAGTTTTCAAGAGTTCAGTCAGCGTTATGCAGACCCAACCAAGGACTTGGATTTTGTTACTCGCGAGGCACGTTTGCAGGATGAAAATAATCGTCAGAACAGTGTGGAGATTGATGACCCCAAACTACAAGAGGATTGGGACGTTATACAGGAGATGCTGATTGAGGACGCACAGTCCGCATATCGTTGGGCAATCAGTAAAGGTATTGCAAAAGAACAGGCTCGTGCAGTTCTACCAGAGGGTCTTACCATGTCTCGCATGTATATGAATGGCACACTACGGTCATGGGTTCACTATATCGAACTTCGCAGTGGTCATGGAACGCAGAAGGAACACATGGATATCGCCAGAGAGTGTGCGGTTGCGATTGCACCTATCTTCCCCATGATACAGGATTTTGTTAATGAGTAAAATTAAACTTGATCCAGCAGACCGTAAATGGGAATACAATGGTGACGGCCAAAAGATTTACAAAGAAGAGGCTGGATACGGAAATAAAACACAGTGGTTGGAAAAGTCACTAGTCATAGGTAATGGTGAGTCACGATCATGGTTCGAGCCCTTTAACGTAACCATACTTGATGAAAGTGTAACAACGTGGGGGTGTAATGCGTTATATCGTGAAGGTCTTAACTGTGTAAACAATCTGGTTGCAGTTGATTATGCCATGCAACAAGAAATATATACCTCTGGTTATTGGCGTAACACTCAATGTTGGTTTGCAAACTGGAGTCTTGTCCCTGCCGAGATCGCAGATATGATGCTCATGGGATATGACATACCAGAGTCGTTCATTCACAAAACGGAGAGGGTGGGTAACCACACAGAACAATGTGTCATCTCAGGCAAAGACCCTGTTACATTACAGGAGAAGATTGAGGTAGCAATGAAGATGAATCCAGACCTTGACATGGTTGATCTTCGTAACAAGATGGAGAAGGACTCTGGTGTCTGGATTACATATGTCAAAGAGGACGACAACATAAATAATATTGACTTTCCTGTAGGATGGTCAGCTGGAAATACTGCACTACATCTTGCTTGTCAGTCTGGTGCAGAAGAAGTTTATATATTGGGGTTCGACCTATCATCATATGATGAACCGTTGAACAACATATATAAAGGGACAGATAACTATCTGTCAAGTGATGCAAAAGGTTTTAATTCAGTCAACTGGATTAACCAGATGCAAACTGTTTTTACAGAGTATAAGGATGTGAAGTTTTATTGGGTGGATGCCAGAGATGATTCTATCCAAGAAAATAATCTAAGTTACTTGACAAAAGACAGTCTTCGTGATAAATTAACTATACTTTAACATACGAAAACATACGTTAACATAAGGAGAAAGATATGTCACTTGCGGCATTGAAAAAACAGAACAGTCTTGACTCACTGCTGGGTGCTGCCCAGAAAGAGTCTGCCCCCCAAGAAAAGAAGTCTTACGTTGATGAACGTATCTGGAAGCCAGTCATGGATAAAGCTGGTAACGGATATGCAGTCATTCGTTTCCTTCCCGCACCAGAGGGTGAAGACATGCCTTGGGCAAAGGTCTGGAACCATGCGTTCCAAGGTCCAACAGGTCAGTGGTATATTGAGAACTCTCTCACCACTGTGGGTCAGAATGACCCTGTGTCAGAGTACAACTCTAAACTCTGGAATTCAGGCGTAGAGTCTGATAAGGAGATTGCACGGAAGCAGAAGCGTAAGTTGTCGTACTACTCCAACATCTATGTTGTAGAAGACCCTGCAAATCCTCAGAACGAGGGTAAGGTTTTCTTGTACAAGTATGGCAAGAAAATCTTTGACAAGATCATGGAGGCAATGCAACCCGCATTCCAAGATGAAACTCCTGTCAATCCCTTTGACTTCTGGGAAGGTGCGAACTTCAAGTTGAAGCTTCGCAAGGTAGATGGATATTGGAACTATGACAAGTCAGAGTTTGCTGATCCATCTGCATTGTTCGACAATGACGAAGAGATTGAGGCGTTGTGGAAGACAGAGTATTCACTCGCAGACTTCACTGCACCTTCTGCATTCAAGTCATATGACGAACTCAAGGCACGGCTCGATGCAGTTCTTGCCGGTACAGTAACCGTTGGTAAAGCAGTGGATGTCATGGAAGACGAACCAGTTAAAACCGTGACTGTAGATACTGCGGTAGTTGATGCACCAACACCTACTGTGTCAGTTTCTAGTGATGATGAGGACGACGCAATGTCCTACTTTGAAAAACTGGCAGAAGAGTAATTAACCTAACCAATCTAGGAGAACAGAAAGGGGGGAACGCGGTTCCCCCCTTTTATTTTAATAGGCATTGGCAAGCGCACCCGCAGCAGATGTATCAGCTACTGGCGCACCAGTTACATTGGTGGTTTTGTTTTGTCTTGCATCATTAACTGTTGTTGATGCGTCTACATTATTGCCGCCACCACCAGCCCTAAGTGCAGCAAGTTCTGCTTTCTTCGCTTCGAGTTCTTTTTGTGCTGCTTGGTATTTTGCTATGTCTGCCTTATGTTCTTCATCTGATTCTGCACCAAATCCAAATGTGCCTTTACTTTGTTCTTCGGCATCTCTTCCTAAGTAAGCAACCTTATTTTCTTGCCGCCGCACATCTCTGGAAAGTTCCCTCATTCTTTTTTCTCTTTCCTTTTTTTCTGCCTCCGCTTTTGCTTTTGCTGCAGCTTCTGCCTCTTCTTTTGCTTTTTCTTCTGGTGATTTATCTCCCACCAATCCAAGTTTTCTTGTTATAAAATTATCTGGAATAAGAGACTTAAAATCAAAGTTTTTCACCATGTCAATAATCTTCAATAATTGATTATATGGCCATGAAATAATATCAGTAATAATTTTCTTGAAATCAAACTTGTCCAAAGCTCCGGCAGCTTCATCAAATCCTAATTTTTTCAGAACCCATGAAACAGCATCTTTTAACAGGTTGAGGGGCGCACCAATTAGATTTGCAAACAGTTTTGATACACCATCTCTTAGTCCACCAATGATACCGTCCTTTTTGTAACCTTCCATGAACCCTGTAACAAAGTCAAACGCAGACATGAGAATTGTTATAGGTAGAAAGATTTTGCCCAAAACTTTACCAAGACCAGATGCAAATTTAAGAATACCGCTTGCACTTGCAGATGCTTTGGTGAGAGTTGCAATCTGACCAAAAATAGTGCTGAAAAATCTACCAACTGGTGCAAAGAAGTTTTTGATAGCTGTTATAACATTCTTTACTTTATCTATTGCGAACGCACCGAATGTAGTCCCTTTAAATGCTGCTGTTAAGTTCTTAAATAAATTTGTCAGGGGTGCAAAGATTTTTCCTATCTCACCAATCTTTGTGAGTTTTGCCAAAAATTTGAACTCAACTGCCAATTGTTTGAAGAATGAAACAAGTGCAACAACAGGTGCAGCGATAAGTGCAGCAAGTCCTGCAATGGCAAACTTACCTTTATCTTTCAATCCTTCTAAGAAACTTTTGTTTAGTGTGGTTATGCCATTTGCCATACTCTCAAGGAGTGATTGGTTTCTCCTTTCACTTGCTGCTTGTTCCTCCTCCGCCTCTTCTTGTGCGGCACGGTTACCTTGTCTGTTTCTAGCATTTTCTTCTTGCAGGTTTCTTAATCCACTCATCTCATCAATCATTGTCTGTTGTTGTTCAGAGGTCATATTTAAATAATAGTCCAAATTCCCTGCAAGGTTTTGGTTTTCTCTACTCAAGGCATCTACTATTTTTGCTGGGTCAAGTCCTAGTAAGTTTTGTGCAGCCTCCCCCATCTTATCTTGAACAGCCTTTTCTGCGTCCAACACTCTCTTTCTAGCCTCAAACTCTTTAAACTCTTTTTTCGTGAGTCCAAGACGGTCTGCAAGTAATTTCTTTTCTTTCTTTTCTTTAAGTGCAGCAAATCCTTTATTGAATAATGTCTTACCAACACTACCCAATGTCTGAACGCCGGGGATTTGTTTAAATGAGTTTACGAATGGGTCAGTGACTTTCAGTAAGTCTTTACCGACAATCTTACCAACCTCTTTGCCAGTGTTCTGACTCAACTCTTTTGATGCTTTTGCGAGTTCCCTTACCGCAGCACTAAACTCTCTTGCACTTTCATCAGCCATGTGATTTCCTCTGCTCTTGTTCTATTCTTTGGTTTTCCTCATCAATATAGTTCATAGTTAAACCAATATAAATTTCTCTTTCCCACGGCATCATATTTTCTATCTCTGTCAAACTAAAGTTATGATGAAACATCATATTCCAGTTTAACTCATAATATAACTTAACTGATATATGCGCCATGGTTATGTAAAAAAATCACCAAGCCCCTCAAGCAAAACCTCATTCTTCTTTTTAGTCTTTGGGTTTTTGATATCAATAATGTGTCTCAGTTTTGGCATAGTCTCAAAAAACTCCTGAACCTTTGCCAACATTTCTGATGTCAAACTCCCAAAGAACTCATCTAGTTCTTTATCACTAATATCGATTCTCTTATAAACATCCTCACCAAAATGAATCTCTGAAATACATCCCTGCATCAACTTAAACACCATCTCCGTATCAGAATCATCATCAGACTTTTGCGTACTGAATAGTGTAGGATATCCCATAACAAGTTTTATATCGTCTGCCAGTTCAATCTCTGGTGTATGGTCAACACTCATTTGCACATCAACTTCAGAAAGGTCAACTTTCACAGGAACTTTCGTTTTACCATCATCTGGGCAAGTGAGATTTAACTCGACAGTTTCACCCACGGACTTTCCTCTAACTTGAAGAAAAACATATTCCATATCAAACACTGGTGCTGTTCTGCCATCAATAGCTCCAAATGTACACTCACTAACAATATTGGTGAGTGCGTCATTTATCTGCCGGTTATCATCACTCTCCATTGCAAGGAGTAGGATTTTTTCCTCTTTTACTAGAAATGGTCTATACTTAATTTTCTCCTGTGTTGAAGGTACAACTAACTCATACTCTGGTATCTGTAGTTTTGGTAATGCCATAATATTTCATCCTTTATAGTCTCCGAAGCACTTTCGGTATATTACTTAGTATCTGTCTCTCAACACCATCTGCAACTGTATCAATAACTCTGTCCAAGACACTTGGTGCTTGCTCATTGATATCTAATGGCGTCCAATATCGAAAAGACATACCAACTGTAATCTTTATGTTTTCATTCTGTGAACCGTAACTCAAATCGGTGCCGTTAATGTTCTTGGGAAATGCATCCCACAATTTTACTCCATACCTTCTCTGATCCTGTTTGTCGAGAAGATAGATTTCTACTGAACCAACGTAGTCATTATAATATCCAATGTTCCATGTTTGTGGGTTGTATGAGCTCTTCTGCCACCTCTCAAAGAATACCCTCTCTTCTAGATCAGCACTGGCTGCAAAGGTCATTGATACCTCCTCTGCATATGTCACACCTTCCACAATATCTCTCGTTGGACCATATATGTTTGCGTCTTGGACAGTTGCTAAGTTGATGCCAGGTAGAGTTACAGACTCACAACGGAGTTGAATGTCTCTTACATTTAGAGTTGTTTCTGTGCCAAGATTTGGATTCTGTAATTGTGACGCACCACCAAGTTGTCTTCCCCTTGGTCCAAAGATATTCACCTCATATCGGTTTGGTTGTGCATATCCCTCGTTAGAATGAAATGCAGATAGAATATCATTGAGAACACCGATTGCGGTTCCTTCGAAAAAGTTCTGTCCTACAGCCATTAGACCATGCTCCTAGATTCTTTCCATACCTCTGATGCAGATGCTTTCTTGAACCTCTGCACTGGTAGTAGTGTCGCAATGGTAAATTCGTCTGCATCAATTCTGCGAAATTGAGACTTGACTTGTCCCGCAAGATACTTATGAATCGTAGGGCGAACTAACCGTACATTCTTTAGTTTTTGATAGTCAGCAATTAGTATTGTTGACTCATCGAATTTTGTGTTGTTTGAGAAGTCTACAAGTCTGTCAAGCAATCTTATTCTAAGGGGGATTGGTAGGTAGTGTAGATTGATACCAAGAAATCCATCTGGATAATTCTCAATGGGAAGCACCAAGGGAAACGTATCATAATACGGTAATGTCTTCTTGAACTTTGGGTCATAGATGAACATGTTCAACCGCCCAAAGAATGGACGAGTTGATTTCTTACCGTCACGGATCAAGTCCAGTGAATTGGGAGTACCAAACTCCCTGATCTTGTCCTTGTACCACTCTGTGGAACGTGGACGCTCTCCTGCTGCTTGTTTTACAGACTGAATGTATTTGCTCTCTGCCATAGTATTATTTATACGAGATACCCAATTCGTCCTCAGTCAAAATCTTAAACTCTAGACCTCTATCCAAACACCACTCATTTGCATATTTCCACTTTGCAGAGTTGACACCCCATGTTTTGACCTCGTTTAGATACTTCTGGGTCTTTCTTTTGGGTTGTTTGGGTGGTTTGCATTGCACTTTAGGCTTGATCTCAATGATCATCTTCTTAACACTGCCATCGTGTTGTTTGACCTTGATGTAGAAATCTGGAAAATATCGGTGAATACGTCCGTCCCAAGGGGATAAATAGGGTATAATGATTTCTTCACTCCCCCATTCTAGAATGTTCGCACTGTTATCACAGTACACCATGAACTTTCTTTCCCATAAGGAGCGGTAGACTATGTTGCGTGGATCACCCTTGTATTTTTTAGGGTTTGCTGGTGTATATCGACCTTTGTATGCCATTCGTTATAAATAATTCAAAGTGTATAAGGATATTTAGACATGGCACTTAGAGACGCATTTGTAAACATCGCAACGAGCGCAGCAACTGCTGCGGCAAACCGTGCAGTATCATCAGCTGTCCGAGGGACTGCTGCTGGGCTTAGAGGAAGAAACTCTCAGAACGACACTGCACCTCTAAATGGAAGTGCTGGTTCAACGGACCTTATTTTGAGTTATCCAAGTGATGTTTCTCTTGATCCAATGCAAGGACATTATGTCATGTTTGGTATTCGGTCACAGAACCCAGGCAAGTTTAAACAAAACCAAACAGGCTCAAAAGACGGCACCATAGCCTCCGCAACAAAAGGTCTAGCATCACAAAATAATCTTAGTAACTTTGCATCCAAAGCTGGAAATCTTGTTAGTCAACAACTCATTCAAGGACTTAATAGGGACACTTTCATAAATTCTCGCGAAATAATGCGAGAAAATGTAAAGAAGGACCAGAGTTCTAGAGCACTCTCACTCAGCAGAAAACCCTACACAGAACTTGTCCAAACAATCGCACTGTACATGCCACCACAGGTTAGTGTATCATATGAAGCAAAATATGCAGACCAAGAAATTGGTGTACTGGCAGAAGCCGGATCAAAAATTTTAAAGGATATATTTGCGGGCAAGGCAACTCTTGGTAGTGTTGCAAGCGGTGTTGGGGATGCAGCAGTTGAAGGTGCAAAACAGGTTGGGCTATCCGCATTGGATAGTCTTGCGCCGGGTTCAAAAGCACTAGTCGCAATTGAAAGGGGAAAGATTATAACACCAAGAATGGAACTCATGTTTGAGGGTCTTGGTAGACGTAGTTTTGATTTTTCCTTTGTCATGATTCCAAAAAGTGCGGCAGAAGCACAGACAATTAGAGAGATTGTTAAAGCATTTAAAGTACATATGACATCTAACATTGGAACAACAACAATCAGTGATAGCCCAAATGTTAGAGAACTAGATATTCCTGATGTGTTTGATATCAAGTATATGTACAGAGGTCAAGAGAATATGCATCTAAACAAAATTGGCACTGCACGACTTACTGGCATGGATGTTCAGTATGGTGGTGACAGATACACCGCTTTTGAACCAGATGCATCTGGTTCACCACCACCACAAAGAACTTCTATATCACTCAAGTTTACAGAAATTGACATCATGTATCGTGATAAGATTGAAGAGGGTTTCTAATGTATTTTGCTAACTTTCCTGTTATTCCATACGATGCAGCAGGCGATAATAACTTTAAGGTGGTTACTAACCTTTTGCGTAGAGTTGCAGTTCGTGCGAAGTTGAAATCAAATGTTTCATTTTTTGACACCTACGATGTTAAGAATGGTGAGACACCAGAGATGATTGCAGACAAGTTATACGGCGACCCAGAACTTCATTGGACTATTCTACTACTAAATGATGTCGTTGATCGTTATCATCAATGGCCCATGAGCACTCGCCAATTCCTCGCACATCTCAACGACAAGTACACTAATGTTGATGGTATTCATCACTATGAGATTTCTCAATCTTCTGGTGACACTACCATCAAGATTAACATTGGAACAGACAACACAGATTATCCAACCGCAACAGCAATTACAAATAGAGAGTACGAACAAGAACTTCAAGACGAATTACGACGAATAAAACTGATTGATCCCATTTACATTACTGAATTCGTAACTGAATTTGAGGAACTAGTTGGGAGGAGTATACTATAGTGGCTGGTATTTTTCGTGCCGGACAATTTGAATTAAGAGAAGCCAAACTGGTATCATCGTCTGGTGAAATTGTAGATATAACTCCTTCAACGTTGAGTGTCACAATTTTTGAGGATATTAATAAGTTTACTCTCACTGGTTCTGTAATTGTTCAAGATGCTATTAACCTTGGTTCCTTCTTCCCATTAGTTGGTCAAGAGTATTTGTTGTTGAAGTTAGCAACCGCCTCTGCACAGGGTGAAGAGGTAGTAATGGATTTTACAAAGAACGCTTTAAACATTACGAATATTGGTACTCGCGTAGATACTGGTTCTGGTGTTCAGGCGTACTCAGTAAATTTTGTATCGCGGGAACTTTTAGTTGATCAGAGAGTTCGGGTTAACCAAAGTTTGACTGGCAGCACCTCAGACATAGTAAAATCTATATACCAAAATATTCTTGGAACGAGTAAGAAATTGTTCATTGAACCAACTGCTGATAGCAAGAAACTCGTTGCACCAAATCAACGTCCGTTTGACTTTATACGTCAATTAATGTACAACGCTGTCTCTAGAAAACATAATGACCCATGTTATCTTTGTTATGAGACAACCAAGGGTTATCATTTTAGGTCACTTGCAAGCATGTATGCACAATCTAGTGTTATGACATATGAGTCAACTGTTGCTGGAACACGGAGTAACAAGGGTGCGGTAGATATTGCAGCAGACATGGCATCTCTTTTAGAATATAATATTGTCAGCACTCAAGACAGTCTATTAACAAGTAGAATGGGGGCTTACGCTTCAAGACTCTATGTTCACGATATTATTTCTAAAAGTTATCAAAAATATACATATAACTACATTGACAATTTTAAGAATGAGCACCATATTGAGTCAACGAATAGTAAATTTAGAGGCGACAACTTGGACGACTTCCCAATTGTTAGTGATGTAATCATTACTAAAGATAATAAAAGAATATCTGACTTTCCTTCAAGAACTTTCGTGCAACCAACATCTGGTTCTGGTAAGAATAATTCTCAAGTTGATGAATTCGATTCGCCTGTTTTTACTTCAAACGCACCAGAATTATGGATTCAAAAAAGAAACTCACAAATGGAGCAGTTAAGGGTTGGTTATACAGTCACTATACAGGTTCATGGTAACACTGGTGTGGCAGCTGGAGATATCGTAGATATCAATCTTCCATACACTGCATCAACCAAGACCACTAAAGATGAAAAATATGACAACATATACAAAGGAAAGTTTCTCATCACAAAATTGAGACATGATTTCAGCACGGTTGACAAGTCACATGTCATGAACATGGAGGCAGTCAAAGATTCACTAACATATAAACTACCCTCATCAAATAATCCAGAAATTGTTGATGAGGTTGTACCATTTGTAGAAGATAATCTATACTAAGAAAGGAGAAGCCCATCTCAAAAAAATCTATATCCAACCACAAACAGCGAAAGGAAGATAAAATGGCTAAGACCAAGAATCGCATAAAGAAATTGAACTTTCAACGACAGGAACGTAGGGTAGAATTACAACCACTTTCAGAGAATGATAAATACATCATAGAAATGGCAGGATATAGAAAAGGGCAGATGCACGATGATACACTTCAACGAATTACAGGAAGGTCTACAAGACCCCAACATATTTAAAGCATTTTTCCTTGCGGGTGGCCCTGGCAGCGGTAAGTCATACGTTGTCAGGAAAACCACCGGCGGTACAGGATTGCGTATAGTCAACTCTGATGATCTTTTTGAGAAATATCTCAAGGATGCTGGTTTCGATATGGACATGTCCACAAAGAAAGCAGAGCGTGAGGCAGAAGATCGTGACAAGATGCGAGCAAGAGCAAAACAACTCACAAAGAAACGTCAAGCAAACTATATTGAAGGACGTATTGGTTTGATCATTGATGGCACTGGTAAAGATTACGATAAGATTGCAAAGCAAGCCACACAACTGAAACAACTTGGATATGATGTTCATATGATATTTGTGAACACCTCTCTGGACACTGCACTTGAGAGAAATGCAAAAAGAGAACGCACAGTGCCAACGGAGGTTGCAGTCAAAGGATGGAAAGACGTTCAGTCCAATATCGGTAAGTTCAGTCAATACTTCAAAGCAAACTTTGTGGTTGTGGACAACAACGATTCCGAAGAGGATGTGTTGACCCCTGTATTCAAACAGATCAAGGGACTGTTGAAGAAGAAAGTCAGAAACCCTGCTGCACAGAAGTGGGTTGCCCAACAGATGAAGGCTCGGGGTATCACAAAAAAACCCAAAGGGTTCTAAAAAACTTTAAAAATAGCCCATTTTTTTGTTGACAAACCTCTCTGACTGTAGTATATTTAACATATAGTCAACAAAGAGAGGTCGTTATGACTGTTCCAAATCCCCTTCTTACCTTCGTTCCGTCAGAGTTCAACACAGATGATGGTCCTCATGTTTTCCGTGCCGAGTGCAAATTCGGTACGGTCAGCATCGTTGGTGATGATGAACGAGGTTTCGTCCTGTTTGACCCCAACGGTATGAGTGTTGATGTGGCTGAACGGCGCAAATCGTTCACTGATGCCGTCAACCGTGCAACTTTCATATTTGGGGGTTGATCATGATTCTGACGCTCAAAGGGAAGACCAATAAGGGTAAAAACCGAATCAGGGAACACGGCGACAAGTGGGAAGTCCTAGACATTCCGCCCGGCGTCGTGAGTATGACCCCCAAACCCTCATTACCCCCCATAAAATCACTGAAAACAGGTGAGTGGCGATGGTTGGATGATGTCAATTTTTCTTGGATTCCCGAAAGATTTTAGTTGACAAACCCCTTTCCGTATGGTATGATTAGACATAATCGGAAATCAAGAGGTTACAGATGGTTGAAAGAATTACGATGGACAAGGGAAATTTCCTTGGTTATGGTGATTTAGAAGACTTAGAACTCGTTGGCCGTGCCTTTGGGTATGACATCTATGTTGAGAAAGAAGAACGCACATACATGACTGTGTGGGTCTATGACCGCAACGTGACGAAGAGAGTGCGTGATATATGGGGTTACATGGAAACCCGCTATCGGATTGCTGCAAAGGTAGAGTTGTCAAAAGATAGAGGTGCGTGGCACGTTGACCTTGCCATTGTCGATAGTCGTTACAAGGGTAACAACCTTGCAATCAAGGTTTACAAGTTCCTCATGAGGAAAATGAATATCACCCTGATGGCTGGTACAAGTCAGTCTGTTGGTGGACGGTATGTCTGGAATAAACTCAATAAGGAACGTGACGTTACGGTGTATGCCAGAAAGTCACCCTACTCCAAGTTCATCGACTTCCCCAAGTCGGGTAAGAAGGAACTGGTTTCCAAGATGTTTGACCTCTACGGTAGTGACGCAGAAATATTTGCGGTTGCTGCCTAAATTGGCTATTGACAAAACGAATCCTGTGTGGTACTATTAGACATAATTGATGAGAAAGGTTACGAAATGGCTTATGTGAGTAAAGAGACGAAGAAAGAACTTGCCCCTGCTATCAAGGCGGTTCTTGCCGAGTTCGGTGTGAAGGGAACCATCAAGGTTGACCATCACAGCACTCTGGTTGTGACTCTTCGGAAGATTCCTGCTGGACTCTTCACTCCTAAAGAGATAGCCAACTGTAATGTGAACATCTACCACATTGATACGTTCTTTGAGGGGACTGCCAAGAAGTTCCTAAACAAGTTGCTTGATGCCATGAAGGGTGACAAGTGGTTCGATAAGAGCGACAGCATGATTGATTACTTCCACACCGCTTGGTACAACGAAATTAAGATTGGTGAGTGGAACAAACCTGCGGAGATTGTCTGATGACTAAGACTGATGCATTGATGAAGAACCTCTTATACGAAAAGGTTGCAGTTATACACGCAGCCTATGAAGATGCCCCTGAGACGGTTGCGTTTGTAGAGGTCAAGAAGGACGCAACCACTAAAGAGAAGTTGGAGACTGCGTTCATGAAGACCAACAGCATCGATGATGCTTGGTGGAAAAACGAAGGTGTCACCAAGATGTTTGGTGGTGGCGCATGTCGGAGCACCAGTGTTGGTGACATGGTTTTGATTGGAACCACTAAGTATAAATGTGAAATGGCTGGATGGAGTGAAGTTTAATGAAGAAAATCAGGTTTGCAGCCGATTGGATTGCGCCTGTCGGCTTCTTCACAGTGATGTTTTTTATATGGATTGCGGCTTGCGTCGTGGCGCTTGTCGATTAGATCGAAGGAGGCAGCATGATACGCCCAACAAAAAACCGTGAATTTGTAATTAATCTGGACGGTCCAGATGGTAACGCAGTGGTCTTGATGGCCTATGCAAAACGGTTTGCCAGGGATATGGGTTATGCTTCTGATGAGGCTATCCTTAACTTGATGATGGATGGTGACTACACCAACCTTGTCAGAACTTTTGACAAATATTTTGGTGAGTTTGTGATTTTGGAAACGACAAATGAGGAGTTGTTGAATGCAAGTTAACACTGATTCGATTGCGATAGTGACCAAGCAAGTGCTGAAGTCAGAGGTTGAAGTCTTGAAATCAAGATTACAACCACAAGACACGGGCAATCTGTATACTGCTATTGCTGTGTTGGAAGAGCGGATTAAAGAATTAGAAGGAGTGAGTTCATGATTAAAGCGTTAATGGTTGTCACTTTAATGAGTGGCGCAGAATACTCTGTTAATATGCCGAGTATGGAGAGTTGTCTGAAAAACGCAAAACTTGTTACAGATCAAAGTGAGATGATAGATGTTATCTGTATCCCACGAGCAGACAAGTCTGCGAAAATGAAAGACATGTTTAGTATGTTTGGTGATTTAGTTGAGAGGATGCAAGAGAATGAACTGGGAACGTCTTATAGCAAATGCCGAGATGGCACTTAACAATTGTATCAAAACTAAATCAGAGTGGGGAGTTCAATATTGGTCTAGTGTGTTACAACACCTCTTAAAACGTGCGAGGAGACTACATTGATAAAAATCCTTGATGATGCTTCGTACATGAAGGACGACCCTGTTCGTCCTGTATTGTCATATGCGTTTCGTAAATCGGTGGGGGAGATATTCTACATCGGTGAGGACAAACCTGATGCCATTGTCTGTGTTGCATATACAACAGACATTCCAACAACTGTAAGAGAACTTGCTCTCTACTCACACCCAAAGGGTGATAACTGTATTGCATATACTGTATGGAGTTACACTCCCCGCTCAGGAAGGAATATTATTTTTAGTCTGAGAGACTATGCGATTGAAAACGACTTCAAACGTCTAGTCACATTATCACCCAAGACTGAGATGGCTCGTAAGTTTCATCTTAGCAACGGGGCATTCATCTTAAACGAGAACCAAGAAACTGACAACTATGAGTATGAATTATATGAAACCTAAACACAGGTATGCTCACATGCGGGCTGCATACGCATACGCAATGTGCAGCACGGCAAGAAATCTAAAGGTTGGGTGTGTTCTAGTTAAGGACCATCGTATCATAAGTATTGGATACAATGGGACACCGAGCGGTTGGTCCAATGAATGTGAGGATGAATTCACAACAGGTGCCGAAACACATGTCCGTGTGGAGTTTATAACCAAACCAGAAGTGATACATGCAGAGGCAAACGCGGTTGCAAAACTTGCGAGGTCTAACGAGTCAGGTGAAGGTTCGGTAGCATTTATTACACATGCACCTTGCCTTTCTTGTGCAAAGATGTTATACTCTGCTGGTGTAATTGAGGTTGTGTATGCTGACCCATACAAGTCCAAGGATGGACTTGAGTTTCTTGAGAAGTGTGGAATCAAGGTATCACAATTGTATTTTGAGGAGGCAGTGTAATGGCAAATAATGTAAACACATGCATCGACATGGAAAATCTAAATTCAAATGCAGTCAATCTTATTAAGGAACTGTATTCTAGAGTGCGTGAAACTGAGGACTACAAGTGGTTCAGTGATATGTTTGTTGATGGGACAAATGTAACCTATGAACAGGCAGAAAAATTAGCTAAAAGACGGGATTTCGGACCTAAGTGGTGTTACATCGAAGACTTTGATGTTGGTGAAAATACCTGTACGATTCGAACTGTTTCTGCATGGACTTCTCCTATCACTGGTGTTGAGAAACTGCTGACTGCAATTTCTGCAATCTGTCCTGATGTTGTTACTGAGGTAACTTATGAGGATGAGATGCCCAACTTTATTGGTGCCAACTTCTACGTTGGAGATGAATTGGACGACTCAAATGAGTGGGACTATGATGAAATTCTGGAAGAGGTTAAACGCCATCATGATCTTGAAGAAGATGAGGAAGGTAATTTAACAGAGGAGAGCGATGACATTGTGTGGGAGAATATCTGGGAGATTTCTCATGACATGCAACAGGAATTTCTCTCTTTGTGTCGAGGCAGGCTAAATGAAGACAATTGAGAGGACCGCTCTATCCGAGTTGATCGCAAATGAAGATTATGCGAGGAAAGTTCTTCCACACATAAAGGTGGATTACTTTTCTGATCGCAGTGAACGTATTGTATTTGAAGAGATACAGAAGTTTGTAGAGAAATACAACACTCTACCAAATAAGACTTCTATTGAAATTGAAATCGACAGTCGCCGTGACTTGAATGAACAAGATGTGAAGGCGGTGATTGATATAATTAAAAGTCTTGAGAAAGACGATGACGCAAATTTGGAGTGGTTAGTAGAGACTACAGAGAAATTTTGTAAAGATAAGGCGGTATATAATGCAATTGTCGAAGGCATACAAATCATTGATGGAAAAGATAAGAATCGAAATGTCGATGCTATCCCGAGCATTCTCACTGATGCCCTGGCTGTGGGTTTTGATAATTCTGTTGGTCACGATTACTTACTGGACGCAGAGTCCCGATTTGAATTTTACCATACGGTAGAGGAGAAGATACCATTTGATCTGGACTTCTTCAATCGTATAACCAAGGGTGGATTACCACCTAAGACACTGAACATTGCCCTCGCTGGAACTGGTGTGGGTAAGTCTCTGTTCATGTGTCACATGGCTGCAAACTGTATGAACCAAGGTAAGAACGTATTGTACATCACTATGGAGATGGCAGAGGAACGTATCGCAGAACGCATAGATGCAAACCTGATGAACATCTCTATGGAAGACCTACATAGTCTACCAAAGCAGATGTATGACGACAAGATCAACAAGATCATCAAGAACACCACAGGGCAGATTGTCATCAAGGAATATCCAACTGCGTCTGCACACTCTGGACACTTTCGTGGTCTTATCAAGGAACTCGCAGTCAAGAAGTCATTTAGACCAGATATCATCTTCATTGACTATCTGAATATCTGTGCATCCAGTAGATTCAAAGGGGCAGCAAATGTCAACTCGTACATGTATATTAAATCGATTGCAGAGGAACTTAGGGGACTCGCAGTTGAGACAAACGTCCCGATTATGTCGGCGACACAGACGACTCGTTCTGGGTACTCCAACACTGATGTGGGTCTGGAAGACACAAGTGAGTCTTTCGGTCTTCCAGCTACGGCTGACCTCATGTTTGCGCTTATTTCTTCTGAGGAACTTGAAGAACGAAATCAGATCGCAGTTAAACAGTTGAAGAACCGATACAATGACCCAACCATGAACAAGAGATTTGTTATCGGCATTGACCGTGCAAAGATGCGGTTGCATGACTTAGAAGAGAGTGAGCAGGACGGTCTGGTGGACAGTAATCAGAAAGAGGACACATTTAATGAACCCGTGTTCGACAAGACAGACTTTGGAGAAGGATGGCAAGTATGAATTATGAATGGGAATATGTATCACGCGATAGTGACGCAACAGCGTCTATTCTTCTGCGTGGTGATCACAAGTTCTCTGGGGTAGTATACTCCTATGGAACTATAAATCTACCAGAACCAGATGGTAACGGTCAAGCTAATCTATCGTTTGAGTATCACATTGAAGACAATAACAATATTCCTCGCGATAATTTCAATGAGGAGTTTTTCACGATGATTGGTGACATTCTTGTTGAAATTATTGAAGACAGAATGGCAGAGGGAAATTTAATTTATAAAGGAGGCACGGATGAGTAATTTTTTACAGGATGCAATTAAGGCAGCAGGAAACGAATATGCTGCACTCGTAGATGACGGAGTAGAGGCTGGTGATGTAGAGAACTTTATTGACACTGGTTCATACATCTTCAATGCACTTCTATCGGGGAGTATGTATGGTGGACTACCATCTAACAAGATCACTGCTATTGCGGGTGAGAGTGCAACAGGTAAGACATTCTTTCTCATGGGTATGGTCAAGAACTTTCTTGATGCGAACCCTGATGCTGGTGTGTTGTATTTTGAGAGTGAGAGTGCAATCACAAAGCAGATGGTGATTGACCGTGGTATTGACCCCAAGCGTATGGTTATTATGCCTGTCACCACAGTGCAAGAGTTTCGCACACAGGCAATTCGTGTTCTGGATGACCATCTATCGAAACCAGAGGGTGACCGTCCACAGATGATGCTCTGTCTCGACTCACTGGGTATGCTGTCCACCACTAAAGAGGTAGAGGATACTGCCGATGGTAAGGAGACTCGTGACATGACACGGGCACAAGTCCTCAAGGCTGCGTTCCGTGTCCTGACACTGAAACTGGGTAAGGCAAAGGTGCCTATGGTGGTTACCAACCATACCTATGATGTTGTGGGTTCCATGTTCCCAACTAAAGAGATGGGTGGTGGTTCTGGTCTTAAGTATGCAGCATCATCTATTGTCTATCTGTCTAAGAAGAAAGACAAGGATGGCACTGAGGTTGTGGGAAATATCATTCACTGCAAGAACCACAAGTCTCGTCTGACCATTGAGAACAAGATGGTGGATGTAAGACTGTCCTATTCTACTGGGTTGGACAAGTACTATGGTCTACTGGAACTCGCAGAGAAATATGAAATCTTCAAGAAGGTATCGACTCGTATTGAATTGCCTGATGGTTCGAAACAGTTTGGTAAGACCATTTTGAATGACCCTGAGACATACTTCACTGAAGATGTCATGGCTCGACTAGAAGAGGCAGCAGGGAAGGAATTCAAGTACGGTTAACGATCCCAAGCCTTGACGGCAGTGAAGTTGTTAAAGGAGAACTCCATGCGGTCAACAAGTTTGACCGCATTTCCTTTTACACGATCAATTGCAACATAACCTTCTGGGTTCGTTACCTTGTAACCATTGGCAGTGCGAATGAATGTGTCAGTCATCTGACGAACTGAGTTCAACTTTTCTACGATGACCTGTTTTGCATCCACGAGATGGTTCTGGAACTGAATGATATTGCCTAGGTTCTTGGTGTGTTTCTTGACCTCACGAACATACTCTTTTTGCATGTCCTGATACTTCTTCTTACCTTTGTCACTCTTTGCTTTCTCAATTTGTTTGTCAAAATGCATTTTCACCCAATTTTCATACCCCTTTGCATGTGCTACTGGGTTAGTGATCTTTTGACCTTTACGGACCATGCTGTTGTTATATGTTTTGAGTGATGCACCAGCCAGATTGCCTGTCATGCTGTCCTGTAGACGTAGAAACGCCTTTAGACCATTTGCATTGATGCGTTGGAATGTACGACCTGTATCACTGAGGTATTTGGTTACCTTCTCTGTTTCTTTTGCAGTGAAAGTGCTACGACCTGATGTGTCTTTGTATGTTGCATCATCCATCCACACTGATGAGATTTTTTTAAGTCCCTTGATATCTGCACCGAAAGATGCTTTCATATCTTGTAGACTGTCACCCTCATATGTGGTATGGAACACAACACCAATCTTTGCACGATTCATGGCCTTACCCAAATCACTGTCAGTGGGAACTGCATACACGATGGTGTTGGGTTGGAATGTGTAGTAGGAAACCCCATCAATGGTATCAGTTTCAATGTCGTCGGTAAACATCAAATCACCCTGTAGAACACCCTTTATACCGATTTTAGAGAGTTCTGAGAGGGCAACCTTGAATTTACTGTTCAATGCCCCTGATAAATCTTCATCTATTTCTTCATTACTTTTGTACAGTTTAGGATTGACGTTGAATACAGATTTCTTTGCAACAAAGAACTTCCCGTCTGCTGGGTCAGTCCCTGCGAATATTGCGGGTGCGCCATCCCATTTGACTGTCATGTTTACGGAAGAACGGGAATTTCCAGCCAACATATCGCGGAGGGATCGCAGAAAGTTAATCGCTGCACGTCCACCATCTACGCCATAGTTGAGTATTTCGTCTTCAAGGTGTTCAAGGTGTAAGTTCTTGCCACCTTTATCTTCAGAGAGGAGTTCTAGAAATGTATTCATGTCACTATTTATATCACCTTTATTATTGTGTGTCAAGTACCTTGACATATTGGTGTGAATGATATATAGTCAACCTATGTCTTTTTACACAAATGTACTTCAGTACGGCAACTCACTACTTGTGCGTTACGTTGAGGACGGTAAACGTCAAACTAAACGTGTCAAGTATGAACCCACCCTATTCGACCTTGTGACTACGAGGGAGAAGACAGGATACACCACGCTCGATGGACGGGCGGTATTACCACACCATTTCGACTCAATTCGAGAAGCAAAAGATTGGGTTGCGGATAGAGAGAACCAAGAGGTTGTCTTTGGTAACACGCAGTATCCATATTGTTGGATATCAGACGAGTATCCCGGCCGTGTCGATTGGGATTTAGACCAGATGCTCATGGTCACCATCGATATTGAGGTGGAGTGCGAGAACGGTTTTCCGAAACCAGAGGACGCACTGGAACCTCTGCTATCAATCACAGTCAAGAACCATCAGTCCAAACGGATTGTGGTGTTTGGTCTGCATGAGTTTGAGAACAGTCGCGATGATGTAACGTATATTCAGTGTGACACTGAGGTGCATCTACTCAAGGAGTTTCTTGCATTCTGGGAGAGAAACGTCCCCGATATCATCACAGGCTGGAACACTGAGTTCTTCGATATTCCCTATCTCTGCAATCGTATCAAACGAGTGTTTGACGAGGACGAGGTGAAACGACTGTCGCCATGGCGCAACGTGTTTGACCGACAGGTATATCAGATGGGACGCACACACCAGATTTACACCATCGATGGTGTGTCTGCACTGGACTATTATGACCTGTATCGGAAGTTCACATACACTAATCAGGAACGGTATACACTGGACTATATCGCCTATGTTGAACTGGGTGAACGCAAGGATGGCAATCCATACGACACTTTCCGCGAGTGGTATACCAACGATTATCAGTCATTCATCGAATACAACATCACAGACGTTGAACTGGTGGACAAACTAGAAGACAAGATGAAACTCATCGAACTTGTCGTCACGATGGCATATGAGGCCAAGGTCAATCTGACTGACGTACTGGGACAGGTGCGATACTGGGATATTCTCATCTACAACCACCTTCGTGAGAAGAATCTGGTCATTCCACCCAAGAAAGAACACAAAAAGACAGACAAATACGAGGGTGCATATGTGAAAGACCCACAGGTGGGTATGCACAACTGGGTGATGTCATTCGACCTCAACTCACTGTATCCACATCTGATCATGCAATACAATATCTCACCGGAAACACTTGTCAACAGTGGTGCGGAACTCGAAAAGGGTATGGTGGATAAACTACTGGATGGCAAGGTTCGAAACGACACAGAACACTGCATGACACCAAACGGTGCATTCTTCCGAAAAGATATCCGGGGCTTTCTACCAGAGTTGATGGAGAGCATGTATAATGACCGTGTGAAGTACAAGAAACTCATGCTGCAAGCACAACAGGAATACGAGGATACCAAGAACCCTGCACTTCTCAAGGACATATCCAAGTATAACAACATTCAGATGGCCAAGAAGATATCACTGAACTCCGCTTATGGTGCGATTGGTAACAACTGGTTTCGGTATTATGACCTGTTGATCGCCACTGCAATCACCACTGCCGGTCAGTTGTCCATACGATGGATTGAGAAGGCACTGAATATACATCTGAATAAGATACTTAAGACGGAGAATATAGACTATGTTATTGCATCTGATACCGATTCGGTTTACATCACGTTTGACACACTGGTACATAAAATCTTTGGAGAGGGAGCGGACCCTCGCAAAGTCGTCAATTTCTTGGACAAACTTGCAAAAGAGAAGTTGGAACCGTTTATTGATAAGTCTTATGAGGCACTTGCTACGCACATGAATGCATACGATCAGAAGATGCAGATGGCCCGTGAAGTGATCGCGGACAAGGGTATATGGACGGCCAAGAAACGGTATATCCTCAATGTGCATGACTCTGAAGGAGTGCGGTATAAGGAGCCCAAACTCAAGATGATGGGTATCGAGGCAGTCAAATCGTCCACGCCTGCACCATGTCGAGAGAAGATCAAACAAGCCATGAACATCATCATGGGTGGTACGGAGAAGGAACTTAACACGTTTATACAGGACTTTCGTGACGAATTTATGCAATTATCACCAGAAGAGATCGCATATCCACGGTCCTGTAACGGTGTCAAGAAGTTTCGCGGAACCCACAAACTGTTTGCATCTGGTGCGCCTATACATGTCAAGGGTGCCATTCTGTATAACTATCTGGTAAATAAAGACAATCTATCCAACAAATATCCATACATTCAAGAGGGTGACAAGGTGCGATTTGTGCATCTCAAGGAACCTAACATCTATCAGTCCAGTGCATTCTCGTTCATCACGTTCATGCCCAAGGAACTGGATATCTACAAGTATATCGACTATGATGCACAATTCGAGAAGAGTTTCGTAGAACCATTACGGTTTATCACAGAGAAAGCACAATGGCTCATAGATAGTTCATATGGAACACAAGGAACATTGGAGGACTTCTTTGCCTGATACGTTCATTGAATTTGGCCTAAACATGGATTTAACTTATATAAAGGTCGCAAAGGCACGAGGATACAGGACCATTGCAATCGACAAAACAACCCCAAAGATACTTCTTGAGTCCCCCGATTACTATAAATTAATCGTAGACGAGACATATATCGGATGTTGGAGTGAGAAGTTCGATATACCACTTGCAAACTCTTGGGTTAGTTATGCATCACTAGAACATACACCCAAAGATATAGTGGAGAGAGAAGTAAAGGGCATAAGGAATAAAGTATGCGGGCCTGGAAATATATCAATAGACTTATCTGATCATGGGGGATGGAATAGTTTTTCAAAGATAAACGGCATTAAACATGACGAATGGGAAGACATAATATCACAATATTTCGACTATGAATCGGACTATGAACCTCACAATGAAATGATATATTTTAGGAACTGTACACCAAAATGAAAGAACTCGTATTACAGATCATGACAATGCCTGCGGATACTAACCCACAGGGAAAGATTTTCGGCGGTTTTATACTATCCAAGATGGACCAAGCAGCAGGTATACTATGTGGATCATATGACTATGTAACAAAAGCAGTCAATAACGTAGTATTTCATTCACCCGTAGAGATAGGGGATATATTACAATGCCATGCGGAGATAGTCAAGAGAGGTAAAACATCACTGATTATCAAGGTGGATGTACATGTAAAAGACCATCATAATACACTAGTATGCGAGGGTGAATATGTCATGGTAAGGACAGATAACAAGGGTAGAGCCATACCAAATGAATAAGATAGACGAGTATAAGGATAAGATGAACTGGGATATATGGGAGGATGTATCACCCTGTGTAGGTATATGCACTCTGAATGAGAATGATATATGCATAGGATGTAACAGACATATAGACGAAATAATGGAATGCGGAAGAAATCTGCACAAATAACAGTCAATGCACAAATAATATGCAATCATTAAAAAGGTGTAAAAAAACATAGAGTTGTGTGCATCTTACTTTACAGCATATCGGCTCATTCTCCAAGAACCTCAGTGAAATATCTGAGGTTTTTTTTATTTTTAGCCAAAAAAGTACTTGACAATCCCTTGACAGGGTGGTACTATGAGTATGTTGAGAGAGTTAAGAACACATAGAGGTTAATAAGACATGGCTATTAAGACTACTAAAGAGATGGTTGCTCTGATTAATGAAGATATCAAGTTCGCCTTGGAGATAGGTGATAAGGAGTTTGCTGATGCTCTGAAAGAAGTCAAGGCCAAGTTACTGGATGATGAGTATCCCACACGCCACGAAGAGTATGTTGAATTATTTGGATAAAGGAGAAGATAATGGGTGAAGGTAATCTCGGCTTGATTGCTACTGGTAAGTCTAACCTAGATGGGGTCACTCATATGGAGCTCTGGCGTATGAGAGACTACACCTATGAGATAACAGCATCATCTTATGTCGGTTATCCGAAGGGGTTTAATAAGGCAACAGAACTCCTCGAAGAAACTCCCTATGAGGTTGCTGTAAAAAAGTTTGAGAATATGGTTGACAAAGTATCTCTGATGTGATACTATAGAGACAGAATGGTGATGACCCCTAGAGAAGAGGTTTCTGAATG
>JAAOEI010000047.1_pt1 | contig 42093 bp, 69 predicted proteins | sample 7059261 | NCBI WGS metagenome assembly JAAOEI01 (sample SAMN14008812, study PRJNA610033) | viral metagenome | isolation source: viral particles filtered from seawater | place: China: Hangzhou Bay, Yangshan Deep Water Harbour | collected 2017-10-31 | reverse complement strand
GCCCCGTCGATGTGGTCGACGTCGGTGGCTGCGGCTCCGCACTGCACGCAGGTCTTGTGTCCGTACAGGTAGGCGGCTCGGGTGGCTGACCACTTGCGGTCGTAGCCGCGTGCGCTGGAGCTGGGTCGCTTGGCGTCTGCGTTGCGCCAGGCTTGGCGCTTGGCTTCGACGTGATGGGTGGCGCACTTGCCTTGCCCGTGTGGCGCCGGCTGGGTGCAGCCCTTGACGTTGCACACGCTGGGAGCCCTTGGCATTGGCGCCTCCACGCGCAAGAGGCACGACCCACCGGTCGCACCTCTAACACATCATGGCTTGTCGTTGCTCGTCGGTCAAGCACCGCAAGGGTTGTGGACTGTCGCACGTGTCGCATGGTGTTACGAATGGGTGTCGGGTAACGCGAGCCTCAAACCAGTACCCGCCTTCACCCCACGACTCGCCGTCACCTTCTTCGGCCCAGTCCCACGACCACTGCTTGTCATCGCTGAGGTTGGCGAACGTGTAGTCGCCTTCAGCATTGCGCCATTGCTCACGCTTGTCGGCAAGCCACTTGTCGGCAGCAGCTTTCGCGCCGGCCTCGGTTGGGTGGACGCTCTCGAAGTCCCACCCGTCCGCCACGGGGTTGAGTTCCAGCACCCAGCCATCCATCATGCTGCCCCGTTCCATTCGTCGGCGATCTGCTGTGCGGTGAACACCGTGGCACGCTTGCCGGTGGTGCGCTGGCTCCACTTGCCGGTTCGTTCGTGTCGGATGAGTTGTTCGTTGGTGGGTAGCTGACCGCTGCGTCGCACGTAGTCTTGGCATGCGTGGCAGACGGGGATGGGGTCGCGCAGCGGCTGGTCGAGCACGGAGGCGAAGTCGGTTGTGCAGCGTGCGGGGTGGTGGTTGTCGATGCCTGCCCGTTCGTGGAGTGCGCAGCCTTTGGTGTCGGCGATGAGTTGGCGCCGCTTGGGTTCGTGGGTGGGTAGGTAGCGGTCGCTGAGTGCGGCCAGTGTGAGCAGCGCACGGTACGCCTGGTTGATGGCGGCGTCGTGCTGCTCGAGGTCGTGGCGTGCCTTGTCGGGTGTCGTGGCCGCGGTGGCGGTGGGGTCGCTGCCGCCACCACCCGTCGTCTTGTCGCCGTCGAAGTGCTGGGCTCGTGGGTGGCCGTTGAGGTGCTGTGCGATCTCGTGGCGTAGCCCGAGCTGCACGCAGGCGAGGAGGGCGGCGAGGTGGGTGTGGTCGGGTGTGCGGGTCACTGGTTCTCCTCTCCGTCGAGTGCGGTGGCCATGCGGCGCAGCTTGTCGATGAGTGCGAACTGCTTGCTCCAGAAGTCGGGCCTGTCGCCGAAATTGAACTCGGACTCCCACATGCCGATGGCGACGACGCAGGTCCGGAGCTCGTCGGCGGTGAGTTGTTCGGGGTGGGTCACTGGTTCACCCTGACGAGCTCGCGTACCCGTCCGACGACGGCGGGGGCCGATGTGGCGTCCATCGTGGTCGAGCGGTACTCGTCGAGCACCTGGTCTGTGATGGCGGTCGCCTGTTCGGGGGTGGCGCCGTATGCCTCGGCAAGTGCGGCGAGCACGATGGCGTTGGCGTCGCCTTGTGGGCTTCGGCCGGTGTCGGTGGTCACTGGTTCGCTCCTGCTCGTGGGTGGGGTTTGATCTGATCCGGGCCTGCGAGCCGTGCCGACCGTGCCGTGCCTAGAGAGAGCGGCACGGGGCACGGTCGTTTTGCACTGTGCCTTCGGCACGCCGTGGCGCAGTACGGCGTGGTAGTTCGGTGTATTCCAAACACCGTGCCGTGACGTGACGTGGCAAGGTACGGCACAGTACGGCAAGGTACGTCGGTACATTTCACACAACCGTGCCTAACTGCGCCGTGGCACGGTTCGGCACGGTTGGCGCAGGTCACGCTGCCATGCCTTCACGGAACGGCTTCACCGAGAAGTGCAGCACTCTCTGGCCTTCACGTTCGGATCGCACGTAGTTCTTGGCGAGCAGGTCGAGGGCCAGGTCGATCATGTCGTTACCGCCGGTCACGCCCGCCCGAACCGAGTTCTTCGACATGCCCTGGGGGTTGGCCTCTAAGAACTTCGACACCCGTTCCATGTAGCGGGAGGGGGTGACGTGATCGGTCGTCTCCCCCGATTCGGGCACCTCGATCCGCCATGCCAAGGCGTGGTTCTCCGGGTGGGAGTCGAGGTGCAGATCAGCGATCCGCTTGCCCTTGGCGTGCTGGCGCAACTGGCCAGGCCGGTCCTTCTCGATGGACATGGCGCACATGCCGTTGCGCCCGAGACCGAACGGCTCCTTGACCTGGAACGAGAAGACGGCGCCGTCCATCGCTGCGAGCTTGTGCTGCGCCCCGATGGCCCACCTACCCCGGTTCTCGCGGTCCTTGGTGACGTGGTCGATCTGCACGACGGCGGCTCCGGTGAGGGACAGCCGGCGTGGTAACGCACCGTGGAAGGTGGCGTAGTCGGCGTTGTCCTCAAGCTTGAGCCCGTGCATGGTCATGGCTTCAGTGATGCCGTCGATGATGGCGAGGGTGATGGGGTAGTGGTCGACGACGGTGGCGAGGTCGGTGTTCCCTGCGGTGTACTTGCCGCCCCGGTGGACCAGCGGTTCGGCGGGCTGCACGTAGTGGAAGAAGGTCAGCACGTCCTCCGGCTTGGCGCCGAGGGCGAGGAGGCGGGTGACGACGGTGTCGGCGGTGTCCTCGAAGTCGAGGTAGAGGACGTGTTCACCGGCCCTAATCGCCAGCACGCAGGCGATGAGCGCCGCCCATGTCTTGCCGCTCTCGCTCTCGCCGTTGAAGGCGTGGCACTTGCCCCGGTAGAGGAGCGGTTGCCCGTCGCTGCGCTGGAAGAGCTCTGGCATCGGCGGCTTGTGCGTGCCGTTAAACAGGTCGGTGAGGTTGACCGGCCACCATGACGTGTGCTCTTGGCCGTCGTCGAGGAGGTCAGGTACGACGACGAGAGGCGCCTTGTAGGTGTTGGGTGCGGGTAGGTCGGCGTCGATGTCCCAGGGGTCTGGTGGTGGGGCGTCGTCGTCGGTGTGGGGTGGTGCGTCGTGGTCGTCCCAGTCGCTCGAATTAGTCACGTCGGGACCTCGTCGAAGAGTCGACCGGCAGACGACAGGGGACGGTTCGACCAGATGCGCTCGATGCGACCCGACCTGGTCGAGGTGCGGGCGTCTGACGAGTGGGCGATCACCTTGAGGTCGATGCGTGCCCAGTCGGCATAGAGGTCCTCGTACAGGGCCGACGGGTAGCCGGAGAGCAGCACCGTGGCGTCAGTAGCGTGGAGCGCTTCGGCCAGGCGGCGGTGGTCGTCCTCGCCTCCCATGTCGCAGCGGTAGTCGGCGGTCCGTCCGCCGCGGTCCTTGCGGGCCATGCGGGTCGCGGCCAGGTACGGCGGGTCGACGTAGACGACCGACCTCGAGGTGGCGAGCCTCGTGACCAGGTCAGCGGCGTCGCAATGCTCGATCGTGACCCGGGCCAGCCGGTCAGCGCACGCGGCGAACCGGCCGATCCGACCACGGACGGACGCGGGCACCGACTGGCTACGCGAGGTGGTGACCGACCACCCGGTCTGGCGGCCAGCCGTCTTCGCGAACGACTGGTTCACCCTCACCCAGAAGCGGCGGGCCAACTCGATCTCCGTCAGCCCGTCGGCGTCGAGGTCGGCTGCGTCGAACTCGACGCGTGCGTGAGGTGTCAGCGCGCAGACCCGGGTGAGCTCGTCGGTGTTGTCGCGCAGCTGGCGGAAGAACGCGACGACGGCCCCGTCGAGGTCGTTGATGATCTCGTGGATCGCGGGGGTTTTCGCGAACAGCACGGCGCCGGATCCGAAGAACGGTTCGATGTACTCGGCGTGGTCGGGCATTAGCGACGCGATGACGCCGGCGAGGCGGGACTTGCCGCCGTAGTAGGCGAACGGGGTCTTCACTGGCGTTCCTTCCCGAGGGCGTCGAGGGCCTGGTCGATGGCGGTGTCGTCGAACGCCCTGACGGCGTGGGTGAGCTCGTCGGCGGCCTGGAGGATGCGCCGGTAGCGGGCCATCGTGGCGACGATGCGGGCGTAGGTGGGCGAGTTGGCGGTGGTGCCGAGCCCGCACAGGTAGGTGGTGACGTTGGCGGGGTCGATGCCGGCCTGGCCGTCGCCGGTCTGGACTTCGTGGGCGACGGTGATGGGGTCGATGGGTTCGCCTCTGGTGTGGAGTCGGAGGATGGCGGCGTAGACCCTCCGGTTGGCGGGGGTGTAGAGGTCGTCGGGGGTGACGGTGGCGGCGGCGTGCTCGAGGGCGCGGGTGGAGGTGAGGCAGGAGGAGATGAGGGCCGCTTCGGCGTCCGCGTGGTGCGGCGGCGGGGTGTCGCTCATGCGGCACCGCCGAACAGGTCTTGTTGCCCGTCGGGGACGGCCTTGGGCTTGTCGACGCGGAGGACTTTGGCGCGGAGGGCGGGGTCGTTGCAGCGCCACTCGGCGAGGCGGAGGTAGTCGGCGGAGAGGTCGACGCCGATGCCGTGGCGGCCGAGGGCGTGGGCGACGGCTGGGGTGGTGCCTGTGCCGCAGAACGGGTCGAGGACGACGGCGGGTCGGGTGGGTGCGGTGGTGTCGGGGCAGGCGCAGGCGTAGCCGGTGATCTGGTGTTTAGGTCCCTCGGGGATGGGGACCTTGTGCTCGGAGCGGTAGGCACCCACGCCGGCGGCGCCGTTGCGGTCGGTGAAGTCGCCAAGGCTGTGCTCGTCGCGGTACTTCTGCCACCAATCGGCCTTCTCCACCACGGGCCGGCGTCCTTCGCCGCACGCCACGCACACCCCCGACGGCGACCAGCCGAGGATGATGCGCCGCGGCCACTCCGACGGGAACGCGGCGAAGTGGTCGACGCCGAGGTGGTCGGGCACCCGGAGCGGCTCGGTCGGCACGGTCCAGACGGACCCGGGCAGCTTGCCGAGGGGGTTGCGTGCGAGGTCGACGGCCCCGAGTGACCCCTTCTCGGTGCCGAGGCCGCGGTTCATGCCGGATGGGCCCCGGGCTGCGTTGGGCATCGGGGCGCGCCCGTCGTGCGGCTCCCGCACCTCGTCGACCGCTGAGAAGTACCGGGGCTCCTTCGTGAAGTGGAACCAGTCTTCGTGGGAGCGGCGCACCCGGTCGGTGACCGACTCGGGCAGGCCGTTCGGCTTCGACCAGATGACCTCGGCGCGGCAGATGAGGCCGAGCTGGTCGATGCACCCGATGGCGTACCGCTGCGGGAGCAGCATCAGGGACTTGGCGGGGATGCCTCCGGCGTCGGGGACGCCCGCCACCCGGTGCAGCTTCTTGTCCTTCGCCCCGGAGTGCGGCATGTTGCTGTAGTCGCGCTGACCACTGCCGCTGTACTTGTCGCCAAGGTTCACCCACAGGCTGCCCGACGGCTTCAACACCCGCACACACTCGGCCGTCACCGCCCACAGCGCCGCCAGGAACGCATGCGGGGTCGCCTCCGACCCGATCTGGCCGTCGTAGTGCTCGCCTCCGTCGGTGTACGACCGCAGAGCGAAGTACGGGGGCGACGTGACGATGAGGTCCACCGACTCGTCCGCCAACGGCAGCGACATGGCATTGCCTCTGATGAGCTGGTAGGTCACGTCACGGCCCACCGGATGCCGTCGGCGGACTGGTGCCAACCTTCGGTGGAGGTCGAGGGTTGGTCGGGGGCCGGTTGGTGGCTGGCTGGCTGGGTGCAGACGCGGTGCCCGTAGGAGCGGAGGCGTGTGGTGGCCCCGCAGGTGCCGAGCTCGAGCTGGTCGCGGACACGGTCGGCGGACCTCACGTTGCTGCCTCCCGAGCTGGCACCAGCTGGGCGAGGATGGCCTTGGCGAGCGGCGGCGGGATGGCGTTGCCGACTTGGAGCCATTGGGAGGTCTTGGTGCCTTGGACGGGGTAGTCGGGTGGGAACCCTTGGAGGATGAGCCCTTCGGGGAGGGTGAGGCGGATGGCGTTCTCGGAGCGGCCGGGCGCGTGCTCGCTGCCCGCCTTCTTGTGCTCGCCGGGCGAGAAGCATCGGGGGTCGCCGGCGATGGTCGTGGCGGGGCGGGTGAGCGGCCACCGGTGGCCTTCTGCGGTCACGGTAGGGGCAGGCTCACCGACGTTGCGGTTGGGCCGTTCTCCGTGCTCGGCCTTCCACCGCTCGGAGTCGCGGCGGTTCTGCAACTCCCAGACCCATCCCGTGTTGACGACAAGCTTGGTGCGGTGGTCGGCTCCGGTGATGGCGAACGACGGCTCGCCGGCTTCACGGTCGGGGCGCTCCCCGTGGCGCTCCACCATCCCCTCGCCCCGCCACTGGCGCAACGCCAGGTCGTCGCCCCACCCGAGCGCCTCGGCCATCGACACCCACGGCTCAAGGTCACCGAACAGCCCCACCTCACGCCGGGCCGGCTCACCGTGGTGGTACTCCTGGTGCGTCGGGGCGGGCGGCTGCGGGGTGAAGTCCAACGACGCCATGAGGATGGCACGCTCACGGGTCTGCGGGACGCCGTAACGCTCGGAGGAGAGCAGCCCGCACCACGTCCGGTAGCCCCAGCCCTCCATGCGGTGGGCGAACTCCCGCCAGATGGGCAGCACCGGCGGCACCTGCTCGCACGCCACCCACCGGGGGCGCAGTGCGTCGGTCCAGCGCATCACCTCGTCCACCAGTTGCCCCCGCTCGCCGTCACGTCCTGCGCCCTTGCCTGCCACGGAAAAGTCCTGGCACGGTGGCGAGGCGATGAGCCCTTCGCACGGGGCGAAGTCGGCGGGGTCCAACTCGGAGATGTCGGCGTGGAGCGTCCGCAGCCCGACGGCCTCGCGGGTGGCGCAGGCGTCGGCGTTCCACTCGATGCCGAGCGGGTCGAAGCCCAGTTGGTGGGCGGCGTGGTCCCACCCGCCGAGGCCGGCGAAGAGGTCCATGACGTTCACGCTGCGGTCCCCCTGACTCGCCGCTGGTACGCCCGCTTGGACTCGGCCTGCGCCTCACTGGCGCACGTCGCCCCGCAATAGCGGCGTATCCCGGCGAACGCACCGACGGTGAATGACCCGCCGCACATCTCGCACACCTTGGCGGTGTCGCCCCCGGTGCGCTTGGCGATCATGTCGGCTATCTGGTCGGGTGTCATCCCTGCCCTGAAACCGTATGGGTCGCCGTTGGTGACGGCTTCGGTGAGGCAATCGGCTTGCACGGGGCAGCCGTCGCAGACGATGCGTGCGGCGGCGTAGGGGTCGGTGCGGTTCTTGCGTGCGTTGGCGTGCGGGTCGGGTGTGGGGTAGAAGACGGCTGGGTGTGTGTCCCGGCAGGCGGATGCGTTGCGCCAGTCGTTCATGCTGCGCCTCTGGTGGCGCGTGCGAGGGCTCGCAGCCATTCGGCCCGGCGTGCGACGCTGGCGGCGTCCTGGCGGACGGGTGGCATCGGTCGCGGTGCGGGATGGGTGATGGGTGGCGGCCCGGCGGGCAGGTCGTCCCAGCCCATGACGGCGGACAGCCTGCGGAAGGCGGGGCGGAAGTCGTGGTGGGTCATGGCAGGCACCTGGGCGGGGTCGGCCCGGCGATGGCGTCGGCCAGCGTGTGCCCACCCAGCGGCGCTTCGAGCCGTCCCAGCACGGTGACGGCACGACGGCGGGCGGTCGCCCATGCCTCAGCCTCGGTGGCGGCGTGGGCGTGAAGCATCCCGCCTGGCCCGTCGACCTCCCACACCCACGCCTTGCCGTTGTCGTAGGGGCCACTGACGGCGATGGTGACGAGGGTGACGCGGAACGGGGTCACAGCGGCCTCGGCAGCAGTGCTAGCCAGTCGTCCAGCTCGAGCACCACGAACGACCGGCCGACATCCCCGACCCCGTTGCGCTTCAACACCGCGACGGGGAACACGGAACCGGCGTTCGCAGCCTCTATCTTCGCCTGGTCGACCGCCTCGGCAATCGCATATCCCTTGCGGTTCTTGGCCTCCAAAACGTGCATATCGCCATCGCCGTCTGTGACCCAGATGTCTCCCTGGTCGGCGGCGCCTTTCAGTGCGACACGGATGGCTGGGAACCCCGCTTCGTTGATGTGTGCGACGACGGCGGACTCGAACGCCGTGCCCTTCTTCTTCGGCGGGTTCGTCATGGCCGGAACCGGTCCCAGTCCTGCATGACCACCACCACCACGACCAGGCCGAGGACGACCAGTGCGGTGAGGGTGACGCCGGCCACCGCGGCGAGAGCCTGAGTCACCGTGCCCCTCCGATCAGAGCGGCGACCATGACAGCCACCAGCACGGTCTGCCATCGGCCCAACCTGACGCCGACCCGCACGCTGCGGCGGTGTGAGGCGACGGCGGAGCGGCCGACGTGGATGCCGCGCCATGCGCCGACGGCGTGGGGTGCGACGAGGGCGGCGAGGATGAGGACAGCGGCGGCGGTCATCGGATCGTCACCCCACGGGCGACAGGGTCGAACCTGTCGGGCCACCGGGTGAACTTGTTGGCGAAGGCGCCCCGCAGGTTGGCGCCCCGCAGGTCGGCGCCCCACAGGTTGGCGCCCCGCAGGTCGGCGCCCCGCAGGTTGGCGCCCCGCAGGTCGGCGCCCCCCAGGTCGGCGGCCCGCAGGTCGGCGCCCCGCAGGTTGGCGCCCCCCAGGTCGGCGCCCCCCAGGTCGGCGCCACACAGGTTGGCGCCCCCCAGGTCGGCGCCACACAGGTTGGCGCCCCGCAGGTTGGCGCTCCCCAGGTTGGCGCCCCGCAGGTTGGCGCTCCCCAGGTTGGCGCGCCGCAGGTCGGCGTACCGCAGGTCGGCGCCCAGACACCAGCCGCCACGAATCAGGGCAGGGCCGTCGAACACGTCGACCACCCGGCACCGACTGACCCGGATCTTGTCGTCGTCCTCACAGAGCACGTCGGCCTGCTCGAACTCGACCAGCAGGCACGTGATCGCCGGGATGCCGCCGGACGCTGCGCCGCGCCACGTCTTCGCCAGGCACAGCCCGTCACCGATGAACCGGGGGCAAGGGTTCCCTCGGGTGAACTCGGCACCGTCGGGGAGCGGGGCGGTCGCCTCGTTGCCGGGCCAAGGCCATCGGTAGCCGTGGGAGGAGCGCAGGTCGGGGTGGCAGACCCGCCACGCGGTTCGGGTTGTCATCGGTCGGCCTCCTGCAGTGCGTCCAGAAGCCGCAGGCGGGCGTGCTCACGCCACTCGTCACCTACGTCCTCGGTGGTCATGTAGTCCCGGGCGGCGTCGAGGAGGTCGGCCAGGGCGTCAACGTGGTCGACCAACCAGTCGACCAGCATGGCGTAGGAGAGGTCGTGGAGGTGTGCAGCAGTAGCAAGGGCACGCAGGTCGTCGCCGGTCACCGTGCCCCTCCGATCAGCGCGGCGAGGGCGTCGTGCATGGCGTCGAGCAACTCGGTGCCCTCGACGTTGACGCAGTCGACGGGACCCTCGTCCACGTTACGGGCGGCGTCGATGAGGTCGGCCAGGGCGTCGGCGTGGTTGCGAAGCCACATGCAAATCTCGCCGTCCTCTGGGCACAGGCGATAGACCACATCCCACGGGCCGGGGGTGGCTGCGGCGGACAGGGCACGCAGGTCGTCGGCGGTCATTGTCCGAACCAGTCATCGGCCTCAGCCCACTTCACGACGTAGCCGATGCCGAGGTCGCTGGTGAACTGCGCCTGGTGGTAGCCGTCGTGATGCCGTGGAAGCTCGCAGCGGTGAGTGACCTGCCGGGGGAGCCGGTGCCACCACTTCATCTTGCGGGGATACGGGTGGCAGTCGGTGGCGTCGAGGCACCCAAGTTGGCCGGTCACCGTGCCCCTCCGATCAGCGCGGCGATCATCACAGCCACCAGCACGGCCTGCCAGCGGCCCAGCCTGACCCCCACCCGCACGCTGCGGCGGTGCGAGGCGACAGCGGAACGGCCGACGTGGAGCCCTCGCCATGCACCGATCACATGCGGTGCGGCGAGGGCGGCGAGGATGAGGACAGCAGCGGCGGTCATCGGACGGTCACCCCACGGGCGGCGGGATCGAACCCGTCGGGCCACACGGTGTGCTTGTTGGCGACGGCGCCCCCCAGGTTGGCGTGCCGCAGGTCGGCGACCCGCAGGTCGGCGCCCCACAGATTGACGTGCCGCAGGTCGGCGCCCCCCAGGTTGGCGTGCCGCAGGTCGGCGCCCCACAGATTGACGTGCCGCAGGTCGGCGCCCCCCAGGTCGGCGTGCCGCAGGTCGGCGCCCCCCAGGTTGGCGCCCCGCAGGTCGGCGTCCCGCAGGTTGGCGCCCCGCAAGTCGGCGCCCCGCAGGTTGGCGTCCCCCAGGTTGGCGCCCCGCAGGTTGGCGTCCCCCAGGTCGGCGCCCCCCAGGTCGGCGCCCCGCAGGTCGGCGCCCCCCAGGTCGGCGCCCCGCAGGTTGGCGTGCCGAAGGTTGGCGTGCCCCAGGTCGGCGCGCCGACACCAACCGTCGCGGATCAGCGCAGGGCCGTCGAACACGTCGACCACCCGGCACCGGGAAACCCGCACCTTGTCGTCGTCCTCACCCAACACGTCGCCGGGATCGAACTCGACCAGCAGGCAGGTGATCGCCGGAATGCTGCCGGACGCGGCGCCCCGCCACGTCTTCGCCAGGCACAGCCCGTCACCGATGAACCGGGGGCACGGGTCGCCTCGGGTGAACTCCCGGTCGTCGGGCAGCGGGGCGGTCGCCTCGTTGCCGGGCCAGGGCCACCGGTAGCCGTGGGAGGAGCGGAGATCGGGGCGGCAGGCGCGCCACGCTGTTCGGGCTGTCATCGGTCCCCCATGTGGTTGTTGGCCCACCGGCAATGAGCGGGCGGGGCGGGTCGGACGCAAGGGTCGGTGTGGTCGCCGGGGATGCCCTTGGACGCCATCGCCGCGGCGGCCAGGGCCAGCAGCGTCCAGAAGATGACGCGGGTCACTACAGCCCCACCGCCTCGAGCAACCACGACCATTTGGCGTGGAACTCCTGACGCACCTGCTCGGTGAGCGGCATGTCACGCCTGGCGAGCGCCGCCCTCAGGTCACGCACCTGCTGGTGCGCCAGAGTGAGCGCCTTGCGGTAGGCGTCCCGTTCGGCGGCGAGGCGGTCGCACTCCAACTTGAGCGCCTTGATCTGCTCCGACTTCTTCACGTCGGTGCCTCCTGGTCGAGGAATGCGTCGAGCTCTGCGACGCATTCGGGGTGCGGTGGGGCGAGCCGTGTAACGGGCCGGCCGTCGTGGTCGACGGGCTGGCCGTCTGGCTCGTCGGGGGTGATGCGGTAGTCGCAGCACCAGGGGCAGGGGCGGGTCATGCGGCCACCTCGTCAGGCTTCGGGTAGGGGAGTTGCAGCAAGCCGAGTCGTTCGGCTTTGCGTTGCCCGCTACGGGTCAAGGCCCGCCAATAGATGAATTTGCCTTCGTCGTAGTGCGGTTGGGCGTCTACCCCCATCGCTTGCAAACGGGCGGGGCTTCGGGTGCCCCAATGGTTATTGGCGGCACGCCCGGCGTAGAACTGTCCATTGACGGTTACGCCGTCCATGCGCCGGGCTCGTTGCCCGCCGAACTTCCATGAGCACGCTTGGTAAATGCCGCCGTGATGGTCGTGGGTTGGGTCGGCCATCGACACGAGAAGATCGGCCATCCTCTTCGTCTTGATGTAGGAGCAGGTGCGTCCGACGAGAACGGACAGCGGCACGGTGCAATCGGGGGTTCGCACTAACCGCACCAACTCCAAGACGGGTTCCGACCACCGTGCGGGCGGGGACCCAAAGAGGCACGCGGCCATGACCGGGCCGGAGTCTCCGAATAGCCCGCCCGGTTCGTGCATGGTGCCGACGACCACGACGTTGTTGGGCGTCAGTCCCGAGTAATGGTGGGCCTTCACCAAGGCTTTCGCTTCGTCCGCGTGGCCGGTGTGGAACAGGTCGAAGAATGGAGCAGCGTCCGGGGATCGAACCCGGCCCTCGTCGGTGGACCCGACGCGGCTCGCCGTTGAGCCCTCCGCTGCATGGATCACGCTCCCACCTCCAACGTCCACCCGAGATGCTTGGGGTCGTCCGACTCGATCCAGTGCGCCCGGCCCTTCGCCCCGTCCTCGATGCGTGCCCGGAAGTCCTGCGCCTCTTCGGGCGTCAACTCCCCCAGGTGCGTCGAGCGGCCACCGCTGCACTGGTAGGCGAGCGCTTCCCACCGTGGGGTGCGCACGTCCTCGTCCCAACCGGAGGCCACGGCTCGGCAGAACCGGTTGAGCGACTGGTACCGCTTGTTGTCTGTCTCCTTGAGCGTGGCGGGGGTGTCACCGGAGGGGGTGGCGGTGGGTGGGACGGGACCCCCTCCGGTGACGTTCTCCCCCCCGACGGCGGCGGTTCCGTCGGGGGGTGCCGTCCCGACCTCGCCATGCTGAAACAGGGCGGGCTCAACCGTCGTAGCGGGAGCCTGGCGGTCAGGTGCGGTTACGCCGGGAGAGGCGACAACGGCAGGGGGGACAGTGCCGGCATCACCTCCCCCGGACATCTTGCGGGGTCGCAACCCCGTGGCGGGCAACGGCGCCGCAGCGTTCTTCCGAGGCTTCGGCTTCTCCGGCACCGCGGCCACCTGCTCGGCAATCGACGGGCGTGGCCCCTCGGGCAGCTCGGCCACCGGGACCGGTGTCAGGCCACGGCGGGTGGGTGCCTCCAACTGGACACCGACACCGCCGTCAGGTGCCACCAGCTCGGACAGCCGAACGTCGGGCAGGTCGAGGACCGGCACGACAAAGTTGTTCGTCTTGACCGTCCCGTCCGGGGCGATGCGGGTGACGGACCGCTGCTCGGCCAACAGGCGGCCACGTACCAGCGTGCCGGGGGCGAGCATCGACAGGATGGCGATCGTGCCGGCGAGCTCGGTCGCGGCGTAGTAGCCGTGTGACTCCAGGCGCCACAGGCCGAGGCCGGGCAGGTCGGGCAGCATCACCGAGAGGCGGGTCGTGTCCTTGCACGCCTTGCCCTGCGCTGCCTGTGCGGCACGTTCGGCGGGGTCGGCCGGGCACTGGCACGGCCCGTCGGAGATGGTCTCGCGCACCCCGTCGCAGCGGCGGTGGCAGACCTTGTTGCCCCACATCTCCCGCCATTGGGACCAGCCCATCTCGCCGGGGACGAGGATGACGTTGAGGGCTACGGCGTCGGTGACGACCCCGTACTCGCCGGCGTTGAACGGTTCCACCTGGCCGCCGTAGAGGTCGGCGGCGTCATGCACGGTTGCCTCGTCGGCGCTGGTGAGCTTGAAGGTCTCCAGCTTTGCGGGGCGGGTGTAGTTCTTCCCGGCCTTCGTGACCCCGGTGACCTTGTGGCCGAGACGGATGCGGCCCTTCTCCATCATGCGCTGCTGAAGGTCGAGGATCGGCATCAGGCCACCGCCTCCTTCGCCGGTTCGAGCGGCCGTCCGATCACCGTCTTCGATGTCTGGAACTGCCAGCGGGCCGCCTCCTGCACGAACAGGAACGACTCGAAGATGTCGGGGCCGCACTCGACCGGGTAGGCGTCGCAGTGGTCCGGTGTGATGTGGATCACGAGTCCGGTGTCGACCTCGGGGACCGGGACCGCCATCTCACGCTCGGCCTGGCCGAGCAGGTAGTAGCGGCGCCGGTACTGCTCCATCCGGCGGGGCCGCCACACAGCTGCCAGCTCGGCGTGGCGGTAGGCGGCCAGTTGCAGCGCCACTTCGGGGTAGGGGGTGGTGGGGTTGCCCCGGTTGTCGAACGACTTGCGGGACGACTTGTAGTCGACGATGCACCGCACCCCGCCGACGGTCAGGAAGGCGTCACAGGTCCCGGCGTAGCCGTAAGACGGGCTGTAGACGGTGACCTCGGCGGCCTGGTAGACGGGCTGGAACTCCTGCGCCCACCGGTCGAACTGGTCGAGGAAGGGTTGCACCTCTGCGTCCACGTCGGGGCGTTGGCCAGTGAGGGCGTAGGCTTCACATGCGGCGTGGACTTCGGTGCCGAGCTCGGCAGCGGTGCGCTCGCCCTTCGCCCTTCTGAAGCGGGCGTCACGCAGCCACTTAATGACCGCCTCTCGCCCTTCTTCTTCGATGCGTGCCTGAAGGCTGGCGGCAGAGTTGACGGCGGCCTTCGCCGCCTCCTCGGCCGTCCAGTACAGGAGACCTTCAGCCTTAAGGCAGCCAAGAATGGTGGTCACGGACCAGTGGCGTTCGTCGTCGTCGGCTGGCTTCTGGCCGTCGAGTGCGGGCTGGCCGAGTTCGGCTACCACGGGTCGACCTCGGTGACGCCTTCGGGCATGGGCCCGTCGGATGCGCCGAAGGTGTCGGCCCGGAACGGCGCCACGGCGGCGAGGGCCGATGCCCACGGCTCGTTCAGCTCGTCGGGCTCGTGGCGGTCCAGGTGCTCGTGCTCGACGACGGCGAGGAGCGCACGGGTGGCGGCGACGAGCGCGTGGCGGGTGTGGGGGCCGCAGGACAGGGGACTGTCCTCGACCTCGTCCAGGTCGATGTGGGTGCGAAGACGGGCGGTCATCACAAGCCGCCGGTGTCGCGGCGGTGCATGGCGTCGACCGCCTGCTCGTCGGCCCGCTTCTGGATGCGGATGGCGTGGGTGCCCTTGTCGACCAGGGCGTCCATGTCGGGGTCGGTGAACGTCACCGTCACCACGCCGTTGGCGTGCTCGAACCACGTCGCGACCTCACGCCATCCGCCGGCGAAGAGCACACGGTCGCCACATCGGATCTCGCACACGTACCCCATGCGCTCCGGGTGGTACGCCGGCTTGAGCATGTCGACCGACGGCCCGGCGAGGGTGGCGGACAGATCCTTGGCGAGCTTCGATGCCCGGTCAAGCACGTCGGCCAGGTCTGCGAGCAGCGTGTCGGTGGTGGTCATTGGTCCCCCTTCATGTGGCCCGGCGTGACGCCGGGGTGTCGTTCGGTGGTGGCGCCGTCGTGGCCGACCACCCGGCAGCGGATGGCGGTGAGCGGCACCGTGCGGCCTGGTGCGACCTGGCCTCGTTCGTCGCGGCAGAGGACGGCGTTGGACGGGTGGAGCAGTTGGGGCAGGTGGTCGATGGGGACGCACCGGCCGCCGTAGAGGACGTGGGTGGCAGCGGTCATGCGCTGGCCGACTTTCTGCGCTGCGCCCGACGCCGCATCTCGTCGGACCATGCCTCTCGGCACTCATCGCACCGACACATCCAGTTGTTGTAGGTGTGAATGTTCCCGTGGCCGCCTGGTGGCTGTTCGCCGGCATCGAGGCGCAGCTTCCTGTTGGCGTTGTCGGCTCTTTGGGCAGCGGCGTTCGCTTCCCGGCACTCGTCGCACCGCTCTCCGTGTCGGAGGTGACGCACGTATGCCGCACGGGTCCCACATGGGGCCAGTGGCCTGTTGTGGTGCGACAGGTCGATGCCGAACTTCTTGCACCATTGGCTGATCGCCGAGCGAGCGACTTCAAATCGCTCGGAGGCTTGATGCGGTGTGTGTTCGGATGCGTACTCGGCAATCTCCCTTCGGATTGCCTCCACGGCCTCCCTGTAGGTGGCGGTCACAGGTCGCCGTCCATGCGGTCATCTGCGGCGATGGCGATGACCGCGCCGAGGATCAGGACGGCGGCGAGGAGCACGACGGCGCTCATGCGGCTGCCGGCCCGTCGTCGGCGCACCACTGGCGCACCGTCTCGCCCGTCACGGTGATGCCGTGCGAGCGGAGAGCGAACGCAATCTCGTTCCATGACCAACCGGCGTTGCGTTGAGCGGTGAGCCACTGGTCGAGGTCGGGCATGACCTGTTCGGCTTCGGCCCGTTTCGTGGGAGGCACGTCGTCACCATTGCACAAGGTTGCCAACTTTGGCAAGAGAAAGTTTCGGGGGTGAACGCGAAGAAGCCCCGGCCGTGGTGGCCGGGGCTTCGTTCGGTTCGGTTCGGTTGGCCTCAGGCGAACAACTTCTAGCCCCGGTAGTACCGCCCGCAGACGGGCCACTGGCCGAGACCCGACCGGTTCTTCAGGATCTCGGCCCGGTATGCCTGCTCGCCCGGCGAGTTCTGGTGGGGGTAGCCGGACCCGCCGACGCTGCGCCAGGTGGACAGGAGGAACTGCACGCCGCCGTAGTAGCCGTTGCCGGTGTTGATGGCCCAGTTGCCCCCGGACTCGCACTGGGCGACGCCGGACCAGCGCCAGACGAGGTCCTGGTGGCGGGCCTGGTCGACGGCGGCGAGGTAGGCGAGCAGTGCCCGCTGCTCGTTGTCCCATCGGGTGAGGGCCTGGGCGACCGTCACCGCGGTGGGCTGGTCGATGGTCTGGCCGCGGTGCGCGAAGAAGGCCGTCACCTGTGCGGGGGTGCACGCGGCGGCGGCCATGAGGAGGGTGACGCTGAGGGTGAGGGTGGTGATGAGTCGACGCAAGGGGGTGGGTCCTTGGTGGGGGGTCAGGTCCTCGGCTTGCCATGCCGATTTGGCATGGCCCCGGCCGGTGGCGGGACGCGCTGGGCGTTCTCAGGTGCCGCGGGGCTTGGCTCCGCGGCGGAGGCGGGCACGGCCGGCGTCGGCCAGCACCTTGGCGTTGAGGTCCTCGAGCGACGGCGGTTCGGCGAAGGCCCGGTGGGGGGCGGGGCACCGTTCGGCGTTGTTGTGGGTGTGGACCCAGCCGCCCCCGAACTTGGTGGTGGCGCAGCCGTGGATGGGTCGGCCGCAGGTGCGGCAACGGGGACTCACGGGGGGATGACCCCGCCGAGCGCTTCGATGGCCTGGACCAGGCGGGCCTCGCGGTTCCGACAGTCGTCCACGGCACGCCTCGCCTGCGCCATGTCGGTGTGCAGCGAGTCGGTCTCGGCTTCGAGGGCGTCGATCCGGTCCCGCAGACGGCCGATGGTGACCTCCTGCTCCTTCGTGAGCTCCATGTACTGCACGGTGAAGTCGCGTTGGTAGGAGATGGCGAGCCGCCCGAGGTAGGTGACGAGGAGGACGACGGCGCCGAGGGTGCCGAGGGTGCGGGCGAGCGCCACCAGGGCGTCGACGTCAGAGACCTGCATGGCGTCGCCTCCACCGGTGCAAGCTCGGGACGGTCAGGACCCACACGGCGAACACCATCCACGCCGTGGCCATCCACACGGATCCGCCGATGATCTCGGACTTGCGGGGCACGCCGTCCTGGCCGATCACGAGGATGGTGAGTCCGCGGGAGAGGGTGGCGGTGAGCCCGGCGACCATCGCCAGGAACCGGGTGGTCTCGTCGGGGTGGATCGCAGCGGCGAGCGAGGAAACCAGGGCGACCACGAACGCCGCACGGGTCAGCCACGACGTGTGGAGGCCGAAGAGGTTGATCGGCTCCGCCCACGCTCCCAGCCCGAACACCCCGGCGAACACGAGTGGCGTGCAGACAAGCCCGATGCGGTCGTCGAGGTCCCAGCGCACGGCGATCAGCGGCCCTTGACGAGCGCGGCGTAGATGATCCACGCCCACGTATCGGCGTCCACGATCCCCGTCACCGGGAGACCGAAGAACGTCTGCACCCCCTTGACCTTCGCCCTGGTCGCCGTGCCGTAGACGCCGGTGCGACGCAGGCCCAACAGTTGCTGGAGCTTCGCGACGGCCCGGCGGTGCGGGTGGCGGCGGTGGCCCTGGCCGAGCACGGGAAGCGCTGCGGCCTTCTTCTGCGCGGCGATGAACACCAGCGCCTTCTGGTCAGCGGTGAGCGGCGGCGGGCCGTCGTGGGTGTCCACGACCCCGGTGGCGAGGTCGGCGGGGGTGCACACGATCTCGTAGTGCATCGGGTCTTTGATGTTGCGGTAGTTGCCGCCCCATCCCCACACGGGCCGACCGTTGCCGGTGCGAAGCGCTTCGATCTCCGCGACCATCCCGGCGGGCATGTCGGTCACGGTGCGGTTCGCTGCGCTGTACGGGTTGGCCTGCCAGTTGATGTCGACGGCGATGCCGTAGGCGTGCAGCGAGTAGCCGGACCCGCCGGTGATCTGCCGGCAGACGTAGGCGCCAACGTCGGGTGCGGTCGGCTGGTACCCCCAGCGCTTCATGACGGCGTCGAGTGCGACGCACGCCGGGATGATGCGTTGGTCGACGGTGATAGGCACGCCGGTCCAGAACTCGAAGCGTGCGGTGGTGAACCGGCACGGCGGTCCCCACACGGCCCGTAGTTGGGTGGTGGCGAGCGCGCCGGGGGCGGCCATCAGATCTGCCCGTGGAACTCGGCAGGGTTGCCGTGGTCGGCGTGGTCGAGTCTGGTGTCGCCGGTGACGGCGCGGTAGGGGGTGGTGAAGCGTTGCGCGGCGATGGCGGCCACGATGCCGACGGCCGCTCCGATCGCGGCGAGCTGGTCGGCGCCCAAGGTGGTGAACGCGGCGAGCAGCCCGACGATGGCGGCGGTCACGGTCGCGGCGGTGACGGGCGGGTTGTTGGCGGGGGTCACGGTGTGCTCCTGTCAGTAGGCGGAGAGGTCTGCGATCAGTGCGAGCATCGATGTCTGCGCGTCGGTCGCGACGCCGAGGGACACCAGCTCCGCCGTCGCCGCATCGGACGCCGTCGAGTAGTAGTCGTAGAACCCGGACTCGTTCGGTTCGGTGTAGGCCAGCGTCACCACGTCGCCCATCGCCTGCCCGGCGACCAGCGCCTGCACCGTGTCGCGGATCAACATGAACGCCGAGCCGGGCACGTAGTCACCGCCGCGACGGAATGCGTAGTCCACGCTGCGCCCGGTGAAGAACTCGTTCGGGACCCACGTGAGGCAGGTGTCCCACACGGCCTGACGCATAGCACGGACGGCGGTGGTCATGGCGTAGCCGCCGTTGTCGGCACCCGACGACGTGACCCCGTCGACCCCGCGGACCAGCCCGACGTAGTGGTCGACGTAGTCACCGCCGAAAGCGTCGAACCAGGTGACGAGCGACACCGTCGCCAATGTCGGGCTGCCGCCACCGGTCACCTCGAACGCTTCCGGTTCGAGGCTGGCGCGCCATGCCCACACTGCCCGGCCGGCGTCCTCGAGCGCCGCCAACGTGGCCGCCTCACCCGTCCACCCAGCAGCCAACGGGGCCAGCGCCTTGATCGCCGTGGACGCCGCGAGCACGTCCGTGTCGATCGAATAGTCGAGGTACATCGGGAGCAGGGTCCTGACCAGCCAGTCGGAGCACATCCACTCGCGGGCCGTCTCCTTGGCGCCGTCCACGGTGTCGATGACACCGGCCGGGGCAACCTTGAGGTACGCCTTGAGCCCTTGTCGTTCGGCGTCGGGCAGCAGGTCGTTGAACGAGTTACAGATCGCCGTGATGACGGGGCTCACGTTGGCGGGGTCGGTGGTCCACGCCTCGCCGGCCATCCACGCAGCAGCCTCCATCATGCACCACTGCCAGTCGCCCTGGTCGGGGAACGGCGAGGTGGGCTCTGCGTGCGCGCCGACCGACAGCCACGGCATCCCGCCAGCCTCGGAGCTGATCGGGTTGACGATGCCTGCCATCTAGGTAGCCACCCACCACATCGTGAACCGGACGGCGCACGTCATCGACGCCCCGGAGTTTTGCCTGATGCCGATGTGAACCTTGCCGTTCGCCGCGACCTGCACGAGCGACGCGACTGACACCGCCGGGACCTCGGTCGCTCCGATGTTCTCGATGGTCTCCTGCGCGTAGATCGTCCCCGCGCCAGCGGCGGAAGAGGACAGGCACACGCCACGCTTGCCGTCGGCGTCAGCGGCGAAGATCACATGGCACGTCACCATGTACGCCCCGGCCGTGGCCCCGGTGCCGTAGATGTTTGACGCGCCGGTGTAGACCCCGCCGACGTTGATGGTCACGTCGTTCCATGAACCCGTGGGCGTCGCGAACGTGGACCCGGAAGCAACGCTCAACGATCCCGCCATCGCCGCACGGGGACGCTGCTCGTTCAGCCACAGCATGTTGCTGTAGACCTGCTGCGACATCTTGGTCGACGTGACCTCTTCGTTCGTAGACCAGTTGACCGGGGGGTTCCACGCCATGTCTCAGAACCTCAATCTGTTGTTGTTGTCCAACCTTGAAAGGGCGATCGTCTCCGCCGACGCACCCGGCCCCGACATGCGCCAGTAGCCGCCGGTGTTGCCGCCCACCCCGAACTGGCCGTACTGGAGCGGCGACAGGTTGAACGCCGTCTCCCACTCGTGCGGCGTGAACCGGTGCTCTATCCCTTCGATCACGGCGTCGATGTCGATGTCGGTGCCGTCCAGCGCGCGGGTGATCGTGATGCGGTCACCGAGCTCACGGGTCAGCACACGGGGGAACAGGTCCGGCAGGTTCGCCAGCGGCCAGAACGTAAGCTTCGCCGGCCGCAGCGTCGGGTTCGCCAGGTTGGCGACACGCCACTGCGCCATCGCCAGCGCCTCTTCGTCCGACGAGTAGAGCAGCCCGTTCAGCTTCTCGGACAGCCGCCAGTAGTTCGTGATGGACGTGGCGTCCTGCGCCCGTTGCGGCAGACCGGACTCGCGGGTCACGGTGCAGTCGTTGGTCATGTTCGCCTCGGAGAAGTCGAACTCGAGGTCGACGTAGTCCGCTTCGCTGAACTCGGCCCGTGTGGGCAGATTGATCTCGTGGGTGCGGGAGAAGAACACGGCGGCGCCACCACCGGAGATGAAGAAGCGTCCTTGTTCGGTCTGCTCCACAGCGAGCAGATGGTCGAGCGCTGTCTTGCCTTCGATGTTCTGCGCGGCGCCGAGCGTTGATTCTCCGGTGTTGATGATGCGGTCACCGGCGGGCCACCCGACAAGGTTCAGGATGCGGGTGACGCGCGCCCCGGTGGTCTCGTTCGCCCACGGGGTCGCACCGGCCTGGTAGTGGGCGAGAACCCGAGCAGCCGAGAGCGCCGTGTTGTAAACGGCCACCTCACAGATGTCGCCCTTGAAGCTCTTGTAACCCCACCCAGAACCGGCTTCGGTGCGAACCGGAGATTTGCCGATGCGGACGGAACCGGAAGCGTCAATGGCCGTCGTTGATCCGGCCGTGTGATTCCCGCCCTGCTGCACGCCGTCCACATACAAGCGGCACACCCGCGAGGAATCGACGGTCCCAACAAGGTGGTGGATGCCGGTGTCACGCAGCACCGTCGTCCCGACCGCGGCAGTCTCAATCCCGCCGACCGTTGCCACGAACGACGGCACCCCGGTGTCATTGTTCATGACCAACCCAAAGTCGATGGTGGCGGTCGGGCCGACCGGGTGGGTCTGGCCGCAGATGAACGAGTTGTTCGTCCCGTACTTGCCCGTCTTCACCCAGCACTCAATGGACACCGGCGCAGCGAACTGAACGGCACTGGTGATGACGGCGCCGTCGGCTGACCCCTCTTGGTTGTCGCCGGTGCCGTCCAGCGACACCCCGCCGGGCCCATCCGTCACCAAGGACTGAATGCCCGTCGGCGTCCCCTTCCACGTCCCGGTGCGGCCGTTGCCCGAACTGTCGGCCACGACCGTCGCTCGAGGCAGGTCGTCCGCGAGGCGCCACCACCCGTGGGGCGAGTCAGCCTCCACCGTCGGCCCGTAGATCGCGTCCAGCTCGAACCGACTGAGCAGCTTGAAGCCGTCGGTGGCGGACAGCGACACCGTCGCATCGTTCGGCGGGTCGTACATCTGCGGGAACCCGTCGATCCACCCGTCGAACAGGTACGTGATGTCAGGCGTCGTGCCCACCGAAACCCGAATCCGCTTGTTCGGCCGGGCCGTCGCCGTGACCCACGGGTCAAACCCCCGGTCGGTGTTGTCCACCTCGAGCGACAACGTCCCCGCCGATGTGCGGTCGAACTCGGACTGTCGGCCGCGGCGGATCGAACCCGACCGCACCAGCTCAGTGATGTCGACCCACACGGGCGAGGCACCGGGCGCGGTCGAAGGGGACCACTCGAACTTCGCTGCGAGATGAGTGACGCCGGGATAAGCCCATGCACGGGTGGCGTCAGACCACGTGGCGGAGGGGTCCGCCCACGTCGACCTCGTCATCAGCTAGCGGCCGCCGCTTCGTACTCGAACGTGATGGCGAGCTGGTCGCTGGCGCCCCACGCGAACGGGACCGCGGCGCCGATCGGGTTGTGCCCGTTCGCGAACCCCTCAGTCGCCACGTTGGACTGGAGTAGGACGGCCTTCGACGTGGACGCCGCCCACAGGGCGGGGATCACCGCGGCGGTCGCTACCACGAAGCGGTACTGGTCGCTGTCGTCGTAGGCGAACCCGATGCCGATGGGCTGGATCTTGTCGGCGGGCTGCACCGGGAGCAGCAGCCCATACATACCGGAACCCGCCGCGGTGCCGGACGTGCCGAACGTGATGACCGCCTTGCCGCGCACCCACCGACCGAGGCGCTTGTAGAACCCGGACACCGACGACCCCGAGCCGAGCGTCGGGTCCGACGTGCTGCCCGTCAGCGTCGGCGTGTACGTCGTGTACGCCCCCACGATCTGCGTCTCGATGGCCTCCACCGCCACACCGAGCGCCCGGTGGTGGTCATCGTGGGGATACGACACCGAGCCGGTGGGGGTGGTCGCGGCGATCCCGTCGCCGGGTACGCCGTCGGTGAGCTCGTCAACCGTGTCTGGATACGCCACTGTTTCTCCTCTAGCCGTTCACTCGGACGGGTACGGGGCCGTTACGTTGCTGCCACCGGCGGAGCGCGTCTACGACCTTCTGGCCGTCCTGCGCGGTGGCGGTGCCGTGGACGTTGACCACGATCGAGGCCCCGGCGGACTCGCCGGCCGACATCGTTGACGCCGTCTGCGTTGCGGTGAGCACACGTTCCCCGCCGCCGAACGCCACCAGCTCCGGCCCTTGTTCACCCACCAGTGCCAGGCCAGGAACCGCCGACTCAGTCCCGCTTGCGTACTTCCCGACCGGTGAGCCGATCGTCTTGAACGTGGTCGTGATGACCTTGCCGTTCATTGCATCCAGCGTCGACAAGTAGTTAAGGGACTTACTGTAGGCGTCGGACAGTCCCGGTGCGCTGAACGACGTGGACGGGTTCAGCTTGTCGATCTGCTTGGCCTTCTCAGCGAACTTGTCGGCGTTGCTGATCCCCTCGGTGAGACCGGGGGTGGTGACCACCGTGGACGCCTTGTGCGGGATGCCGAGAATCTCGTCTCGCAACTCCCGGAACTTCTCCTTAGTGATGTGCCCGGCGTCACGCTCCGCCCGCAGCATCCCAATCGTGTTCTCAATCGCGCCGTCAAGCTCCGCCTGCGATGCACCGTTGTCGCGCAGGTTCGTGATCATCTCGGCGGTGTTCGTGATCACGCTGTCTTGCGCGTCCGCCATGTCGAACCACGTTGCCTCGCTGTCCTGCATCGTGGCGACCATGTCCGTGATGGATTCCTGCACGTCACGCTGCGACGCCGGGATGTTGACCACCTCGTCCAGGTAGTCAGACATCGCAGCGGTGAAGTCCTGCATCTCGGATGCGGCGGCATCGGCGGCAGCGGCGGTGTCCTGGAGCCCAGGCGGAAGCTCACCGATGAGCGTGCCGACGCCGTGAAGCTGGATGCCGGCACCGGACAGGGCTTCGATGGTCCCGGTGATACCTGAGATTGGACCCATCGCCAGGTTGCCGGTGGCGTCGTGGAATTTCTGCGTCCACTCACCGATCGGCCCGGCCAGGTCCGCCAGCGATTCCATGACCGGGAGCATCGACTGCCCGGTTGACTCAGCCAGCTCGTCCATCGACTCGCGCGCCCGGTCCATGCTGCCGGTGAGGGTCTGCCCATAGTCCTCGGCCAGGTTCCCGATGCTTCCGTCGAGCGAATCAAGAATCACTTTCTGAGCGCCGGCAACGTCGCCAACCGCCATGAACGCAGCGACCTGCTCCTTCTGCGCGTCAGTGAGGTCGCCAACCTGGCGCTTCAAGCGGCCCATGCCGCCCTCGGGGTCAGACAGCACCGTGGCCAAGGCGCGCGCAGCACTCGGCACGTCGGTGCCCATCTTCACGGCCAGGTCGGCAGCGCTCTCGATGGCCCGGTCGAACACCTCGGCCGACTGGATCTGATCGAACATGAGCAACGTGTTTGCGCCCGATTGGACGGCCTCGTCTGAGAAGCCGCTGTACTCCATGACCCGTTGCGACAACTCAGCGATGTGGTCACCCGTCACCACGGCGCTGTCACCCAGCGACTCAAGAATCGAATCAGTCTGAGCGACCACGACCTGCGCGTCAGCGGCGGCCGACACGGTCATGCCGAAAGCGCCGACGGCGACACCGATGGCAGCAGCGGCACCACCCGACGCACCGGCCAGCGACCCCAACTCGTCGGACAACCCACCCAGCGCACCACCAGCACCCGACACCCCGGCGGCATCGCCAAGCGCACCGATCGAACCCGACAAGTCATCGATCGACGCCTGCGCCTCAGCCGTGTCAGCCGACACCGGGATCTCAACCGGCGACCCCTCCAACGAATCGATCTCAGACTCGGCCGACGCCACATCAGCATCCACCGGCACCTCGACCGGCGACGCCTCCAATCCCTCCAACTCGGCCTCGGCGGCCGAAACGTCAGCCTCAGCCGACACCTCGATCGTCCCGTCGATCGACGCCAAGGCGGAGTCGATCGCATCAGCGACCGTGTCAGTGCGAGCCTCGACATCGACATACGCGGTACCGGCAGACGCCATCAGTCACCACCTCCGAAGAACTTGCGGACAGCGTCACGAGTCGACAACGCCGGCTCAGGGTCAGGCTCCACCGCACGGGCCAACAACGTCACCGCACCGGCAGGCAGGCACTCCACCAGCGCCAACAGGCGGCGGCACCCGGCAGGCTCCGAACCCCACAGCGCTTGGCGGAGGTCCAACCGATACACGGACTGGAAGTCAGCTTCCAACGTCGGCCAGTTGCGTTCCACGAACGCGACCAGCCCCATCATTTCCCCAGCGACACCCCGAACGTGGAGAACAGGGCGCCCATGTCCTGTTCGGACGGCACCAACGCCAGGAACTCGTCAGCGTCGGACGGGTCCAACAGGACCATCTCGACCACCGAACGCCGCCCACCGGAGCGCCACACCTCAGCCGCCGCGAATGGCAACTCCGGGCGCAAACGCCAAAGGCGGCCGCCGAGCAGGAAAGTCCGCTCGCCGGCCGCCTCCAAACGCGCAGCACGCAACGCATCGCCATCGACGGTCGCGACCTGCTCTTCTTCTTGCCCTTGCCCTTTGGTTGCCATGATCAGGTGCCCACCAGAGCGAACTGGCCGAGCTCAGGATCGTTCGTCTGGAACGCCCACGGCTTCTGACCGGGGGTGCCGGACTCGAGCACGTCGAACTTGAGCGGCATGGCAACCGGCTCGGTTCGCATGAGGTTGAAGTCGACGGTGTCGGACACGATGCAACGGCGGAACAACCAGCGGTACCCGTAGTCGCCGTCCTCGGCCTCGATGATGATGGACCGCTCGTCCACGAAGTCGGGGTCCGGCGGCTCGTAGTAGTACTTGTTCGCACCGGACGTGCCGAACGCACCGCCGCCCATCGCCAGGCGGAAGCTGGCGAACGTGAGCTGGAGGAGCGAGAACGACACCGAGGTCGGCGTGTCGGTGATGAGCCGTCGCAGCGGGTAGCCGGACTGCCACGACTTGATCTCCTTCGTCACCCTCCCGAACGAGAACCCGACACCGGCCTCGGTCGTGTAGCCCATCTCCACGAATCCGGTGGCGCCGGACACGGAGACAGCCGCGGTGATGTCGGCGGGGAACGACTCGTTGGCGTCGCCAACGTAGACGTGCCCCGTGCCGGGAATGACTAGCTGGTCAGCGTCGAGGGCCATCGACACCACCACCTTTCTGTTGTTGGGCGCGCCGGGTGGCGCGGTGGGTCACCCGCCGTGGCGGGGTCCTGGTGCTCTCGGCCCGAGAGGGGTGCCGCCGTTGACCGGGCTAGGTCGTGGGCAGCGGGGCGGGGCGGACCGTGACGGTCACGTCCAGCGTGTAACGAGGCTTCGCCGGTTCGAAGTCGGCGTCGGGCAGGTAGGCGAGCGGCCCGAACCGCACACCGCACACCACCCCCAACGGCTGCACCGGGGCCTCGTCAACGATCTTGGCGAGCTCTTCGCGGATGGCGTCCATCGTGTCGAGCGTCGTGGCTTTGGATCCGCCGAACACATCGATCTGGATGCGGGCAGCATCCATGTGCAACGGGCGGGACATGGGCGGCACCCCACCCACACGGGTGAGGCGCACCAGCGGAAAGGTCTTGGTTTCGGGGAGAGCTGTGTAGACACGCTGGCCGACGTAGGCGGTTACCTCGGACTGTGACCGCAGGTACTGGGACACGAGCGCTTCTACGTCAACGAGGCTCATATCTCGTGGAACTCCAGGCCGGACGCCTCAACCGCACGGCGCAGCGGGGCATACGGCGGGTTGTTCACCGAGCCCCACTCGTCAAGGTGCCCGAACGGGCCGACGTTGGACACGGCGAAGTTGGGGCCGTTCGTGAGGACCAGCACCGGGCCGGACTTGGAGCCGGGGAACACGAGGTTGCCGTTCGCCGTGTCTGCGATGTCCTCGCAGATTTCGGCCACCTGCTCGCGCACCGCCTCACGCACCGTGTCATCGAAGTCCCCGCCAGGCTCGAACGATCCGGCCATCAGACGGCCTTCCGTGCGTTGCACTCGACGTGCGACTCCGACTGGGTGCGAGGGTTACGCACCGGCCACGGCGGGCCGACCACCTCGAGCACCAGCGTGCCGACAGTGATCTTGTCCAGCCCGTTCACGGTCGTGCCGGCAGGAAGGATGACCAGCCAGTCCTCTTGCTGCACCTCGCCTTTGCCGTCCTTCGTCTCGGAACGGGACCGCTGCTCGGCGTAGCACACGGTCGACGTGGCGGCCTCGGTCTGGTCGGGGTTGCCGTACCGGTCCTTCGTGGACGCGTCGGTGCGGGTCGTGATCGTGCACGACTGATTCATCAGCCCGGCAAGGCTCACGAGAACACCCGCAGCCGATACCGGTTCAGCAGCGCCTTCTCTTCGGTGAGCAGCGACACAGCCCCGCCCGTCCGGCTGTAGCTGACCGAGTAGGACCCGACAGACTCACTGTTCACACCGTCCGGCGACTGCAACGAGCGTGCAGCCAACGCCAGGCACACACCTTTCACGTCGTTCGGGATGATGGCGAACCCGTGCGTGTAGGTGACCGTCACCTTCGCGGCGGGGCCACCCCAGTCGCCCCACCCGTTGATCAGGTAGTCCGGGCCGTTGACCGACAGGACACCGTCAACCTTCGTTCCCCGGTACAGGGTGTGCGCCCCGTCCCACACGTAGTCGGTGTCAACGGGGATGGTCGTGTCACCGATGAGGACTGTGGTAACGGCAGTCACCGGCCGTTCCGGCAGCTCCAGCTTCTCCGAGTGGTTCCCCGGCATCACCGCCGTGGTGGTGACCTGCGAGATGGTCTGGTTCGTGTAGGCGCGGATAGCGCCTGAGGCCATGTCGAGCAGGAGTCGTGCCCGATCAGTGGCGATGCTGGTCCCGGTGTACGCCTCGAGCTCGGCTTCGGTGGCGAACGGAGAGGCTGCGGACGGGTCGACGGCGGCCACGTCGAACACGTCGGATTCGACGTCGGCGGCGGTCCCGGTGCCGGTCCAGGTGTACGACCAGAGCCCGGCCGTCGAGGCAGTGATGTTCTTCGTGTAGACGCCGACGCTGCTCTTGGTAATGGTGTTGCCGGCGTGGGTGTAGGTGGTGGCGGTGCCGGCGGGGTCGGTGACGGCGAGGCTGATGGCGGTCGGGTCGGTGGCGGTGCCGGACACCTTGAAGGTGTTTGTCAGGGTGACGGTGTCGCCCACCACGAATCGGTCAGCCATCGGACACTCCTAGGGTCGAGGTTGCCGCACTAGCCAGGGTCAGCGTGGATGTGGCGGCACCGGCGAGGGTCGCGGTGGAGGTGGCGTACCCGGTCACGGTCGGGGTGCTGGTGGCGTTGATGTCGGGGATGACGATCGTGGTCCCGGTCCAGCTCGTCGTCGGTGTGGCCCAGGTGGCGGTGGGGTCAGCCCATGTGGCGGTCATCCAAGCCTCGACTTGTCCCACAGGTCAGCGAAGTTCTGGGCGGTCAGGACCTTGGTGAACACGGCGACCTCGTCCAAGGTCCCGTCGAACAGGTCGCCCGTCCCCGTGCCGTTGGAATAGCTCCCGCCGATCCGGTCGACCCCGCCGTGCGACCCGGCGTGAGTGGGGACCGTGCCGGACCCGTCGGACAGCCCGTCGACGTAGATGACCACCGCCCCGGTCGTGTGGTTGTAGGTCGCGCCGATCATGTGCCAGGCGCCGTCGTTGACCGACGTCACAGAGTCCACTGTGGTCAGGACGCCCCCGCCCGCGTTATAGCGATTGAACCGCACTTTCCCACCGTGGACCCCGAACGAATCCCAAACGGTGTTCAGATGTTCACCAAGCACCACCAGAGCTGGGGATGCCACGTAGGCGGAGGCGGCGTCGGCACTGGTCGTCTTGACCCAGGCGATGCGGGACTGGCTCGCGGTGAGGTTGATCTTCGTAAAGGTGCAGAACCCGCCCGACAAGGTCAGCGCGCCGTTGCTGTCGCCCGTCAGAGCGCCCGTCACGCCCTGCGTGGCCGACCCGGAGAGGGTGGCGGTGCCGAGGTTCACCGACGAGTCGGCGAACGACCCGCCCGACTCACCGAGCCGCCACCACCCGACCGGCGACAACGCCGCGATCTGCGTGGCGACCGTAGGCAGCGACGACCCGAACTTCCGGGAGTAGCCGACGATCGGCATCAGGGCTTGACGTCCAACGGGGTCACGCCCCCGACGACCACCTCGACCACACGGCCGGTCGGCCCGTCCTCTTGCACCGCCACCTCCGCCGCAGCAACCGCATCCAACCGGTCCGCGTAGAACACCACCGCAGCATCAGCGGCCTCCACGTCACCACCTTCGGCCTTCGCCGCCTCAGCGGCCAGCAGCGCCCGGTAGTGCGCCACCTCGGCCTCACGGCCCGCCTGCGCCCGCAGGGACGCCATGTCGTCGTCGGACAGGTGCTTGTAGTCCATCAGGTCCTCGTCACCTTGAGAGAGCACGTCACACGCGTGATCGTGGTCGCACTGTTCACGTTGAACCCGAGCACGTCACCCGCGGCCAGCGAGGTCGTCCACCCGGTCAACGTCGCGTCCTGAGACTTCGTGGCCGATGAGATCGTCGGCGGTGCCGAAGCGGTCAGCTTGTCGCCAGACACCGGATGCGTCGGCGGCGCAAACGCGCTGTAGGTCGAGCGGAACACGTCGACCACCACACTGCCGGACTGGTCGGCCAGCAGCGACGCCTGCGTGATCGTGCACGCGTAGGGCACCTCGAGGTAGCCCTTGATCCCAGTGGTGAGCGCCGAGCCGCCACCGTCGATCACGAACTCCAACGCGTCGACCATGCCGACACCGCGCGTGATGCGGGTGTCGTCACCCGCCGCTACCGTGCCCGCCGTGGTCCCCACCGACAGGGTCGCCGCACCACCGAGGCCGAGGTTCGTGCGGGCCGACGACGCCGACGCCAGATCCGACAGGTTCGACGCCTTCGCAGCCGCAGCGTTCGCGACCGTCTCCGTCGCAGCGATACGCGCCTTGACCGACGCAGACCCACCCTTCGGGTCCGTCCCCAACTCCGCCTCGATCGCCTCCACCGCCACCCCAAGAGCACGGTGATGGTCATCATGCGGATACGTGGCGTTGTCCAACGCCGTCGTCGGCGCGGCCCCGTCAGACGGGACGCCATCGGTGAGTTCATCCAGCGACGACGGGTAAGCCATCAGCTAGTGGCGGCCTTAGCGCCCAACGGCTGCACACCAATGGTCGGGGTGCCCGTGGCGATGATCTTCACCACAGTACGGGCCTCCGCACCCGGACGCTTGTGGATGCGCGAAGCGCCCAACACCGCAGCCAACACGAACGACCCGCCCTGCCCGGAGCCGATCGTTCCGGCCACAGGGTTCGGCGTCGTCGATGCGACCGTCCCAATCGTGTAATACACGGCCACCGGGGTGCCGGCCAACTGGATCACTTCGATCTCGTCGTGGTCACCGTCCACCGTGACGGTGGACACAACACCCGACTGGAGCGTGACGGCGGTGTTTGCCATTGGGATCAGACCTCCCGGTCAGAGATGAGTCGTTGCATGGCTTCCCGGTCACCGTTGGCGGCCAGGTAGCGGCGGTTCAATCGTTCGTTCACACCCGACGGGCGGCCGATCTTGTCGGCCTGCTTCGACTTCGGGTGACGCAGGTGCCACACGCTGGCCTCGAGCCGATGGTGCGGCCCGGCCAGCGTGTCCAGCGCCGCACCCAGCGACGTGTCCTCGCCCCCCCATCCGATGAATCGGGGGTCGAACCCGCCAACCATGTCGTAGGTGTCAGGGGTCAGAGCGAAGATGCCGCCACCGGGGAACAACCGATACGGGTTGTTGTTGCGGGTCCCCATGTCGAGCGAGCTGCGGGCGGTGGGCCAGTCGACCGGGCGGTCGGGGTCACGTGCGACGATGTCGGCGGTGGCCGGTGCGTTGAGCCGGTAGACGTTCCCGCACGGCACCACCCACGGGTGCTGCGTGGCGAGCTCGGCGGCCTCTTTCAAGGTGGGCCACGACTCGACCCACAGGTCGGCGTCGCAGATGACCCACACGTCACCGGTCGCCCACCGTGCGGCGTCCGCTACGGCGTCGGCCTTGCACCAGCGGTCTGCCCGGCAGCGCCCCTCGATGATCTCCCATTGCGGGCGGAGCGCTTCCCACCGGGCCCGGAGCCATTCCCAGTTGGTCTCGCGTGTGTCGTTGTGGCCGTCCCCCAGGGGGACGATCAGTGAGACGTTCACGCCGCTTGCGGTTCGGCCATCATGGTCAACCACCTCGGCGCCATCACGCCCCACGAATGAGCAGCAGCCCACGCACGGGACTCGGCCTGCGCCTCAGCCCGGTAGGCGGGGTCAGCCATCGTGTCCATAGCTGCGGCCAACGAGATCGGGGACACGTCATGCACGGCCACCCGGCCGCACGGCATCGTCACCTTCCGCCAGAACTGGGCGGGCACACGAGGACCCGGCCACGCACGGTTCGGCGTCAGGTCCGACATGAGCACGGCCAGACCGGCAGCGCACGCCTCCTGCACAGGCAGGCACAGCCCGCCGTAGCGGCGAGGCAACACCAGCGCATCGGCATCGTCGTACAGGCGCCAGTAGTCAGCAGGCGGGTCGAGCAGCGTCACGGTGACGTGCGGGGGAATGTTCGGCAGGGACGGCACCTCGCCGTGCTGCACGACGATGCGGACCTCGCACGGTTCGGTCAGGTGCGGGAGTGCGTTGACGACGATGTCGGTGCCGTTGCGGTCAGCGAGGGCACGCTTCCCGGCGACGTGCAGCCACCGACACGGGCCGTCATGCGGTTCGGCCGGCGTGAACCGATCGGTCGCCACGGGGAACGGCACGACCTCGGTGCGGTGCGGCATGACCTCGCGACGCCAGTCGGTCGCGGACCACAGGCGGGTCGGGTCCTGCGACCCGGTCCAGAACTCAGGGTTGGCGTGCAGCACGGTCGTGACCCCGGTGGCTGCGGCCCACTTGGGGATTCGTGCGTCGTAGAACGTCTCGGCGGCGTAGACCACGTCCACGGTGCGAAGCCAGTTGCGGACGGCCTTGGGGTCGAGCCCTGACTGCCAGCGGACACGCACGGCGTCGGGGGCACGCTCGGGGTGCGACGGTGCGGACGGGTCGTTGGTCTCTATGAAGAGGACGGAGGCGTCAAGGTTGCGGGCGGCTTCCCATGACTGGATGCCGAGGCCACGGTCGGTGAGCGGCGAGACGACCCCTACTCGCACAGGTCAATCACCTTCGGGTCGGTGCCACGCCCGTCCAGGTGCGTGCTCCGCTTGATGTCACCCCCGGGTGCGTACATCGTCAGCCGGAACCGGCCGGGGTCATGGTGTTGCAGCCAGTCGTTCTCCACGACGCCAAACATCCGGTCTTCGATCATCCCGTCGGAGTCACGCCACCACCTGGCATCCAGCCACGTCCGATAGACGCCGGTGGCGGCGAGGTGCGGGCGCTGTGACCACTGCACCGTGCGGAGCAGCGGCACCCCCTCGACCAGGCGGGGCACGTCGTCCACCATCAGGTGCCGGTGGGGCTCGAGGACGGACGCCTCGTGGTGAAAGCGGATCAGGTTGGTGGCGCCGGACAGGACCGCACGGGCGCACCCGACCCAGTCCACGTCACCGACAAGCGGTGTGTCGTGCTCCACGAACAGCACCAGCGGGGTCCGCACCTCGTCCAGAATGCGGCGGGTCATCCCCACCTGGTGCGTGTGGGTGTCGAACAGGAACGGGGTGACGCCCGACCAGACGTGGTTGGACTCCCACGCCAGCCGGCGCAGGTACTCGTGATAGTCCCTGGTGCGCGGTGCCAGGTGCTCGGCCACACCGTCGGCCATGATCAGGATCTCGGCGCCCGGCAGCCGGTCACGCACCGAGGCGACCGTCTCTGTGATGATGTCGAGCGAAGGGTGCGACGGGATAGGCGACGTGGGCATCAGGACAGTGACCGTGTCGTCAACCCCACGGGTCGGGGCGGGCAGGCCGGACACCTCGGCAACGTCGTCCAGCAGGTCGAGCGCCATGCGCCGCTTGTGACGCACCCACCAGGCTTGGCACTCGGCGGCCTTGCGAGGCCACCCGTGCAACGCAGCGGCGATGTACTTCTCGGCCTCGTGCCAGTAGGCGACCTGCTCGAACGGTGCGCCAGGTAGGACCATGTCCCAGTAGCCACGCTCGGGGTAGGCGCCTGGGGCGGTCATGTCGGCCAGTGGCACGCACCCGGCCTCGAGCGCTTCGTAGAGGCGGAAGCTGTCTGGGGTGGCGGGCCCGGATGGGCATGGCGCCACCTTGGCGGAGGCCATGCGGGTGAGGTACTCGGTGCGGTCGAACCCTTGCATGAAGCCGGGCGTGGCGGTCACGTCACGGGACCAGCCACGCTGCGACCCGGTCAGCGTCTTGAACAGCTCCCAACGGCGGTCGTGGGTGTTCTGCCCGGCGAGGTAAACGTCGGTGGTGCGGTCCCGGTTGCCGATGCCGGCGAGGGTGGGGCGGGTGGCGGCGTTGAAGCCCTCACCGAGGAACCGTGTCCCGTCGGGGTAGGTGCGGTCGGGCCGGGGGGTCATCACCCACAGGCACACGTTCGGGTGCTGCACAGCCGTCGCGTCGAACGTGGACTCTTCGTCGCTGGTGAGGATGAGCACGACCCACGGCAGCGGGGCGATGAGCTCGTTGACCTGCTCGGGTGTGTAGTACCGGGCGGGGCACACGACCACGGCGCCGGTCTCGGCGGGCGGGTTGAGCCTGTGTGTGAACCGGTCGGGCGGGGCGATCAGGTCGATGATGTGCTGGTCGTCGCACAGCGGGTGCGCTTGAAGCCACCAGACGGGGATCATCGACAACGCTCACAGACCCACGAACCGAACAGGTAGACCGGCCAAAACACCAACGCAACCACGAACAACGGCGCCCATGTGAGGAAGTGACCGCCAGGCCACCCCCAATCGAACGCACGATTGATAACCGGCTCAATGCCGACAAGCAGATAGGCGCACCAGATCACCGTAAAGAGCACCGTCATCGGGGGTCGAACCGCCAGTGCGCTTCGTGGTCCGTCGCCAGGTGCGTGGCCTTGTAACCGGCCTTGTCCATCAGGTGCAGCACGTCGGCCGGAGACTGGCCGTACATGTCACGCAGGAACGCCTCATGGATGGACACGAACACCGTGGGGCGGTGCTTCGCCAGCGTCTTCGTGGCGCCCCGCAGCACGTACCACTCGGAGCCCTCAACGTCCATCGTGAGCACGTCCGGCACCTGACCGGTGCGCCTGACCAGCTCGTCCACGGTGGTGGTCGGCACCCGGTCCTGCTCCTGCGCCATGTGGGCGAACCCCGCTGCGGGGTCGATGATGCCGGTGGCGCAATCCGGCCAGCCCCGGAAGAACCCTCGGCGGATGCCGTCAGGGTTGGTCGGGATGGTCGTGTTCGACCCCACAAACCCGACGTAGGTGGCGACCGGTGGGGTCAGGTCGTTCTCATCGAAGATGGCCTTTATGCACGGCCAGACCCAGGGGTTGGGTTCGATTGCCACGAGAGCGCCTGTGTGCGCCCAGGAGGCGAGCAAAGCGGTCATGTCGCCCTGCTCTGCACCGATGTCGTAGACCACGTCTGAGGGCTTGATGGTGTCGTGCATGGCGGCGAGGCGTTCGGCTTCCCACTTGCCGCCCCCGGCGGGGTTCATGTACTGGATAGCCCGGTGCGACGGGAGACGCATCGTCCAGGTGTCGTTGATGCGGGTGGGGTAGTGGTAGGTGCGAGCCAAATCGTTCACTTGAACCACCTGCCCATCCGTCGCTTATTCTCAAGCTCCGAACGCAACAGTCCCACTCCGGCGAAGATCCACACGCCGACGGGGACCGCCACCATAAGCGCAACCAGAAGGAGAGCACTCACGCCGGCACCCGCTCGGGCCAGTACGACAGGTTGCGCCCGGAGTCGAACGGCGTTGTGAACGTCTCGTGTGACGGCATCCCGCCCCACTTCTCGACGTAGTAGGCGGCCAACCGCTCGGGGTCGATCTGCACCCCGGCAAGCTGGATGCCGTGGGCGAATGACTCAAGCGTCACCTCGACCTCGGCTTTCGTCCAGAACGGCGGGTCGAGCTCGTAAGCCAGGGCGAGGCGACGGGAGAAGTCGCAGTCCTCCCAGTAGGCGGGGGTAGAAGTTCTCATCGAACCGGCCGACCCGGTCGAACACCTGCCGGTGGAAGGCGATGAGGTGCCACCCGACGTAGCGGGCCTCCACCACCGGGAACCCGTCGGGGTCCAACTGGTCGATGAGGTCCATGCCGCCGAGCGGCGAGAACCGGCACGAGGCGGACACGATGACGAGCCAGTCGGCTTCCATGTGGCGCATGCGGGCAATGCCGGCGTTCCACGAGGCGGGCACGCCCTGGTTGTGGACGGTGTTGTCTACGACATGCGTGTGGGCCCTGAAGGCGGGGTGCATGGACTGGAGGCAGGTCCATGTGTAGGGCGGGTGGATGGACGGCAGGACCGCTACGAAGGACACACAGCCTCCAGCACCTCGCGCATCCGCACGGTGTAGGTGTGCCGCTCCAACGTCTCGGCCTGCATCTTGGCGGCGTCGCCACGTCGGGTGTTCCACACCTCAAGCGGCTCATCGATGGCAGCCTTGAGTGCGTCCCAGTCACCGAGAGGCCACGTCACCACCGAGGGATGCTGCTCGAGCAGACCTTCCACCCACGGGTGGATTAGGTAGCCCTCGCGGCCGGTGATCTCCGGCACCCGGTCTGACCAGTACCGCACCATCGGCCCACCGTCGGCACGGGGTGCGAGGCACGAGTCACCGACCCACACCTTCACGCTGGCGATCAGGTCACGCAGGTCGGTGCCACGGATGCCGGGCTGGCCCGGCTCAGGGAAGAACCGCACCCGGTCGCCGTACGTCGAACGCAGCCACTCAACCAGCTCACGGCGGTGCGTGTGCTCCCCGTGGTAGTGACGCCACGACCCGAGAAACCCGATGTCTGAGCGCCACTCGTCCCGTGGGGTGCCACGCTCACACTCGAACTCGGACACACCGGGCGGCATCCAGTGGTGGTTGACGCCGGCCACAGCCCACTCGATGTCGTGCGCCCCGTCGGTACTGAAGAAGTGCTCGCACCGGAAGAACGGCTCCGACCACACCGAGTCTTCGCGTCCGTTCTCACGCAACCCCCACCAGCGGTCCAGGTGGAAGGCCACGGTCGGCACACCGGCATCCCGTGCCTGTAGCAGCATCCGTCGTTGCTCGCCATGCGGGATGCGCTTGGCGAGGTCGGCGGTGCGTGTCCACAGGATCACGTCGAAGTCGGCCACCCGGTCGGCGAGCTCGCGCCACCGGTCGGGCTGGCCTTCCTGGCACAGCCACACGTCGTGGCCGAGGTGCTCGAGCGCCTTGCGGACCTCGTTCTCGGTGGAGTGCGGCGGGTCGAAGTTGCCGACGTAGGCGATCTGCATTTTGGTTGCTCCCTATGGCCCAGGATGTGCGGCCCGGATTGGTGGGTGGGGCAGGGGCCGAAACCCCCACCCCACAGCCACCCTCTCCCGGGCCAGGAGAGAACTACTCAGCCTCAGGTGGGCTGGCTCACGAGCGCACCGAACGCGAACGTGTTCGCATCCGTCTGGCTCGAAGTCGGGGTGATCGGGTCCGCGACCGCCCACGCGCAGCGCATGACGCAACGGAGCGCCACGCTGTCCTGCTGCATGAGGTTCAGGACCACGTTGCCGGAGTCGTCCGAGATGACACCCTCGGTGAACACCTTGTACGTGAGGTCCTGGCGGACACCGACGATGGCCTTCGTCCAGTCACCCGCGATGACCGTGTAGTCGGCGTCCCACGCACCGTTCTTCTGCTCGGTGAGGGGGTAGCCGTACAGGGTCGGGGACTCACCGACGGCGCTGTTCACCGACGGCTGGTAGATCAGCTCCGACGTGGTCGAACGGAGCCCCGCGAGACGCCACCCGATACCGGGGGCCGCCAGGAAGCCGTTCACGTCGAAGCCGTCCTTGGCGATCGCCTGACCCACGTAGGTGAGGTCGGCGGCGAAGTCGTCGCCACTCACACCCTCGGTGAAGTCGTTGTTGGACGCCTCGATGCTGGTCGACAGGGCAGCGCTCCACGTGGAGGGCTTGTTGGTCCCCCACAGCACGGCGTTGTCGAACGCCTTGCCGAACGCCTGACCGATCAGCGGCATGACCTGGTCCCACACGGGGACCTGCGAGTCGGCCAGGTACGCCTCGGGCACCGGCACGATGACGGCCAGCTCCTCAGCGACGAGGTCCAGGTTCTCCCAGTCGGCGCTGGTGGTCTGCTTCATGCCGGTGTCCGTGGCCGTGGTCACGAAGTAGGCGGTAGGCAGGGCCGACAGGACCGGGATGCGGTCCGTCTTGGAACCCATGTTCCACTGGCGGGCCTTGGACATCACACCGCTGGCGCGGGTGGCGACCTGGATCACCTCGGCGGACGTGTTGACCGGCACCAGCGGGTCGTTGCTGGCGTCACGGGAGATGACATCGGAGTAAGTGGTCATGTGGACCACTCCTTTCGGGGGTTAGAGACGCCCCCCGCCACCGCGTGCAGCGGCGCGCAAGGCGTCATCCATCGATGAGCCCTGAGAAGGCGTCGCGCCCCCACCGGGAAGTGGTGCCGGCTTCGCGCCAGCGGCTAGATACGGCTCGTCCTTGACGAGCCTCTGCACCTCGGCCGCGATGGCACGGGTGTCGACGTTGCCGTCCTCGTCCACCTCGAACTGCGAGGCGTCGATGAGCCGAACGGCAAGGTCGGGGTTGGCGAGCACACCGGAAGCGGCCGACTTGATCTCAGCCGACACGATCCGTGTGTTCGCCACTGACAGCGCCTCGGTTCGGCCTTCCGCCCTCGCTGCGGCGATGGCCTTCTCCGACTCTGTCTGGTTGGCGGATTCGATCTCCGCCAGGCGCTTCTCAAGGTCTTTCGCCTTGCGCTCCGCGGCACGTGCCGCCTTGCGCTCCGCTTCGATGGCACGCTTGCCGGCGTCACCGAGCCCGTCGTCTGCGGGTTCGGGTTCGACAACCGGAGCGTCGACCGGCGGGTCGTCTACCGCCACGTCGTCAGGCACCGGCCGTGGCCTTCGCCTTGCGGGCCTTCAGCTTCGCCTTTTCGGCAAGGTGACGGTTGAACTCGAGGATGTCGAGCGCCCGGTCGGGGTCCTTCGCACGCCGGTAGTCCTGCCCGGCCCGCTTGTATGCTTCTTGCGCCTCGGCCAACGCTTTCGTGTTGACCGGGGTTTTGTTGGCCGTGTTCGCTTCCTGAGCCTTGCTCAGATCGCTGGCGGCCTTCTCGAACGCAGCCAAGGCCGCGTCGAGGTCGTTGCTGGGGGTGGGCATCGCGCCCCTTTCATGTTGGGGCCACCCGTCGCGGGCGGCCGGTGCTTCTCAGGCCGGGATTTGCGCCGGGCCTGTGAAGTCGTGGGCGGCGTCGGCCAGTACCGCACCGAGCTCGCCGTGTTCATGGACAGCCACCTCAGGCAAGATCACCTCGCCTGTCTGGCCGTCGACACGGAAGTGGCGGGCCTGCCAGTAGTTCCCGCTCTGACCGGCGTTGGCGTCCTTGATGTTGCGGAGCACCTGCCGGTTGAAGTCCCTGATAGCCCGGTCGTTCTCAGCGAAGACGGGGGCGATGGAGCATTGGCAGTTGGTGTGCATCGGCCACCCGTCGCCGCCGGTCTCGGTCTTGAACTTGTCTTGAAGCTCAACCACGCGAGCGGGACTGGGGTAGGCGTAGCGCTGCGTCGAGGCAGCGGCGCAGAACGCACACGCCTCAGGGTCGAGCACCCGTTCCCACCCGATGATCTCCGTCTCGGTGTCGGTGGCGATCTCGAACTCGGTCGCAGCGTCACGCATCGACAGGCTGATGTCGGTGGATGCGGACTGGGCGGCACGCACACCAGCGGCGTTCATGGCGTCCATGAACTGCGCCCCGTCGGACAGCGCCGACCAGAGCTGCACGAACGGGCGGGTGTAGACCACGGCAGGCTCGGCGCCGTTGCGGACAGCGGCACCCACGAGGTCGTCCACCGGCAATCCGACGGCACGGGTGCGGGTCGCACGGGCCAGGTAGGCGTCGGTCAGGGACACGGTGCGCCGCTGGCCGGCGTCGACCACGGGGAGGGTGGCGGCTAGGAACCGGTCCACGTCCGCCTGGTCCCACGAGCCGAGGGTGCGCCAGTTGCGCTCCACCCTGGTCGAGACCCGCTTGCGAACATCGATGAGTGCGTCGCGGTAACGCTCCGCCAGGACCGCCTGGCGGTTAGGCACCGGCCGCAGGGACGGCGGGCTCGGTCAGGTCCGCAGGAACCGGGGCGAACAGGTCCTCCTCGGCCTTGATCGCCTTGATGCGGGCGATCTCCTGCGGCGAGTAGCCCAGCTTCTCCCACAGGATCTCCTCGGGCACGCCAAGGTCCTTCTGCTTCAAGATGGCGTCGACGTGCTGGGACTCGGTGCGTGACTCAGGGTCGGACCAGATCAGCTCCATCGACTCGGCCGCACCGAGACGGTCGTTCCCGGCGAGGCGCCCGGCGAGGCGCATCGACTCCTCCCACCCCTCACCAAAGAAGCGCATCTTGCGGCGCACCTTCGCCACCAGGCCGGTCTCAGCGGCCTTGATCGACTCGCCCGACAGGCGGTCGGCGGAGGCGTTCAGGTAGTGCGGCGGGGTTCGTGAGATGGAGGCGATGTGCTGCACCAACAGGTCGATGCCCTGCGTGAAGTTGCGCAAATCGGCCGCCGGGAACACACCGAACGAGCCCTCGGGGGACTCGTTGATGAGCAGCGACGCCGTGTCGACCTGCGGCTTCACCGGCTGGTTCGTCTGCGGGTCAGTCGGCACCTCGAGTCCCGTCGCCCACCGGGCCGGCAGCGCCTGCTTGTCGGACCCGACCAGCATGTCCGCGATCAGCTTGTTCACGGCGTCCTGTAGCGGGATGATGCTGCGAATCTCGGACTGTGCGATGACACCGTGGCGCGAGTGACGGGTGCGCGGGCGGTTCTGGAGCGGGATGACCGGCACGACCCCAAGCGGGTTCGGCATCGTCCCCTCGGTCTGCCACGCCGTGTTCGCAGCGTCCACGATGTTCATGTCGGCACGAGGCTGCGCCGTGCGGTACATGTGGACCATGTCGGGCAGGAACAGCTCGGCGTGGTCGTAGCCCGACTCGTCGCGGTACACACGCAGGCCGGCACGCCGGTCGCGGTGCCGCTTCGGGTGGCACTCCACGATGGCGTCGTGAGCGTTTGCGACCGTGATCTCCGGCATGCCCTCGGTCTCACCCACCCACGGGATGACGTAGGCGACACCGCCGACCAGTGCGTCGGTGTGGGCGAGCTGCGACTGGCCGTCCATGTCGTTCGCCTGCCAGATGCGCCAGGCGTCGGTGTCGCCGGCCACGTCGTCACCGACCCGGAACCCCTCGACGTTCAGCCGCTCCTCGGAGGCGTCGACCACGACCTCGCACCAGTTGTCCGCGAAGGCGTCGAACAGCCCGCCGAACGCCTCACGAAACCGCTTCGACTGGAACGACAGGTTGTGCGAGCCGTCGTAGTAGTCGGTCGCCAGTTGCAACGCCGGGCGGCGTTCGATCAGCTCCTTGTGCAGCCGGCGCAGCCACCACTCGGGGGAACCAACGGGGGCATCAGCCATACAGCGCCCCCTTTCGTGGGGTCAGAACACCAACAGCCGGCCCGGCTTGCGCACTTCGGGCTCCGGTTCACGCATCACGTCGCCCCGAGCCTCGACCGCCAGAACAGCGCACACGAGAAGGTCGATCTTGTCCGGCGACTGCGGGAACTTCTTACGGACCGACAGGTGGCCACGGTCCTTCCACCGTCGGGCGTTCCCGACGTGAGCGGCAAGGCGGGGGTCGCCGTCGTGGGTCAGGGACTTCGTGGTAACGCTCGTGTGGAACAACTCCAGCGCGTGGCCCATCGGCGTCGGGCGGTTCGTCCACCACTCACGCACCACGTCACCGTGCGTCCCGTACCACCGGGCCAGATCCTCTTGCCAGTAAGGCGGGTCGCCGTACAGCGCACGCACGTCCCACCGGTCGAACGCAGCGGCAACCGTCACGTCAACCGCCGACTTCGGCACCTCGCCACCGTGCTCGGCGGGGTCCCACACGTCGACCACGAACACGTGCCCGTCGAGCGTGCAGCCCACAAGGCCGGTGGTGTCATCGAACAGCGACCCATCGAAGCCAAGAACTATGGGGGTCCCATCGGGCGGTTGCACCATGTCGGGGTGCAGGCACTCGTCCCACACCAGCGGCGACAGGAACGCATCCTCAGCGGCCACGATCCGGTTGGCAAAGAACCGCTCGGCCTGCGCAGCGTCACGGGGCAGCAGCTCCACGACCTCGGCGTCGATGCGGTCAAGGTCGACCCACCCGTCAGGCTTCGCCGCGCTATCGGCGTACACCTCACGGAGCATCGTCATGCGCTCGCGCTTGTTGCGGATCGACAGCGACGCACGCGGCGATTTCATGTCTTTGAGGATGTCCGGTGCGTCCGACTCCCACGTTGCCTGCGCCACCGACTGCTCGGCGGGGTCCCAAGCGTTCGTGGTCTCGATGCTGCGGCCCTTCATGCCGGCCAAGTTGCGGCGCTGGTTGTCCGCCAGCGCCCGGCCGCCGTTCGACTTCAGCCACGAGTGCGTCTCGTCCTGCACCGCGAACGTGATGCGCTGACCCAGCCTCGAGCGGGCCGACGCCGTCACCGGTTCGATCAGCCCACCGCCCGGCAAGTTGATGCGGGTCAGGCCCGTGTCGGGAATATCGGCGGCCAGGTTCCCGAGTTCGATCATGGGTTGCAGCGCCCGCCACACGTTCTGCGTCTGGTCCTCGGACACCGCAGTGATCTGGATGTGAGGCGACGCCCACGGCTTCCCCACCGGCTGCCCGTCCGGGCCCCAATGGTCGAACAGCACCGGCCCGTACGCCTCAGCGCAGATGATGGCCGCCGAGAACGGGCCCTTGCCCCACTTCTGCGGGCGGACCAGCAGGCCACGCCGGTACTTGAATGCGCCGTTGGCGTCGACCTCGTAGAAGTCCCGCAGGAACACCAGCATCTCGTGCGTCAGCTTGTACCGGTCGCCCATGCGCTCCCCGTCGGGGATGACGCAGTTGGCCTCAATCCAGTCGGCCACGTCGTAGCCGAGCGACAGAACCTCGCTCACGAAACGGCAGACAGGCGGGCCCGTGCGGACTGCTCCGCCGAGACCTCACGCTTGGCCGTCACCTCGTCAGCCACGATCTCCCACTCCAGCCGGCGCAACGCCAACGGCGTCAACCCCAGGCGGTCCGACAACTGCCGGGCCTCCGGTGCCGCCTTGATGTCACCCGTCTCGGCCAGCAGCGACCAGCGCACGTAGGCGGCGACCTCGCGGTGTGCGTGGGTGCGTTCCCACATGACCGCCTGTGGGGTGCGCCAGAGCTCGCCCCACAGCTTGCGCTCCGTCGGGGTCGAATCAGCGAACGGCCACTTGGGTGCCCGGCCCTGGCGGCCTTCGGCGGGGAGCTGCGTCAGCTTTGACGTGTTGCGCCGAACC
>JAAOEI010000046.1_pt1 | contig 42111 bp, 51 predicted proteins | sample 7059261 | NCBI WGS metagenome assembly JAAOEI01 (sample SAMN14008812, study PRJNA610033) | viral metagenome | isolation source: viral particles filtered from seawater | place: China: Hangzhou Bay, Yangshan Deep Water Harbour | collected 2017-10-31 | reverse complement strand
CGCGGGGTGTCAATCCTTCCGCCCAACGCGGGTACGCTGCGAGTCGCCCTCCCCGGAGTCGGGCTCTCTGGGGAGGGCGGCGATTTTTCGGACCACCCTCGAGAACAGCTCCGGGTTGGCCTCCGCGCAGACCAGAAGGTGCCGGCGGGCTTCGTCCCTGTCGTCTAGCCGCACTACAGTTATCTCGTCAAAATCGGCCCAAAATAGACCGAACTTCTTAGGGCGCTCAGCTCCACTTGTGGTAAGAGCCCCGCTCCATGTCCGTCACCCTCGAGAGCCCCAGGCGCTCCCGCTTCGCCAGCTCCGTAGGGGTGAGCCGGAGATTCTCCAGCATGCCCTCCGGGGTGTCGGTCCCCACGCGGAGCTTCTCCTTGCCGGGCTTCTCGCACCGGCAGGGGGCTACGTTGATGGTGACGGGCGTGTCCCGTAACCTGTTGCCGCAACAGCATCGTTCCATGGGAGAACCATGCCCCAGCTCAAAAACCCCCGCCACGAGCTTCTAGCCCAGGCTCGCGCGAACGGGCTCGAGTGGGTGGACTGCTACAAGTCGGCCGGGTACTCCGGCGGGCACCGGCAGAACGTCCACAAGATCCTGACCGCGCACCCCGAGATCCATGAGCGGGTCGAGGAGTTGCTCGAGGCACGGGCCACCTTCCAGACCACTCTCCACCAGTACACGAAGGCCGAAGTGGTCGCCGGCCTCATCAAGAACGCCAAGATGGGCTCCACCGGCTGGGCGGTGAACAACACCAAGGGTGAGCCCACCGGCAACTTCAAGTACGACCTCCAGTCCAGCAACCGCGCGTGGGAACTTCTGGGCATGGAGCTGGGCATGTTCCCCAAGGTGAGCAAGAACATGCACGGCAAGCTGGACCCCCTCGAGGGCCTCCAGCAAGAGGAAGTGCTCAAGCTGACAGAGAACGTCTTCAACACCCTCGGCGTCGAGATCGACATGGACATGCTCCAGCAGGTGATCGCGATGCGAGAGGAGAACCCGTCACTGGTGGAGATACCGGCACACGCGGCAGAAAACGGCGGCGAAGAAGACGATGACTGACGCCTGGGACTGGGAAGACGGCACTCGACAGCAGATCGAGAATGAGAACCCCCTCTTCAGAGCCCAGAAACTCTACGCCCTCGTCCAGGGGCTCTCCGACAGGGCCATCGTCCGGTACAAGCCCTACGAGAAGCAGAAGGCTTTCCATCAGGCGAGCCAGTACTACCACGAGCGCCTGCTCATGGCGGGAAACCAGCTCGGCAAGACGTTTGCCGGCGCCTTCGAGATGGCCTGCCACGCGATGGGGGTCTACCCATCGTGGTGGGAGGGGGTGAAGTACGAACGCCCGGTGCGCTGCTGGGTGGCGGGCGTCACGAACAAGAAAACCCGCGATGTCGTCCAGCTCAAGCTGGTGGGCGAGCGCGGGAAGTTCGGCAAGGGCTCGATGATCCCCGCCGAAGCGATTGCCGGCGATCCCGTGATGAATCGCGGCGTTCCGGGCCTGATCGACTACATGCGAGTCAAGCACCGGTCAGGGGGAGAGTCCTGGATCGGCTTCATGTCCTACGAGATGAGCGTGGACGTGTGGCAGTCCGACTCACTCGACATGATCTGGTTCGACGAGGAGCCGCCGGCAGCGCACTACGACGAGGGACTCGCACGTACCACCGCGACCGGCGGCCACACGTACCTCACCTTCACGCCTCTCCACGGAATGAGTGATGTGGTCAGGCGGTTCTACCCCCGTCCGACGACCACGGATCGGTGGATGACCCGCATGGAGATCGAGGATGCGGACCACATCCCCGAGGAGCACCGGAAGCGGATCATCGACCGCTATCCGGCGCACCAGAGAGAAGCTCGAGCCCGAGGTATCCCCCTTCTCGGTAGCGGCGCTGTCTACGAGACGCCTGAGAGCATCATCGAGTACGAGCGCCACCAGCTACCCGAGGAGTACCCCCGAATCGTCGGGCTCGACCTGGGAGGCGGCGACCACCCCACCGCCGCCGTCTGGATGGCCTATGACCGGGACTCGGACTCCTGCTGGATCTACGACTGCTACAAGGTCCGCGACCCCCGGATTGCCGTCCATGCGGATGCGATCATGGCCCGGGGCAAGACGATCCCCGTGGCATGGCCCCATGACGCCCATCAGCACTCCCGGGAATCCGGCCAGACGTACAAGGACTTGTACAAGAAGAAGGGCCTGAACATGTGCCACCACCACGCCCAGTTCGAGAGCGGGGAGAACGGGGTGGAGGGCGCGATTGCCGTCACCCAGGACCGCCTCGCCTCGGGGCGGCTCAAGGTGGCGAAGCACCTCGTGGACTGGTGGGATGAGTACCGCACCTACCACCGGGACAACGGCAAGGTGGTGGCCGAGAACGACGACCTGATGAAGGCCACCCACTACGCTCTGATGATGCTACGGTATGCTCGAGTGCATACTCGAAGGGTTCGGCTCCCGTCCTTCGCTGACGATTACGACCCCCTTGGACTCGAGGATCTCTATGGGCGGTAAAGCGCCTCGACCGGCACCCCAGATCGACTACGCAGCGCGCGACCAGCACCGACGCAGCATCGCCGATGTCTTCCGCAAGAACATGCTGTTCGCGCGGCAGGGCCGTGGCGCTACTGCCGGCGTGAGTGCGGGTGGCCGGGGATCGACGAGGGGTGGCAACACCGTGGGCCAGTCGATCATCTCGGGAAGCGTGGGATTCGGCACCGGCACGTAGCATGGGCGGAACCGAGGCGCTCATATTCGCGGGCCTCGCGCTGTCTACGCTCAGCACGGTGGTCACGATCGCGGCACAGCCGGACCCGTACGTCCCGGAGCCGCCCCGAGACGACTCGGCCGTCCGCGCCGCCCAGGGGATGCAGGAGATGATTTCGAGGCAGCGCGGGGCGAGCAACGAGCGGTTCACCAGGAACCAGGGAACGCTGGGTTCGGTGCCGGTCAGCTCAGGGCTGGGCATGCCCACGCTCATCTCGAGCGACTCGGCCTCCGGCCAGGGCGGCGCCTCTTCGACCGCCTCGAGCAACGCCACGGCGGCACCGAGTAGCCGATGATCCCCAAGCTCGACACACCCAAGGGCGTCCTCAAGTTCTTCCAGCAGACGAAGATGAAGAGGGCGAACACGGAGGCCGTGTGGGAGGAAATCTCCGAGCACGGTCTGGGGTCGCGCGAGTTCATCTCGAAACGCCAGACCGGTGTCAACCGCTTCAGGCGTATCTACGACACCACGTTCCGCCAGAGCGCGCAGCTTCTCGCTGGTGCGCTGCACGGGATGTTAGTTACGCCTAACGCCCCGTGGTTCTTCCTGCGTGCCGAGCACGAGGTAGACAACAGCGACCTCGAGGCCAAGGTATGGCTCGAAGAGGCCGCAATGGTGATGTTCGACAACTTCGCTCGTGCGGAGTCGGCCTGGACGCAGACGATCGCAGAGTCGCTGCTCGACATCGCGGCCTTCGGCAACTGTGCCTACTGGATCGAGGATGCAGGCAACAACCGGGGTGCGCGCTTCATCTCTCGCGCGCTGTCCGAGGTCTACATCGTCACGAACGATTCGGGCAACATGATTGCCTTCTTCCGCAAGTACGACATGCCGGCCTACGAGGTGATGAACCGTTGGAAGGAAGCCGGCCCGGAGATCGAGCGCATCTCCCAGAAAGACCCGATGGAGAAGATCTGTCTCATCGAGGTCGTCTACAAGACGGATGAAGGAATCTCCGGCCCCTTCAACCGCCCGTGGAAGCGAGCCATCGTCACGGAGCGGTTCGAGAAGTTCATCAACGGCAGCGAGCAGGGGTTCTTCGAGAACCCCATGATCTACGGCCGCTGGTTCAAGGAAGTCTACGAGGACTACGGGCGCGGCGCGGGCTGGGTCGGCATCAGCACCGCACGCATGCTCAACGAGATGCAGAAGACGTTCCTGAAGGCGGCGCAGAAGGCTGCGGACCCGCCGCTCATCGTCTTCGACGACGGCCAGCTCCTTCAGGTGCGCACGGGCCCCGGTGGCCTGAACGTCTTCCAGGGACTCCCGGGAGACGGCACTCCCCTCCAGCCGCTTCCCACTGGCGCCGACCACCGCATCACCGCAGAGGTGATCCGTCAGCACCAGAAGATGGTGGAGCAGGCGTTCCACGCCCAGATCCTCCAGCTCTTTGAAGACCCGAACATGACCGCCACGCAGGTCATCGAGCTGGCGAACCAGACGCAGCGCCTCATGGCGCCGATGATCGGCCGCATGGAAGTGGAGATGCTCGAGCCGACGCTCGAGCGCGTCTTCAACATCAATCTGCGACAGGGCAACTTCCCGGACGCGCCCGACTCGCTGCGCGGCAGGCGCCTGAAGATCGACTACGTTTCGCCCATCGCGAAGTCGCAGAAGGTCCAGCAGGCACGCGGCATCCTCGAGCTGTGGCAGGCTGCCGCAGTCATCGAGCAGTCGGGTGGTGCCGGCACGACGAACCTGCTCGACGCGGACGTTTCCCTCCGGCTTCTGGCCGAGGCTTCGGGTGTCCCGCTCCACGTGCTCAAGCCGGCAGACGTGGTGGCTGCCGAGCGGCAGGCGGAGGCCGAGGTGGCCCAGCAGCAGGCTGCGATGGCGCAACTCCAGCAGGTGGCCGGCATGGCTAAGGACGTGGGCGTGCAGGTTCCCGCTGGTGGTGCCCCGCCCGGAGCGCCGCCCATCCAGTGAGCGAAGATCTGAAACCCCTACAGATGCTTCGGCGCGAACGGGACCGCCTGCCCGACAAGCTGGGCGACCGCGTCCGCTACCTGCTCTATCAGAAGTACCGCGCCTACAAGGACACGTTTGACAGCCCCCAGGGGTCTGTTGTACTCCGTGACTTGATGGAGCTGATTCAGCCCTCACAGCCCACGCCTGCGCGCGGTACGGGCTCCCAGCAGGCGCTCGAGATGGCGCGCAACGACGGCATGAGAACGGTCTGGCTGCACATCCAAACACGCCTCGCCCTCACCCCGGAAGAGATTGAGCGGCAGGCGGCGAAGTACGGAGAACCCGAGTATGAGTGACTGGCGACAGAGCCTTCCCGAAGACCTGCGAAACTCCCCCTCCCTGGAGAAGTTCGACAACGCCGAGGGAGGCCCGGTGGCCGCTCTCGCCAAGGCGTATGTCAACCTCGAGCCGAAGATCGCCGAGAAGGGCGTGATTCTGCCCAAGCCGAGCGACGGACTTCAGGCCATTCGCGACACCTTCACGGCCCTGGGGTGCCCCCCGGCACCGGACCAGTACGATCCCGGCCTCCCCGAAGGGGCGCAGATCGACGAGGGCTTCCTCAACAACATGCGTCAGATCGCATGGCAGCACGGCGCCTCGAGCGAGCTGTTCCAGGCGCTCGCCCAGGGCTACCACGCCGACTTCGAGGAGTCGATCGCCGCAGCCCAGCAGGCTGCCGAGGACTCCTACAAGCAGAGCGAGCGGGCCCTCCAGGAAAAGTGGGGCGGGGCCTACTCGGCCAACCTCCAGCATGCCAACGAGGCTGCGGCCTGGATGTTCGGCGAGGAGGGCATCGAGGCCCTTCGCGGCATCCAGACGGCCGACGGCCAGTCGATCCTCAACCACCCCGCCTTCGCCGAGGGGCTCGCCAAGATTGGCGCCGAGATGCGCAGCGAGAGCGGCTTCTCGGGCGGGACGCCTCCGCCGCCGGTCATGTCCAAGGACGAGGCCCAGCGCAAGCTGACCGAGATGCACAGCGACACGGAAGCGCGCGAGGCCCTGCGCCGACGCGACCACCCGGCGCACCAGGAGATGGTGAACCTCCGGCAGAGCCTCTACGCTACGCTCGAGGGCGATGTGGACAGAGGTGAAAGCATCGCCAACTCCACGAACATCTCCGTCAAGGGGGATCAGGTGATCCAGTCGTGAGGCTCGAACTCCTAGAACTCCTTTTCGTCGCCTGCGCGCAGGACAACCGGTACGTCCTCAACCCCGGCGGGCGCGAGCGGCTCGACAAGGTGAAGGCGTGGATGGAGGGAAAAGACGAGGCCCTCGTCATCGCTGCCGTCCGCCACAACATGCGGGGCAGGCGCTCTTTCTTCGACAACGAGGACGCCTGGATGTCCCGTGTCGATCAGATATACTCGCTTTTCAGCGAGTACGTCACGGCCCCGAAAGGGACAACCAAAGACGACCCGGAGCCGGTGGCAAAAGCCCCGGTCAAAAAGAAGAGACGGACACGAAAGAAAAAGGCTCCCAAGGCGGAACAACCGAAAGGCTCCGCTGCTGACTGAAAGCAAGTCGCCGCCGCACGTCACGCGGTAGAGCGGGTCCGGTTCCCGGGCAACCCCTCGGTTCAATCAACCCACCCCTGAACTGAGGGACAAGATGTCCACTGAAATCACGACTGCGATGATTCGCAGCTATCGCGATGGCATCATGCTGGACGCCCAGCAGATGTTCGCGCGACTCCGGGGCAGGGTGCGCTCGGAGATGGTCAAGGGCGAGCAGTACTTCTGGGACAAGGTCGGCAAGACCGGGATGACCAAGCGGGCCGCAAGGCACCAGGACACGGTCATTACGGACACCCCGCACTCCAGGCGCATGCTCGTCACGGACACCTACGACGTGGCGGACTTCATCGACCGCCGTGACCTCGTGCGTGTCCTGAACGATCCGGGCAGCGCCTACGCGCAGTCGATGGCGGCAGCGGCCGGTCGAACGATCGACCAGGTCATCATCGACGCCTTCTTCGCCAGCGCCGACACGGGCAAGAACGGCACCACGCCGGTTCCGTTCCCCACATCGACGCACCAGGTCATCGCTGTCGGCACTGCTCTGGCGACCTCCCAGGTCATCCAGGCGAAGAAGATTCTCGACGAGTTCGAGAACAACCCGGCCGTGCGCCGGCACGCCTGCGTCAAGGCGGCGCAGTTCGAGGACCTCCTCTCCGAGACGGGTGCCTCCGTCGCCAACAACGACTACAACACGGTCAAGGCTCTGGTCCGTGGTGAAGTCAACACCTGGGTGGGCTTCGACTGGGAACGGTCGGAGCTTCTCGCCACGAACGGCTCGAGCGAGGTCGAGGCTCCGTTCTGGAGCGAGGACGCCATGGTGCTGGGCATCGGGTACGACATCGAGACTGCGGTCGAGACTCGTGCCGACAAGAACGGTGCCACGCAGATCCGCCTCTCGATGGACATCGGCGCGAGCCGGGACAACGAGGACGGTGTCGTCCGAGTTCTCTGCGGCACCTAGCCGCAACCTGAGTGAATGGGGCCCCTTTGCGGAGTCGCACTGGGGCCCCCCACTCAAACTGACCGAAAGGAAACGCCAAAATGGCGAATGTTACCTCTCAACTGATGACCAACGAGATCGCTTCCCCGCGACAGGTCAACAAGGTCGGCGAGAAGCACGCGCGCACGCGCACGGACATCGCCCGCTTCAACACGGGGGCTTCTCCGGGGACCAACGTGATCTACCGGCTCACGAAGCTGAAGGCCACCGATCGGGTCATCGCGATCCATCGGGTGTCCGATGCCGACGCCGGACTGACGGCCTGCACCATCGGCATCTACACGCCGTCGAACGACACGACGGACCCGGTGGCGGTGGACGCGGACGCCTTCTTCGTGTCCGGTTCCCTCACCAGTGCGGCGGCGATCCCGCAAGCGCTCATGGGATCGGGCAACACCAACCCCGAGGACTTCGGCAAGCCGATCTGGGAGTACGCTCCCACTGGCCCCGCCACGGAGCCGGATCGGGGCGCGGAGTACGAGATCTGCATGGCGGTGGGCGGCAACCCGGTGGGTTCCGACCACGCGTTCCTCATCACGTACCTCGCGGGCGACTGATCGACGACTTGGGAGCGGAGGCTCCTGTGCTGGCGTCATAGGGGGACGCGGGTGCAGGGGCCTCCCACCTTCCCGGAGGCGAAATGGGCAGTGCGACGGATCTTCAGGTGGCGAACCTCGCCCTGTCTGCCCTCGGCGCCAAGACGATCGACTCCTTCGAGGACCAGTCCGCCGAGGCCAAGCTCGCGAAGTCGACCTTCGAGATGCTGGCTCGAGACTGTCTCCGCTCCCACCCCTGGAACTTCGCCATCGCTCGAAAGACCATTTCCGAGGATGGCTCGGCCCCCGACTGGGGCTTCGACAAGCGGTACCCTCTTCCCTCGCAGTGCCTTCGCGTCATCGAAGTCCTGGACTCCGACCCCGAGAACTACCCGTGGCAGGTGGAAGGCCAGTACATCGTCACGGACCTGGGCAGCCCGATCAAGGTCAAGTACATCAAGGACGTGACCGACACGCCCGGTCTGTGGGACGACAGCTTCGCAGTCGCTCTCGCCAAGAAGTGTGTCGCCGCCTGGGAGGAGCAACTCGTCAAGGCCGGCGTCACGCACAAGCAACTGGTGAACGAGGACGCCTTCACCAGTATTCGGATGGCACGGTCCAACGACGGGCAGGAGGGTTCGGTCGTCAAGATCGACAACGCGAGCTGGCTAGACTCGAGGTAGACCGTGCCTAAGAACTTCCTGAACCAGCACGCTTTCAACGGCGGCGAGATCAGCCCCCGCGCGTATGGCCGGAAGGACGTTGGCAGCTACCGGGCCAGCCTCCGCCTGTGCAAGAACTTCATCCCCCAGACTCCAGGCGCAGCAGAGCGCCGGCCGGGTACGGAGTTTCTGGCAGACCTCGCGAGCCGTGGAGATGTCCGGCTCGTACCCTTCCGAGTCTCCCAGGAGACGAACTTCGTCCTCGCCTTCACGCCCTTCAAGGCGTATGTCCTGCTCAGCGGCGCTCCGCTGTACCAGTCCGGCTGGACGCTGAACGCAGCAAGCTCCCCGTCCTTCCACTCAGTCGGTGGTGGCGTCAAGGAGTACACGGGGCAGCTCCAGATTCCCGGGCACGGCTTCAAGAAGCTCCAGCGGGTCCGCATCGAGAACGTCAACGGGGTGCTTCCCACGCCGCTGTCCGAGACGGAGTACTACGTCCGCCCGCAGCACACGATCAACTTCCACCCGCGAACGGGCACCAACCCGCCCAGCAACGACGCTGCCGCCGCCATCGACTGCCGAGATCTGCTCTACACGGGAGCGCACCTCGGCCCGTTCCGCTTCGAGTCAGAAGGCTCGATGGGGATCAACTGGTACCCGTCCAGAGAATACAACTGGTACACGGACAGGCTCGTCAGCAACCCCCAGACGGTTACGGTGGTCAACCGCCCGGGTGGCACGCCGCAGGCCGTGGGCGCGGGAGCGGCTACCGGAACGAACGCGAAGGCATCCTTCGTTCCCCATCCCAACCTCGTCGAGAACGGCATCTACCTGTACTCCGACACGCTATCAGGGAGCCATATTCCCGTTGACGGGGCGGGCACGGGCACGTTCGACATCGTCCCGGTAGAGCCGCAGCTCGTCGCGTTCGACCATCCGTACCGGCTCGAGGAGCTGTTCGAGTTCGACTACGCGCAGGACGGTGACGTGCTCTACATCACGCACCAGAAGCACTTTCCCCGTCGCCTCGTCCGACGCAGCAATCAGAGCTGGCGCCTCGAGCGGCCGGACGCTCGGTCCCTGAACGGCCCCACTCTGGCGGTCGGGGAGTTCTTCCCCGGGGATGGAGACACGGGCAGCTTCGAGACGGAGACCGTCAACGGCGTTGGAGTTGGCTCGAAGGTGTCGGACACCAACCTTCCGGGGTACGAGATCGAGTTCGACTTCAACAAGTCCAAGCTGGGCACGAAAGACATCGGCCGCATGCTCACGGGCAGCCAGGACCTCGTCTACTACGCAGAGTTCTTCTGCGTGGACGTGAACGGGGCGAGTGAACACGAGCTTTGGGGCAGCGAGTTCACGGAGCGCAGTGCGAGCCTGACGGCTGCGGACTTCAGCACCTCGCAGATCTACTGGAAGGGTGTCTCCAAGCCGTGGGCCACAGACATCTGGCCGTCCGACTCGAAGCAGCCCTTCGTGCTTGCAGATGCCACCTCCGCAAACACCTTCGGCCTGGAGTACAACAGGGTCTACTGGGGGAATCGGCCGGGCGGGTCGAACTACTTCACGGTCTACGAAGACCGCGCACTCACGATCCCCGCCACGCTGGACCCAACGGGAACCGGCTCCGTCGAGCTGCAAGCCATCTTCTTCACGCGCAAAGACCCGCACCCCTACGTCGAGAGCGAGAAGGTGTGGGTGTGCATCGAGTTCGGATACATGGCGAACGGGCTCGAGGTCACGACTCCCTACTACTGCTCCACCGACCACCCCAACACGTACATGCTCTGGCACGACCAGGAGCTGACGGACCCGGTCATCTTCACCACGATGACCGATGGTGTGCAGGCCACGTGGTCCGATGACGAAAACTCCGCCATCGGACAGTTCTACAAGATCCGCTCCGACTCGCTAGTTGGCTCGCAGCTAATCGGCGGCGTCACGTACCCCGAGACAGAGTGGGACTTCGGCGATACGGTTGACAACTTCTGGTGGTCCGCATGGGCGGGTCATCCCGCCATCGGTTTCCCGCGCACAGTTGCCTTCCTGGACCAGCGGGCCATCTACGCCGGCACATCGGGGGAGCCTCGAGCCATCTACGGCAGCAAGGTGGGCTTCGCCGAGGACTTCTATCCCCGCGAGCCCTTCCTCGAGTCTGTCACCTCGAGGTTCAACGGGGTGGTGGAGGATGTCTCGGCCTTCACCTACGGGATCACCAGCGGTACCTACGACGCGATCACGTGGCTCAACCCGCTCCGCGTGCTGGTGGGTGGCTCGTCCTCCGGCCTCTACCCGATCCAGGCGTCCACGGTGCGCGAGGTGCTAACGCCCACAAACGCCACCGCACGCATCTCGACTCGCATCGGTACCCGAGAGGTCAAGCCGGTCATCTCGGACGAGCAGATCCTTTTCTCGTCCAACGCGGGATCGACGATCCGCGCCGCCGGCTACGACTTCGACCGGGACGGACTGCTTCCGCTGGACCTGACGGTCCTCGCAGACCACCTCTTCGCGGGCTCGCCCCCGAAGCAGATGGCCTTGCAGTCGGACCCGTACCCGATCCTCTGGGTCGTGAGCGAGGCCGGAGATCTGTTCAGTTGCACCTACGAGAAAGAGCAGGACGTGGTCGCCTGGGCTCGGCATGAGATGGGCGGCACAGATGCCAAGGTCAAGAGCATCGTTGCGGTGCCGGCTGAAGAGGGCAGCTACGACGAGGTCTACCTGGGCGTGACCCGGACGATCAACGGCAGCACGAAGCTGTTCATCGAGAAGATGAATCGCTTCTGGCGGGTGGGCTCTGTCGGCATGGACGAGGCCAAGTTCCTGGACGCCGCGATCAACGGGGACTTCACAGGGAACCCCGTCACGACCGTCGGCGGGCTCGAGCACCTCGAGGGGGAGTCGGTCTACGCGATGTGTGAAGGCATCGCGAGCGGGCCCTACACGGTCACGAACGGGCTGGTGACGCTGGACGACGTATGCTCCGGCAAGCTCTCGATCGGGCTCCCCTACGATTCGATCATCGGGCTGCTTCCGCCCGAGATTCCCCCGAACACGGGCAACTCGGTCAGTGCTCGCTGGAAGCGGTGCGTGGAGGCGTTCATCCGGGTGGCCGATAGCCACGGGGTCCGGGTGGCAACGACGGAAGACCTGGCCGACGCCATCCCGATCAACATGATTCCGACGAACCACCCCCTCAACACAGCGCCACCGCTGTTCACTGGGCTCCTGGACATCCTGCCGAACCCCGGGTATTCGCGCGATGCGGACCTGTACATCGCCAACGATGGGCCCCACCCGCTCATGCTCACCGAGGTTCTCCGCCTGATGGAGTACGCTGAGCGATGATGGAGATTCGGCCCACCAACGTCGGCGATTTCGAGGTGCTCCGCCTGGGCGCCCTCCAGCAGAATTTCGAGCCCGAGGTGCTCGACCACGCCATCGAGCACTTCGACGACTTCGGGGACTACTGCTGGAGCTGGATCAAGGGGGACGATGTCTTCGCCGTCTTCGGCATCACACCGATCCTCCCCGGCGTCGCTGCCGGGTTCGCCATCTACGGCAACGATGCACTGGACCGCCCATTCACGCTGCTTCGGGACATGAAGGCCGGCATCGGGGAGATCATGGAGCGGTACCAGCTCCACCGTATCCAGACCTACTGCTCGATCGAGAGCAAGCATTTCCGCAGGATGAACGAGATCCTGGGCTTCGAGGTGGAGGGCATCATGGAAAGCTACCCTCTGCCCGGACAAGACACCTACCTCATGGCGAGAGTGCGCGATGGCAACTGACGGTCTGGACGCTCATCTGGGTGGTGGGGTGCATGTTGACCGGGGTACCGGTGGTCGCCTCGGTGCGTCCGCAGGCATCACGAAGGCCGCAGAGGCTTCCTCGCCCTTCTCCTGGGGCGGCATCACAGACCGGGTTGCCTCGACCTTCGACCCCAAGACGGCGCAGGGGCGCGCGAACACCGCCCTGTTCGGCAGTGTCCTCAACACGACTGCGGGCATCGTCGGGATGCGGGCGAGCTACGAGCAGCAGAAGGCCAACGCCCAGTACATCCAGGCCGTAGCCGCCTACAACCTGGACCGTGAGCGCATCGCCAATCAGGCCCAGCTCTCGAGCCAGCGCGCCGCCATGGGTGGAAGCGGCATGGACATGACGCGGGGCTCCCCCGTGGCTGCCCTCGTGGACGAGGCGTACTGGCTCGAGCGAGACAGCTACGCCCGGGCACACCAGGAGTTCGAGCGCGCCAAGGTCATCAAGCGTGAGGCCAAGCGGGAGCTGATTCGCGGCTACGTCCAGGCCGGCACGAACCTGCTCGGCTCTGCGAGCTTCGCGGCCCTGGGTGGCGGATCCTGATGGCAGACCCCACGCGACAGAATCCCCGAGGCGGCGGCATCCGCCCGATCCAGCTTCCCGGCGATGTCCAGGAAGCCAAGATCACGACCGAGTTCCAGAAGCGGAACAATGAGCTGATCAGCTCGTTCATCAAGATGGGCGAGGAGGATCAGTACAACGAGGTCGTCCAGGCGTATCAGACCCAGGTCAACGCCGCGATCCTCGAGGCGGACCAGGAGCTTGTCCTGGACCCGGGGGAAACGCAGAAGCGATTCGAGGCGAAGATCGACGCGGCCGGCAACACGGCGCTCTCCGGTCTGAAGGACTCCAAGGAGCTGACGCGGCGCTTCCAGAACCAGACGCACGCCAACGTCCTTCAGTACAAGGCGCGCAACGCGCACAATCAGAACAGGCGAAGGCTCGATATTTCCGAGGCCAAGTTCAAGACGGCGGTGGACGGCTACGGAGTGAACGCAGACCTGGAGTCCCAGACGTTGGGCCCCATGCAGGCCATCTCGAACTACGCCCGGAACATCGGTGATGCGATGGAGGGGCGCATCCGCGCCAATGCCATCGAGCCGCACAAGGCAGCGAACGCCGTCGAGAAGCTGGTGGAGACGTATGTCGGGAACAGCATCGGCCGCTCCCTCAACGCCCTGAACTACGAACAGGCACTCGAGATCATAAACCACCCGGATGTTGCACAGATCATATCCGCGGAGCAACGGCAGGCGTGGACCCTCAAGGCGAACAAGCAGGCCGAGGGACTCCACGTCAACACCATCAAGACGATGATTGCCAAGGAGAACCCGGCCGGCGCGCGGCTCTACTACAACGGCATCAAGGACGCGCTGCCGGCAGACGTGCAGTCGAAGCTACTCGTCGAGCTGGACACCGCCGAGAAGGCCCTCGGCGAGAAGATGACCGAGTGGTACAACGCGATCCTGTACGCCAACGGCGAGGCGAACAACTGGTCCGGCACGGAAGACAGGCTCCGCGAGGTGTTCTCTGAGATGTATCACGCCCGGGGCATGTGGGCCGTCCGGGAAGATCCGAAGGGCATGGTTGCCTGGGCGCTCGAGATGGGGCGCGCTGCACTCTCGCCCCTGTATCTCGACCAGGTGCTCGGCGCCCTGGAGTCGGGCGAGGAAGACCGGATGTACTTCGCCGCCAAGGCGCTGAACATCGTCCGGCAGCAGAACCCGGCAGAGCTGAATCGGCTGACGCAGGACGACAAGTTCAAGAACCGCACGGGGCTCAAGCGGTGGCGACGCATCAGGGACCGCGATCCCCACGATGTCATGCCGCAGACCGAGATGCGGGAGTACGTCCGGACCATCGCTCCGCAGACGCTCGAGGAGATGGAGACTCTCGAGGAGCGGCAGAACCTCATGCAGTCCAGGCAGGAAGGCATGGACCGCCGCCAAGCTGTGGCTCGGGCTCGCCGCTCCTACAAGTACCCGCTGATGATGGACAACATGTCCACGCGCCACTTCTCGGTTGAAGACCTCGAGGACATGCGCCTGTTCCAGTGGGAGGGCGGCTGGGATGGCCCGGAGGGTCTGCCCCAGTCACACGTCGATGACATCTGGGGCATGGCAGAGGCGCTGTTCCTACAGGATCGACACGGTGGCGGTCGCAACTTCGAGAGCTATCTCATCGACGCCACGAGTCAGTACTACGCGAACATGAACCCCACCATGGCGACGGCCCACGGGGGCCCGCAGTGGATTCGTGGTCAGACGGTGGAGTCCACGCACCCGGCCAAGTTCCAGCACGAGATCCTCACGAACCAGGGAGAGCCGGGAGGTCCGCTGGACCTGCACGTCAACCTGTTCGACAACAAGGTTCCCTTGCGGTTCGCCGGCATCTCCTTCGGGGCACCCGTCACCTGGGAGCACCAGTACGAGCTGTTCCGCGCCGCGGCTGCCGCCAAGCAGCACGAGAACGACGCGGGCCCGAACGTCTTCTTCGGCGAGCAAGAGTACAAGATGGCCGAGGCGGGCTGGACGCCCGAGATGCAGGACATCGCCGACGACATCTACCCGTTCGAGGGTGCGAGTCGCAGGGCGATGGAGTGGGCCTTCGCGATCAAGAACGGCTACGTCAAGAACCCCAGCAGCGACATCAAGCAAGAGATTCTCGAGCTGGCGACGAACCCTGGCCTGTTCATCTCGAGCAACATCCGGGACTTCATCTTCGGCTCAGGCGAGATCGACTACGAGCGCATGTGGGCAGAGAACCCGTTGCTCAAGGAGACGCTCGACCAGTTCGAGCCCAGCTTCAACCAGTCGCTTGCCGAGTCGGCACTGTTCAAATTCAGCGAGCTGATGGGCAAGGTCAAGGAGCACGACGGCCTGTTCGGTCCCGACTGGCTCTACGAGTGGGTCAAGTCCGAGGCGCCTCCCGGGGAAGAGGTGGTCCCCTTCAACGTGAAGGTCAGCAACACGGGTGTGCCCGAAATGACTTTCTCGAACGGGCCCCTGTCGGGCAAGACGCTCGAGATGGTCGGCATGACCGTCAACGACAACCGCTACGTCAAGATGGCGAAGCTCCGGGCCCTGGCGGCGCAGTTCAAGGAGGCCCGCGAGGAAGCGAAGCGGACGAACACGAAGCAGTCCCTTCTCAACGCAGCGGTCTGGGCGAACCAGTTCATGCGCGATGCGCGCACGACTCTCCTGGAGCCGGGGATGTTCCAGCAGGGAGGCGGCAACCCCGCACTCCCCGAGGAGTTCGACATCCTGGACAACTGGAACCCGTTCCCGGTTGCCCCTGGGGACAAGGACGCGATCGTCGACGAGCGTCGCCTGGGCGACGTGATGGACCTCGTTCACGTGCTCACGCAGTCGGGCATCCAGCCGAACCCGGAGCACGACTCCCCCTTCGAGCAGTCGCTTCTCTCCGGTGAGTTCATCCAGGAGTTGACGCCCCGCCTCCAGAAGAAGGCGGAGTTCATGGAGCACGAGATCGACCTCGACAACGACACGGTGGGCAACACCGGCATGTCCTTCGAGCAACTCCGCCAGAGCTTCTCGTCTACGCCCTCGAGCCAGGCCATCGTGCAGCGGACGGGCATGTCGAAGGAGATGCACGTCGTCAAGGACATGTTCCAGGCGCTTCTCCCCAAGGAGTTCGGGCGGCTGAACGTCACGAGTACGTTCCGCAAGCCCTTCTTCAATCGGGACGGCACGATCGGCAAGCCGAGTCTGCACGAGGTCGGCTACGCCATGGACATCCTCGGTGCCACCGAGAGCGGGCGTGTGCTGACGAGGGAAGAGGGCAACGCCTACGCCGCGATCCTCAAGGATCACCTCGAGCGGAACACCGGGGAGCGTGGCTGGTACGTCGAGTTCGAGACGTTCAACGACGAGCGCGGGGGCGAGCTGCCGCAGGAGAAGTGGCACTTCCACATCGAGCTGGACAACGAGTCCACCAAGGCGACGCTGGAAACCTTCCGTAAGGAGTTCGAGGCTCTGCGAGCGAACTATGTCGCAGGGTAACGTCCCCGAGAAGAGCGAAGGCCAGACCCGCGCAGAGGCGCAGCGACTCCGCGAACAGGCTTTCGAGAAGAAGCACGGGCAGCCCTACCCGGCTTCCAGGGTCAAGCCTCGCCTTCCGTCCACGGCCGACCAGCTCCAGGACATGGCGATCCGGGAAGAGATTTCTTCCAACCGCCCCTCCAGCAACGTCGCCCATCAGCTCCGCAGGCATTGGGACGAGTCGAAGGAGAACCAGTACTCGATCAGGGAGATGACCGAGGCCGTCCTCTCGATGAACGCCACCGTTGCCAAGGGCATGGATGTCGGGATCGAGATGGGCCACGCGATCACCGAGTCCGTCCTCGACGACACGGATCGGATCATGGACGATCAGGAGAAGTTCGACCGTGCCAGGGGCACGGTGCTCGAGCAGTTCCCCCACGTCCTTCAGGACATCGAGACAATCGGAGACTTCCGGCTCGCCAGCTACAAGGTGGCCGAGAGCGTTCGCCGGCACGAGGCGCTGGCTTCGATGGGCTGGGCGGGCATGGCCCTGGGCTTCGTTGCCGCTGTCCCCAGTGTCGAGAACGTCATCCCGGTGGCGGGCCTGCTGACGCGCACGGCCACGATGTACCGGGCCAGCCGGGCTGCCATGGTCACAGCCAACGCCGGACGCTTCGGCGCCGCGACTGCGGCTGAAGCAGGGCTCGCGACCGCTGCGGCTGAAGGCGTCCACATGAGCCTGAACCCGCAGCAGACGGTGGACGAGACGCTACGCAACGTCGCCATTGGCACAGCCATCGGCGGGGTCTTCGGTACGACCATCGGAGCGTTCGCGACTCCGACGTACAAGAAGACGTTCATGGAGTTCACCAACTTCTTCCACCCGCGCAGCATCAAGGAGCGGTACTGGACCAGTGCCGGGCGCATGGAAGCGATGGTCGATCGGCTTGCCGATGGCGCTGACTTGCGCCGCTTCATCGCCGAAGAGCCCAAGGCGCTCGACATGCAGATTGATGTGATGAAGCAGATCGAGTCGGAGATGGAGAAAGACCCCTCCAGGTTCACGGCTCGAGAGCGGGCTGCCGCCCGGTTGGCACGCAAGCGCGCCCAGCTTGCCCGCCGCCACCAGGAGCGGATGCGGAACAAGAAGGGTCTGACGCAGGCCGACCGGGATGCGGAGGTCCAGGACATCCGCGCGCTGATCGCCGAGGAGGCCAACTTCCACCCGGACTCGCCCGAGGTGGACGACCTGCTGCGGGTCTACAAGGAGGCCGAGGAGCAGGCTTACGGTGGCCGGATGGCCGGCACCAACGACGAGTTCGACAGCATCCTGGCTGCCGAGTACGGGGAGGCCAAGGCCCTCGAGCTGCGCATGGAGCTGGGCATCGGGGACGAGCAGGCTTCCGGCGGGATCGAGGCGCTGGCGAACTACGGGGGCCTGGGGCCGCATGCTGTCGGCCTGCTGCACAAGGCCGGCATCCGCAACGTCAGCCAGCTCCACGAGGCCATCAACACCAAGGCGGGACTCCAGGCTGTCGATGGCATCGGGCCGGCGACTGAGGCCAAGATCCTCGCTGCCATCGAGGCGGACGAGGGCCTGCGGCCCATCAGCCTCGAGGGGGCCCCGAAGCGTCACCCGGTCAGCGACCTGCCCCTGGGTGCCGACGTGCTGGTGGACCCCGCCCTCACGGACGTACACGGCCGCATCGGCGTGATGAAGGAGCGGCTCCGGCGGATCTGGGGCGTCAGGGTGGTCCACCGGGCCTCCAGGAAGCAGCGCCAGATCGGCCCCGGGGAGACGGTGGGCATCGCCGCCACCAGCAACCCGCACACCCGCGAGATCGAGATCGACCTCAAGCTGATCGACGATATGTGGGAGCGGGGCAAGGCAGCCATCGAAGCCGGCCAGGAGCCGCCGTGGCGACAGCCCCAGGTGGCAGGCGTCGAGCCGCTGGAGATGACGTTCAACACAAAGGACGAGCTGTACGAGTTCGTTCTGGCCCACGAGATGTCCCACGTGGAAAGGCCGACGGCTGAGCTACTCGCTGAAGCAGACCAGCGCGGCCTCACGTTTGCCAACGACGCTGAGAAGAGGGCCTACGTCGAGAACCTCACCAACAGGCATGCCCAGGAGTACATCCAGAGGGCAAGGAACTCGCTGGAGAAGCTCGACGCCACACTCAAGAGGCTCGAGCAGAACGGCTCCTACCAGGAAGCAACGGGCGTCACAGATACGGGCGTTGCAGCCACGATCAATCGCATCATCAAGAAGCTCGGCATCCGCATCCAGGTGGAAGACGACCTGCTCACGAAGCTCGGTCGGCGTGGTATTGACATCGAGCGCGTCAGTAAATACCGGGAGGCTCGAGCGGTCGCGACGTTCGAGGAGTCCCAGAGCGTGCCCCAGGCGCGTGCCGTGGGGCGCACGTCCGAGGCGGACCTGCTGGCCGAGGGCCTGATGCGCGATGGCGTCACGCCCCAGGAGCTACGGGCCCTGGAGGACATGACTCTCCGGGATGAAGCGGACTCTCTGAACGAGTTCTTTGCGACCATGGACCAGCTCGCTGAGGTGGACCCGGCGTACCACTCCATGCTGGAGGCGCTGGACCCCGAGGACGCGGTCAAGGCGGTGGAGGAGGAGGCCCCGGCCCCTCCGCCCCAGCGCATCTCCACGCAGCCGAAGTCGGAGAAGGCGCCGGACAACCCGGACGAGGTACGTGTCGCCCCGGCAGCCGAGGCTACGGCCAACGAGATCCCGGCCCCGGAGCCGGGGGAGGGATTCGACCTCAAGTTCGTCGAGGAGGTCCACAACGTCATCAGCGTGGCCCAGCGCAAGCTCGAGGCTGGCAAGGACATCCGCTGGGCGAACCTCAAGGGATTCGAGGAAGGACTGGACGCCGACCAGAGGGCGTACTTCCGCAAGAAGTGGGACGCCCTCGAGGCACAGTTCCCTCGGGACAAGCCCAAGGTGCCGCGTGAGCCTGCGGCCCACCCGGACGATGGAAAGGCAGGCGGCGACCTCGACACCACGGTCAAGAGCCAGCAGGACGAGGCCCTCGCGGAAGCCGAGGCTTCGGACGAGCGCATCGCCAGGGGGCTCGAGCAGGACAACGCAGCCAGCAACGACCCGGAGAACCCCGACCATCAGGACATGACCCAGCTCGACCGGGCTCGCAAGAACGTCGAGACGGTCAGGAGAATCCGGGACAAGGAAAAGAAGGGCTCCGCGCAGTGGAAGCGTCTGAACGAGTCCATGGAGCGGCTCGAACGGGCGGCGAAGGCCCTAGAGCGGGACGCGAAGACGCGCGCCCGCCGGGGCGAGAAGGTCAAGGAAGCCACCAAGGCCAGCCGCCAGCAGCCGGTCAACCGCGTTCCGACACCCAAGGATGGCCCCAAGGAGCCGGGCGTCGGCCGCGTGGTCTGGGCGAAGAAGCTCCCTGCGCTCGCTGAGATCGACAAGAACCCCGACACGATCTACGTCTACGTGGACGACTGGGGCAAAGTGGACCAGTCGCTCCAGCCGGGGAACAAGGGCGGACGCCTGGGTGCCCTTCGGCGCCGTGCCAACACGCGCGCCATCCCGATCCGGGACGTGGACCCGCAGACCGGCGAGCCGATCCCGTGGTCCAGCACTCCGATCACGGGAGAAGACTGGCGCTTCAAGAACGGCGACCGCTTCCGCAACCCGGACAAGAAGAGCTGGCTCGAGGACAACCCCGACGCCGATATCAAGATCCGGTACGACACGGACCAGAAGGTCTACGTCCCGGAGAAGCTGCACGCGACCGTTCGGGAGATGCTCGACGAGATCCCGCCCATCATTGACGATCGGGCGCGGGGGGTGATGAAGGAGATCAAGGCGAAGTACGGGGACGAGCAGGAGAAGCTCGCCAAGCAGTACTTCGAGTCCAAGGAGGCGGCAGCGTCTACGTCCACGGGCGAGACGGTCAAGGTCGCTCGCCACCCGGCCTACAAGTACGCCGTGGCGGAGCTGATGGACGACCTCAACCGGCTGGCTCACGCCGGCCACCGGATCGTCTTCGCCGATGACTTCCCGGCCGGGTTCAAGGAAGCGAACCCGGAGTTCATGGACTTCCTCAACACCAAGCTCGACCGCTTCCACGAGCTTTGGGCCGAAAAGCTCTTCAAGCCGACGCGCAACAAGAAGTACCCGTCGGGGGTGGCGCTCAAGCGATGGATCGCCGAGCTGGAGCGTCGCGGTGCTGAGCGGTCTGGGCGTGCCCATCCCTACAGCCGGGGGCAGGCTCTCTCCGTTGCCGTGGAGATGGGTCCGGTGGGCAAGGGAATCCTCCCCGGCCGGCTCGCCTACATCAAGCGAAGCCGCCGGAACCTGTCGCCGGGCACTCGAGACACGGGCGGCTGGACGCCCGTCACCATCCAGTCGGTGGGTGGCTGGCGCGGGAAAAACTCCGTTCAGATCATCTCGCAGGACGGCCAGTCCTTCGACTTCGTGCCGATCGACCAGCTTCGTCTGGCGCTCGACAAACACGATATGCCGATCTACGTGGAGCCCGAGCTGTCCGCCGCGACCATGCGGCACAAGTTCCGCAACAGCGAGGACTGGGACCGGCAGTTCAACTCCGGTGGCAAGGGCATCCACCGTCGGGACAACACGAACGAGATCTTCTGGGGGCAGGCTGCCGGCTCGAGCGCGCCGGTCAACCCAGGCTTGATCAAGCGGCAGGGTGCCAACCTCGACAAGCTGTTCGAGAAGGAGCGGACGGAGCTGGCCGACATCCTCAACCAGCTAGGCCGGCTACCTGGGCCGCACGACCACCGCTACGACATGCTCAAGTTCCGGGAGTCCGTCATCCTGGAGAAGTTCCGGGCGGCGGGTGCCATGGCCGAGTACCGGACCAAGAGCCTCAAGGGCATCAAGAAGCTGGACAATGACATCGTCGATCTTCAGCGCGAGATCGACAACCGGCTGGCGAACCCGGAGCTGGCCGAGGTTCCGAAGTACATCAAGACGACGATCCAGAACCTCGAGCGTGCGCTGAAGAAGACGACGGACAAGGACAAGATCGCCAAGCTCGAGGGCATCCTGGCGAAGTACAGGGCCCGCCGCGATCCCAAGACGCTCGAGCTACGGAAAGATCTGGCCCGTCTGGTTGCCGCCCGGGAAAACCTCGTCCTCTCGACCAATCGCTTCGAGATCGAGGTGACGCTACAGCGTGCGGACAGCGGGACTGGCAAGACCGAGCCCGCCTACCAGCACGAGCCGGAGATCCGTGCAGAAAAGGTGGTGGGCTCCCTGCGCGGTGGCCTCGTACCCGAGGGCCTGACGCGGGAGGAGCTGGCCCGTTCGATCGACCTGTACAACAGGACGCACGAGGTCGGCACCCGTCAAGCCAACCTCGATGCAGCACGGGAAGTGTTCGATGCCGAGCAACTCCGCAGAGCGGAGGAGGCTGCGGCTGAGCTTCAGGCCATGAAGGACCGGGGAGCAACTCCCGAGGAGCTGAAGGCCCGACAGCAGGAACACCTGGACGAGCTGGCAGAGGAGCGCAAGCACTTTGACGCAGGAATCGACGCGGAGACGGCGGCATACAACGAGGCAGTGGAAAATGCAGCCGCTCTCTTCGAGCGAGGCCAAGCGGTTGAGCGAGCGCAAGCGGACCTCGACAACCTCCAGCGGCAGATCCGTAACGCCACCGCTCGAGGAGACGAAGGCTCCGTCGTCGAGCTACAGCGGCGAGCCGCCGAAGCCGAGCGCGACCTCCAGAACGCACAGTCCCAGCAGCCAACAGAGGAGGCTGCGCGGGTAGCCGTCAAGCGAGTCAACGAGACTCGCAAGGCGATGGACGAGCGCAACGAGAGGCGTGTCACCGAGAACGAGCCGATGCTCGACGATGAAGTCATCGAGCTGTTGGAGCCGATCGTTCGTCAGGGCCCCGACAAGGTCAAGGTGCTCCGCAAGGCAGGCTCTCGTGTGACGGTCAAGAAGCTGATGGACCTGCTTCCGAGGGAGCCCACGGACCCCCTTGACGCCAAGCTCAACATGACCGGGTGGAAGGCGACGCGCGCAGCTCACGCCGATGAGTCAGGCAACACGTCGCTCTCGAATCTGTGGGAGATGGACGACAACCCGGCGCTGGCAGATCCCGAGTCGATCGCCAACGACTGGATGGACAACTTCGGCGAAGACGCCGTGGCCCAGCTCGAAGCCATGTCCGACATGGACGACTCGCTTCCCTTCGGTGGCTTCCGGGGCCACGCCTCCGACCTCAAGCACGGGGCACGGCAGGCGATCCTGCACGCGGACGACATGACCCGGGAGTACCGGGGCCGTGCGCGCGAGAAGCTCCTGGGCCACCTGGACGAAGACGGCACGCTCTGGCAGGAGTACGAGCCCCGGGGCTTCGACCAGGAGGAGCAGATCCGCTCCGCCCTGGGTGTCGAGCAACTGCTGAAAATCTCCCCCGGCGGTCGGCTGGCGCTGTCCAACTTCACGAACAGCCGCATTGCGGCGCAGTACCTCTCCGATACGAGCATCGGCTACCTCAAGAACAGCCACGGCATGCCGACGGGTGACGGCATCCCGAGTGCCGAGTCGCGGGCGATGGTCTGGATGGCTCCCTTCGGGAACATCATCAGCGACATGCCCCACGACTGGGCCGCGATGCGGATGGGCAACCACACCGGCAAGAAGCGGGACTTCGCTGCGCTGATCTTCAACGACTGGCGCACCGCACGGCAGGGCCGCGAGGTGGAGGGGCTGACGTGGACGAAGTTCCGTAGCGAGGTGGGCAAGACGATCGCTTCCGGCGAGGAGCACCCCGAGCCCGTGGTGAACCAGTACGCGAAGCGGTTCCGGGAGGAAATGTTCAAGCCCTTCCTCCGGAACGCTCAGGACGTGGGCCTGCTGTCCAGGGACATCCCGCCGGAGTTCATCGAGAAGTATCTCCCCCGGCTGTGGATTCACGAGAAGGTCAAGCAGAACCAGAACGCCTTCACCCGCGACCTCGTGCGCGCGCTCCGCAAGGACAACCCGGAGCTGACGGACGAGGACGCTCTGGTGCTGGCAACGGACGAGTACAAGCGTGCGACCAACAAGGCCGGTGGCCGCATGCAGTACCAGCCCTTCGAGCACCGCGACCTGAAGTTCTTCCAACAGCGGATGCTCCGATTCGACCCGCTCGACATGGCGCAGTGGCTCGAGTTCGACATCGACAGCATTGGTCGCTTCTACTCGAGGACGGTGGGCGCGGACATCGAGGTGGCTCGCCGCTTCCGCAGGGCTCGATCCATGGACAAGGTGGATCGCCCCAAGCTGGACGAAAACGGCAGGCCGGTCCTGGACGCGAACGGCCAAAAGGTCATGGAGAACGTCGACCCGGAGTATCGGGCGAAGGGATACGACTACATCCAGAACGACCTCCAGCCTCGCATCGAACAGCTCCGCGCACTGCACGACAATCAGCGCGCACAGCTCGATGCTGCGGGCACGGCTGCCACGGAGGCGGACCTCCACAACCACACGGTCACGGGCGAGGCACTGGTCAAGCTGATCGACGAAGACCGGCTGATCCGTGCGGTGCTGGCCGGCCCCGACAAGGACGGGAACATCGGGTACAACTGGCAAGACCTCGCCACGATCGACGTGGAGTCTCCCGGCGGGAAGATCCTGATGGACGCCAGCGAGGCGGACTTCGACCTCACGCTGCTGCGCCGCAGCCTGAAGGAAGAGGCTCAGGAGAAGATCAACGACGGCCAGTGGAGCCGTCTACAGAGGCACAACATCGCCCGCGAGTACACGCGGGATCTGGTGGACCTGGACGGGATGATCGGCATCCTGCGCGGGACGCTGTCGGCTCCGGGCGACCCGGACGCGATGCTGCCCCGGATCGCCTACGCGCTGCGCCGGTTCAACTTTATGACCATGGGCGGCTCGTTCCACGTCAGCGCCATGGTGGACCCGGCCCGTGTCATCCAGACCCAGGGCCTCGCCAAGACGTTCAAGTACTCGATCATCCCCTTCGTCAACTCCTTCCAGGACCCGGCGCTGAAGGCGGCGTACATCACCAACCGCAAGGAGATGAAGAAGTGGGCGATCGGTCTGGAAGTGGTGCTGAATGGTCGTGCGGCTACGGCCTACGACCTCGGGGGTGACTGGGCCCGGCACACGAAGCTCGAGCAGTTCATCCGCCGGGCCTCCGACCAGTTCGCCACGGTCAGCCTCCAGCCCCAGTGGAACGACCTGATGAAGTCCTGGGCTGGCACGGTGGTCAGCCAGAACATCATCGAGATGTCGCAGGCTGTCCGGGCAGGTACCGCCACGGTCAAGGACGTGCGGACCCTGGCCCAGCTACGCATCAACGTGGACATGGCGAAGCGGATTGCCGACCACATTCAGACGCACAGCAATTCCGTGGACGCAGGCGGTTACCGCTTCTACCCGATCGAGAACACGGAGCGGTGGGACACCGATGTTGCCGAGGCTCTGATGACGGCCATCCGGTCGGAGACGGACAAGGCGATCGTCACGCCGGGGATCGGCGACGTGCCGCTGATGTCCTCGGGGCGGGGCCTGCCGCATCTCGAGAAGGCTGTCCGCACGATGTTCACCGGGGACAAGAACCCTCCGGTCACGATCAGCCCGGAGATCCTCCGGCTGATGTTCCAGTTCAAGCGGTTCTCGCTGGCCTCGACGACGCGGGTGCTGGTGGCTGGGCTCCAGGAGCGGGACGCGGCCTGGGCGACGGGCATGGCGATGGCCCTCGGCCTGGGCATCATGGTCCACAACCTGAAAGCCGGCCTCGGTGGCTACCCGGCAGGCGACTGGCGCCAGCAGGTCAAGGCGGGCGTGGAACGCTCCGGCCAGCCGGCCATTGTCTCGGACTTCAACGCCTTCGTATCCCTGGGTACCCGGGGGAACCTCTCGGCTGGCAACATCCTCGGGGGGACGAACAGCGACGCCTTCACCAGCCGCACCATGACGGACCTTTGGGCGGGCCCGTGGTGGTCACAGGTGAAGCGAGCGGGGACGACAGCCGCCACCGCAGGCAAACTTGCTACCTTCAATCCCGGCGCGATTTCCCAGAGGGACATCCGCCAGTTCCGGCAGCTCTGGATCGGTCAAAACGTCAGCTATCTGGACTGGCTGTTTGACGGGCTCGAGGGCGGACTGAACGCAGCAGTAAAGGCGACTCGATGACGGTCAACATCACGAACGCATGGCAGGCGTACACGGGCGACGACACGGACACGCCGCGCACGTGGAACCGGCCGATCTTCGAGGCCAACGACCTCTCGATCATCTCGGTCGTGACGGCTACCGGGGTGGTGACGCCGCTCACCAACGGGTTCCACTACACGGTGACTGTGGCTGCGGACAACCAGTCGGCCACCATCACGCCCGCCGCGGCGATCGGCTCGACGCTGACGTGGGTGGCCTACCGCACGGGAGACTTCCTCCAGACGCTCGACCAGAGCGCCTCGCTGGTCTTCAACGCCGAGGGCGTGGAGAACACGCTGGACAAGATCGTCCTCGAGCTGCAAGAGCTGAAGCGGGACGTGGACCGGAGCCTCAAGTTCCCTCTCCAGGACGAGGCGCTGGGCGCCACGATCGACCCGGAGCTGGGAGACAAGGCTTCCCGGCTGGACCTGCTGCTGAAGTTCGACAGCGTCACGGGCGACCCGCAGCTCGTGGACGTGGCGGACATCAGCGCCAACGTCGTCACCATGTCGGCCCAGGGCATCCGCATCGTGGAGGACACGACCCCCGCCCAGGTGCGGACGGAGATTGATGCCCAGCAGGACATCATTGATACCGAGGGACAGATCATCATCGGCAACGGATCTGGAGTGGCAGCTACTCTGGCGATCGGTGCCTCCGGTACGGTGCTCACCTCGAACGGCACCACTGCGACGTGGGCCGGCTCGGTCCAGTCGTACCCGTGGCCGGACTACTACATCACAGGCTTCAAGCAGAACACGACAGGCACGGCGTACCAGATTGCCGTGGGTGTGGGCAGCGCCCGCTTCCATGGCGCAGGGCTGAACGAGTCAAACGCCACGGGTGCTGCGACTGTCATCAACGTCAACACGGCATGGGATGGTGTGGGTGACGGAGCCAATACGGGCATCACCTACGTGGCGGACACGTGGTACCGCCTCTTCGCTCTGCACAAGACGAGCGATGGCAGCGTCACCTACGCTGTCGACACGGACGCGAACGATGACGCGGCAGGGGCCCTGGCCTTCTCGGCCATCGCCACGGCTGGCTACGACGACTACCGGCAGATCGGCTGGTTCCGCACCAACTCCACGCCGAACGACATCATCCAGTACTACTACAACCCCGCGAGCGCGTGGTACGAGCTGATCGACCCGATCTTCTCGCAGTCCTTCGGGGCCTTCAGTGACACGACCCACGCTACCCAGACGGTGACGTGGGACTGTCCGTTCGGAGACACGCGGGTCAAGGCGATCTTCGAGTTCTACGACGGGGCGGTGCTGGCGGCTCCGCCCTACGGGCACGAGTACCGCATCGGCATGTGGCACCCGAACGCCAAGGGCAACGGGGAAGGCACACTGCCGACGGCCTTCAAGCACGGCAACCTCGGCACGACTTCCGGCATCAACGAGCACACCTACACGCTGGCCTGGGGAGCCACGACCACCGTCAACGCCATGCTGGGCGGGGTGATGATGGTGACGTGTGACTCATCGAAGCAGAACGACTGGCTCCTGGACTACGACATCGGGGCCGATGTCGGCACGATCACTCACTGCGTCCTCTCCATCGGAGGATTCGAGTACAGCAGGCAGGCGCAGTAGTGAGAATCTCGATCATCCTGATCCTCGCCATCTTCCTGTTCCTGATGGCTGTTGACTCTGAAGCGGCGCCGGCCAACGGATGGACCACCTGCTCCCAGAGCTACACGAGCTGGGAACAGGTCACCATCTCCGCCGGCACCACCAACCGGCATCGGGTGTGCCTCGAGATCGACTCGAACCACACGGGAGACAAGTCTTTCTTCCTCGACAACCAGTTCGGGAAGCTGTGTGTCAATACCGATGTGACCGATAAGGTCACAGGGGCGCTGGTGTTCGACTTGAAGTACTGCCCCGGGGATGGTCCGGCCAGTGAGGAGACGTGCCCCATCCTCATCGCCTCCATCACCGAGGCGGTCTGCGTCGAGCTGTCCTACGGACGCTACTGGCTCGACTTCGTCACGCAACCGGCTGCCGGAGAAGAGGCGGTCATCGAAGTGAGGAGAACGCAGTGATGCACGCGATGGCTCGCATGACAGCTCCCTTCTTCGTCTACCTCGCAGTGGTCATGTTCCTGGCCCGCATGGCTTTCGGCCAGGGCATCAGCCCGGTCGTGCCGACGCTCCAGTTCCCCAACTACGAGTGGCTCCAGATCCAGCGGGGCGAGCACGCGAGGTATCAGTACTTCGAGATCACCGCGTACAACGACAACATTCCCGCCGGCACGACCGAGACGGTCTGGAACGTGCAGAAGTGCGTGGCGACTGCTGCGACCAACGTGCGGACCCTGTTCGACAACACCTTCAACGGAGGCCCCCAGGTCCTCTACGTCAACGCCTTGACGGCAGGCTTCGAGAGCAAGAAGGTGCGTGTTCTCGGCGCGGGGCCGACGGCGGTGGGCGAGTTCCAGGAAGCCGAGGTCACTCTCAACGCCATCGACTCCCGGACGGCTGTGCAGGTGGCCGGCACGTGGCGTGCGGTCAACAGCCTCGAGCTGATCGACGGCATGGGTCTGGCAACGATCCTGGTCCACAACGACCCGGGTGCTTTCGGTACTCCAGTGGACCCGCCGAACGATCTGTTTGCGTGCATCTTTCCCATCGAAGGGAAGTCACACAACGGGCACTTCTACATTCCGACGAACTTCAGGGGCTACCTGTTGAGGATGAACTCGGGCAATCAGGCTTCCACTGGCACGGGCATAGGCCGCATGCACACCTACCAGCCTGACTTTGTGGGCACGGCTAACGGGACCACCCTCATGTTCCACTCCTTCGGGATCAACGTCTTCAAGGATTCGGTCCATCAGCAGCCCGGACCCGACCCGATTCCTGGAGGCACGCTCATCTATCTGAACGTGACCAGCAACTCGGCGGGCTTTGCGCCGTACACCGTCCTCCACCTGTTGGTGGAGCGGATAGCGGGACCATGACCCCTTTAGGTAAACAGGAATGAGTTGGTCTGCGAGGCTGGAGAATTTGTGGGAACGACTCGCACTCGCTGTCATTGTGCTTTACGTCTCACTGCTGAGCTACGTCGGTCATGGACTGGTACAAGCAGTCAACGACGTGCGTGCCATCGCTCACGAAAATCAACGGGAGCTTGACAGGCGCGGGCCGCTCATCGCACGAAGCGACCAGATCCCTCGCAATCAAGCCAAGCTCGATGTCTTGGCGAACACGATGGAACACTTGCAAAAAGATGTGAACAGCATCCGCTCGATGCTCGAAGCATATATCAGGACCACCAGGTAATGCCCTGGAAGTGGAGTGAACGCAGCTTGATGAACCTCGCCACGTGCAGGCCAGAGCTGCGGCAGATTGCTCATCGTGCACTGTCACTGTCCCCTTTCGACATCAGTTGCACAGAGGGCTGGCGGGGGGAGGCGGCTCAGAACGAGCACTTCGAGCAGGGGCGCTCGCACCTCCGCTGGCCCGAGAGCAAACACAACACCAACCCGTGCAACGCGATCCACCTGGACCCGTACCCGATCGACTACTCTCGGGCAGGGTGCCAGCGGTACTACACGCTGGCTGGTGTAATCTACGCAGCGGCGCTAGAACTCGGTTTGGAAGACCGCCTCAGGTGGGGCGGCGACTGGGACGGGGACTGGGATTTCTCGGACCAGAAATTCAACGACCTTGCACACTGGGAGTTTCGAGAATGATGAATCAGGCAGCCATCCTTGGCTTCATCCGCCACGTCCTCACGTTCGGAGGCGGCTACTTCGTGCAGAAGGGTCTGGTCACGGGCGACGAGGTGTCGACCGCAGTCTCCGCCGGCGTGACGCTGGCCGGCGTCATCTGGTCGGTGCTCGAGAAGCGGAGCCGCAAGTGAGCCTCGAGATCATCGCACTCATCGTCGGACTCGTGACGGTAGTGGGGTGGTCTATCTACCTTCTGAAGAAGGGAGAAACGTCCGGTGAAGACCGCTACGCCGCTCAGAACTACGAGGATCAGAAGAAGCACGAGAAGAAGTTCCGGCAAAGGCTCAAGGCTCGTCGCCAGCGCGTTCGCGATTGGTTCGATCCTGACGCTAAGTAGCTGCGCCTACCGAATCCTTCTCGTCCCGACTCCTGACTTCGACTGCCCGTCCAAAGAGGACGTGCGCTGGCTGGCCGACCGCGTACAGGTGCGGACTGCGGAGGACTGGTATCACACCCAGCCCTTCCTCGATGCCACAGCGTTCTGCATCGAGGTCGTCGAGTGAAGCTCGACCCGAAGGAGTGGGCGGAGTCCCAGAAAAACCTGTCCGCCTCGGAGTACATCAAGGCCCACTTCGAGGCATCTCTGTTCATCGTCGGGGTAGCTGAGCTGAAGGCGTCGGGAGAGACGCTGCTTGGCTGGTCGGACATCGCCCGGGCCCTACGTGACCCGGACACCGAACCGTACCTCGACTGCACTGCGGAGCAGATCCGGGCGTACATGCGACGCTTCCACCCGAAGCTGTACCGGGACTGCCGTGAGCAAGCGAAGGCTTGACCCGGTTGAGTGGGCCCGCAGCCCGCAGGCACGGCTACTCCAGGAAGAGGAGCAGGCCCTTGCCTTCGAGAAGCGGACCCTCGCGCGGCGCTCTAGGGGCAAGCCGCAGGAGCCTGCGCGGCTACCGAAGCGAAAGAAGCGCAAGGCACAGGGCATCAAGCTACTGGCAATCGGCGACTCGCACGCCCACCCCGACCAGCCGAACCACCGTTACCACTGGCTAGGCCGCTTCGCCCGCGACCACCGCCCCGATGTCATCTGGGACGCCGGGGACTGGTGGGATCTCCCGTCGCTCGAGAGCCACAGCAAGCCGGGCTCGAGGAGCTTCGAGGGTGCTCGCTACTGGCGGGACGTGGAGGCCGGCATCGACGCGATGGAACGCTTCGAGTGGGAGCTATCCAAGGCTAAGGGATACCAACCAATCCTCATCCGTACTCTGGGGAACCACGAGAATCGCATCAGCAGGCTCGTCCAGGAACAGCCGAACCTGTATGGCTTCATCTCTACTCGCAACCTGATGTCCGCTGAATTTGGGTGGCACGAGCATCCATTCCTGTCCCCCGTCATGGTGGAAGGGGTGTGCCTTCAGCACTACTTCCAGTCGGGGGTGATGGGCAGAGCCATTGGCGGGGAGAACCCCGCTGCGATGCTGCTCAAGAAAGGCTTCACCTCTTCCCTCCAAGGCCACTCTCACGTGCTCGACTACTGCGACCGTCAGACGAACGACGGGCGCACCATCCAGGCCATGCACGTAGGCTGCTACTTCGACTACGACTTCGACTGGACCAGCAAGCAGGTCAATCGCATCTACCAGCGGGGTCTGTTGCTCTGCAACAACCTATCGAATGGGTCATTCGACCCAGAGTGGTGGTCGCTGGAGCGGATCGAGGCGAGATATGGCTGAACTCAGGGCTGTCGGCTCGAAGAAGACACGGATCAGGGGGAAGGAGGGGACCGTCAAGGTGGCCTTCATCCCTATCGAGGGACAGATCATCGCGGTCGAGGTGGACACATTCATTCCAGTGTGCGTACATCTCCCTGTGACGGTCGAGATTCCCAAGGGTCTGGTCCACCCTCTCAGCCCGGAGAGATGACATGAAGAAAGCCGACTACCTCACGATGACTCCCGACTTGGCGCGCAACGAGAAGTGGCGCCGGGGAGCTGCGAAGTACGGGGATGCGGACGAGCATTGGGTGGGGGAGCATCCCCTGGTCGAAGCCTACGAGGAGTGCCTCGACCTGTGGAACTACCTCGGCTTCGCCGCCACCTACCTCGGCGTCACGCAGGAGACGAGCCGAGCCAAGGTGCTCGACGCCCTGCTGGTTCACGTGCAGGAGGTCGACAAGGGCCTCCGGCTGCTGTGCGGCATGTGCGGCCTCACGCCGGAGCCGGTGGCTCCCCCTTCCATGCTCCCGAAAACGGATCCCCCTCGCGCGGAGACTCACTCCCCCGAGGGGACTGACAATGCGTGATGACAAGTGGGACTGGGTCGACTACGGGCTCCACTTTCTCGGTGGATTCGCCGGCACGTGCGCCTTCCTGGCTCTCCCGGTCCTGGGGCACAAGCCCCTGGCAGTCGGGGCTGGTGGGCTACTGGCGACAGCAGGGTGGTGGGTCTTCGGGTTCGCCCGGGAGTACCGGCAGCACCCGAACGGTGATGGTCTATCGGCTCATCAGGAGCGGGAGGCAGTGACGTGGGCTCTGGGTTCAGCGTGCGCGACCGTTCTGTGCCTTGTGGCGTCGTGGGTGATTTGACCCACGCGTTCCCCCGGTGGCAGTTCTACTACACCAGTGAGCTGCGGGGACTGCGGTTCTTCACGCAACTGCTCTTCCGGCACACCCCGGACCATCTGATGGTGGACCAGACGCTCCAGGTGGCCCAGGAAGCCGCTCATGTCTACCTGTTCGGCCAGTTGCTCGAGGACCACGGAGAAAAGCCCGTACAGGGCGATCTGGGGCTTCAGGAGCATCTGGCCCTGCGGGTGGCGAAGCCCCCGCTCACGATGATCGGCCGTCTGGCGATGGCGGCGACCGTGGAGCAGTTGGCACTGGCGGAGTACAACCAGCGCCTGAAGCGGAAGACCTACGCCTGCGACTGCGAGAAAGAGGCTCTCGAGATGATCGTCGAGGACGAGTCCTGGCACGTGGACCACCTCCAGAACATGGCTCATTCGATCGACGAACAGGGCGTCGAGTGGGCCAAATGGCGCATCCAGCTTCGGATGGCCGCAGACCGGCTCCGAGAGGATGCTGGTCCCCTCGGAGCCGGCGGGGAGCTTTTCAGGGCTCCCCTACCCCACGGCAAGGTTCACTAGCCGCATCGATGGACGCCTCGATGGCGTCCACCAGTAGCCGGGTGGGCCGGCCGGCGGCTGTGATCAGGATCTCGTTCTCGTCCCGCACCGAGAAGGCCACGAGTGCGGCCATGGCGCCGTCCAGGAAGGAATCCAGATCTCCGATCCGGGTCTTCCTGAACTGCTCGGTGTGGATCTTGACGAGGGCTGTCGTGATCTCGAAGCCCATGTCCACCATGTCCTGATCCATCACTTGACCACCACGTACTTCTTGGTGTTGACGCGGGCGCCGGGGACCGTCTGTCCATCGTCGATCAACTCCTTGATCCGACGCTTGTCGGGGGTCGGCGCCACGGGCTTGGGCTCGTTGTACAGGTAGCCGGGCAGCGCCACCGGGTCGTAGATCTCGATGCTCGAGGTCTTGTTCCACGTGATCCTCACGCGGCCGTCCTGGAGCTTCTTGCCCTCGAGGCCCATGCTGGCAAGATGGGTCGCGAGGTACTCCTTCAGCCAATCGATGCGACGCTTCAGGCTCCGCTCACGGATCTGGAGCTTCTTCATCTCCGTCTCGACGGCGCCGCGCTCCGCCTCCAGGTTCTTCATGTAGGCGGCGATGTCGCAGGCCACGTCCTCGGCCTGATCGGTGATCCGGTCCAGTTGGGCCTGGGCCTCCGGGGTGATCTCCCCGGTGTCCTTGTCGACCACGTCTTCCAGTAGGGCCTCGAGCTTCTCAGGCAATTCGTAGAGGTGGGGCATGTCCTTCTCCTTTGATGTGGAAAGGGGGGCGGAACTTCCGCCCCCCTCTCGCACCGGTCCTACTACTGCTTACTCAACCCCTTCCAGGCAAGAGCTGTTCTTCCTAGAAGGGGATCTCACCGGAGTCGTCTGGTTCCTCCGGCAAGGCGTTGCCGGGAGCGTTGGGGCTCTGCCCCTGCTCCCAGTCGGCGATGTACGAGAGCGCAGCGCGCATCTGCCCCTCGTTCCCGTCGATGTCCTTGAGCCGCTTCACGCCCAGTTGCTCCTGGGCGTAGTTCAGAGCGGCGTACTTCTCGGCACCGGCCTTCTCTGCGGCCTGGAACCCTGCGGCCCAGACGCGCTTCAGGGTGACGGTGCCGGGCTCACCCGGCTGCTTTTTGTACTCCCTGGGCGGCGCGCTGGTCTTGGGTGCACCCTTCGCGCCCATCGCTTCCCAGTTCGTCGGCGGGGCCTCGGGCAACTCGGGCCTCTCGATCGGCTCTCCGATCACGAGGCTCTTGAGGTACTCGAGGGCTTCCTTCGTGAAGACCTTGCTGCGGCCCCGCTCTTCCAGCGGCACCCACGGGTTGTCGAAGTCGTACAGGTAGCGGGCGATGCCCCACTGCACGCCGGCACGCTTCAGGGCGTCCGAGATGGACCCCTTGTCGGGCTCGACTGCGGTCGCTCCTGCACCGTCCCACTTCCAGATCCAGTGGTCGGGCGGGTCGTCGAGAAACTCGATGGCTGCGGCGGCGATGCCAATGCCGGCCACCGCGCGCCCATCGCTGCCCAGTTCCACCTTGCTCTGCCAAGCGCACGGTGTCACCACCTGGTCCAGCCGGTCGAACAGGTCGCGGGCGTCGATGTACGCGAGGGCCATGCCTCGCAGTCCGTTCGTCGAGCCGACTCGCCACCGGATCTTTTCCGGGGGGAAGGGCTCGGCCAGCCGCTTCAGAATTTCGTCATTCATGGGGTACTCTCCTCTGATGAAAGGAACCCGCCGGACCTCGGCGGGTTCACAAGGAACCTATGAAAAAGCCCATCACCGATCCGCCCGATGAGTACTCGGAAGAGGACCGCCGGGCGGTGTTCAAGTGGATTCGCAAGGAAGGGCTCCGGGCTCAGGCTCAGGGCGACACTCTAACAGAAAGGTTCTTTCTGCACCTCTACCAAAATCGTCGCAGTCTCCGGCAGACTGCTGACATGAGCTTGGACAAGGCGCGGGAGAACGGCTATCGCAAGCGTGACTGGGGCGCATACCTGCGGAACTGGATCAGGCGCGACCTCGTCCAGTTCCTCGAACGCCATGGCTCGGTTGCTAGTCCAGACCGGGCCCTCGAGCACAAGGCCACCTCGCGCGCTGCTTCCAGGCGCCAGTTGGCACAGCTCGACCTGATTGACAGGATCGGAGAGATGCCGTGAGTGAACCCTGGGCTTCCAACCTCTACGTCATCCGAGACTGGACTGTGGTGGATGGAGACACGATCCACGCCCATGACGTGGACCTCGGCCTCAACACGCACCGCAGCGTGAAGATTCGGCTCTCCGGCTTCGATGCTCCCGAGATTCGGAGAGGCACTGAGGCCGAGAAGCATCGCGGCCAGCTTGCCAAGCAGGCTCTCACGCAGCTTCTCAACCGGGCCGACAGGGTCTTTGTGCGATTCACCGAGACACGCTCTTTCGATCGCTGGGTAGGGGAAGTCTTCGCAGACGACATTTCCACTACCGAGTGGATGATTGAGATGGACCACGTCAAATGAGGGCCGTCTGGCTGCTGCTCATTCTGAGCTGTGCGCCAGGACCGCCCATGTGCATGGAACTACAGACACCGGGCACATACGAGTGGGACGAGATCCAGGAGATGCTCGCCGACCCGTTGGTGCTCAAACGCCCGTGCGAAGACATCTTCGCAGAGTGGGAGGCTGAACGTGAAGCGAGCGAGCTGGGCCAACAAGAGGGACAAGAATGAGAAGGAAATCGTCAAGGCCCTCCAGGCCCTCGGATACTGGGTCTACAGGCTGGATACGCCCTGCGACCTGATCGTGCAGGTCAACTGCACGTCACGCTGCGTTCATCTCGTCGAGGTCAAGAACCCGAACACGCATGCGCGTGAAGCAGGGGGGAGCCTGCTGACCAAAGACCAACGCGCATTGTTCTCGGCCATGCTGGCTCCCCCCCACATCGTGTTCAGCGTCGACGATGCTCTCGACGCATTGGCACTGGGCAATGACCATCTCTGTCGAGCTTGCCGGGTTTCCACGGCTTCAGCCATGTCGCCGCATACCACCCCTTCCGACCGTCGCGAGCTTGGAGCAGTGCGTCGATCTGCTCGAACTCTCCGCGCGGCCCGAATGTCCACTGATAGATCAGAATGACCTGGGCGGGATTGCCCTTCGGCGTCTCGACGATCATGCCCGGCTGGATTTCGTTCGGGTCGTAGTGGTAGAACTTGAACGAGGGCTTGGTCGTGCTCATCGATCGCACTGGTCCGACATGAAGAACAGCTCCTCTACGAACTCGCCCCGGTTCAACCGCCACTTGCGGTCCACGTCATCGGTGTCGATGGGCTGCTCTCCGTAGGTGACTTCCTCCAGGTGCAGCTCGTCGGTGAACATGGCCTTGCAGCCCCGGTTCCCGTCGCGATCTGCCCCGTAGTTGTTGTCCACCGTGTACGTGATGTTCCACGTGCAGGTGCAGTCCTCGAGCGTCGTCCCGTTCTTCAGCAGCACATCTTCATGCGAGATGTACGTTCCGTGCTTCTGCATGGTTCCTCCTAGGATGGGGAAGGGGGCGGCCGAAGCCGCCCCCCCGAGTTGACTGCTAGTGCACGATCTCGGCGTCTTCGACCGTCGTGTATCCCAGCTCGTCGAACAGTGCGGAGGTTCCGCAGTACTGGTCGATCTTGCGCGGGACGCTGCCCAGCTTCAGGCTCTCGGTGAACGACTGGTACAGGCCGAAGGCGGTGTTCTTGAAGTCCGCGTGGACGTGGTCGTCCTTGCGGTTCGTGGCACGCCACTCCTTCATCGCCTTGCTGCCCTGGTTCGGGGTCAGGATGCCCCGTCCCAGTGCCAGTCCGATGCTCCGGTAGCCGTCCTCGAGCTGGACCTCCTTGTCCTTCATCGTCTCGAGCAAGGTCACCTGTCGGACCCAGTCCTGGGGTGCCGTCGCGATGCGGGTCATCACGGCGGGCACGATGGAGTCCCAGACCTTCCTCGTGTGACGCTTCAGGATCGTCAGCCAGTTTCCGTGCAGGGCGAGGTTGTCACAGGCGAAGACGCTGGTTCCGATCGCGATTCCCACGGACATGCTCTTGTCGTAGGAGTTGCGGAACCCGACCGTGAAGGCGTACTGCTTCGAGATGTCCTCGATGCGATCGCCGAAGGCGGTCAGGTCCACGCCGTGGTTGTTCCAGTCTCCGAGGCTGTAGCTCAGGGTTCCGAACATCTGGTGCCCCTCGCGGTTCAGTCCGAACCTGCGCTCCGGCTGGTCCAGGCCCGTCTCCTTGCCGACGCGGTCTTCGATCAGTCGGACGATGTCGCCGTGCGGCACGGCTCGGTAGGTGTCGGTGTTGTTGGGAACCTCGATGGAGCAGATGTCCTCGAAGCTGGCGGGCTGTCCGCCACAGTGAAGCATGAGAGTCATGGGGTGTTTCCTTCTGATTTGATGTACAAGGGGCGGCGGCTATCGCCGCCCCTCACACATCTACTTCGTGCGTGCAGGTGCAGCGTTCCATCCGTGCGGCTTTGCACGTGTGGAGTCGCTGCCATTCCTTCGTCAGCCTGGAGCACTCTTCCTGCGCAAGACGCTTGTCGCGCTGCGCCTGCTCCACGAGGTCACGGGCTCTCCGCATGGCTCCGAGTGCTGTCTTGTGTCGGTTCTTCAGTTGCTTCAGATTCACGATGCACACACTCCCAGGACCAACCAGCGGTCCTTTCCTTTCTCGGTTCGATTGCCGTACCGGGCTGCCAGCGCATCGCCCCACTTGTCGGCACGCTCTTCGAGGTACTCGTATGCCTCGTTCTCCGTGTTGAAGTGGGTGTTGTAGATCGAGAGGCCCTCGCACATGTTCAAGCCACCGGAGTAACTGTGGCCCAGGTGGTAGGCGTCTTCTTCCTGGCGTTTCCTGAAGAGGTGCCGGAGTTCTCGGACACTCTCTACCTCGAAGGTCTCGAAGACCGTACTTGCTCCCATTTCTCCTCCTGAAAAGAGCGTACAGAGCCCCCTGCATCATCGGCGGAAGGAGACGCCTAACAGGGGACTCTGCACGCAGAGTGTTCGGCCGCCCAGGGCCTCCGATCCACCACATGTCTCGCGGTCCACCGGATGGTGGGATCAACGATCCGCGTAGTAGAACCCTGGGCAGCCAGGGCGCTCGACCTTCGAGCACCCTTCCCCCCGCTAGTCGCGGTCGGAGCAGTTGCGTCGGCAGTAGTCGTGGAGGTAGACCTGCTGGATCATCTCCTCGTCCCTGCACACTTCGCGACGCTCCCAGTACGCACTGATGCTCGTGCCCCAGTCGTTCAGCGTCTTCTTGAACTTGTGGTCCTCGAGCAGTTCGATGAGCTTCTTCTGCTTGTCGTACTCGATCTGCTTGGCATGGAGGCTCACCTGGATCTTCCGCATGTTGCCGGCATGCGACACCTCGATGGTGGCCTTCGTCTCCGGGATGCCCATGCTCTGGAGCATGGCGACTGCGGAATCGACCAGTGCGGTCGTCAGGCTGGCCGTGTCGGACTTGTCAACGTCGATCATATCCTTCTCCTATTTGATGAACGAGGGCTCGCACCCGCGAGCCCTCAACCAAACCCTAGATGTCGAACTTCGAGCTGGTCGGGCTGTTCGACGTGGGCAGGTACTTCATTATGCGCCTCATCAGCGCATATGCAAGCGTTTTCTTGCCGTCTTCGTTCGGATGGAGTCCGTCTGTGTACTCTGATGGGAGTAGTTCCATCGGATGGAATCCCAGCTTCCAGTACCCTCTCTGTGCTCCCAGGGCAATGAACTTGCCCAGGAACGCCTCCCGGAACTGCACAGCGATGTCATCGGTGTAGATCCGCAGCGGCGTGCTGACCATCAACACGGCTTCCGGGTAGAAGGTCCTGACTGCCGACAGGAACAGGGCGATGTGCTCGACCTCCTCCGTTGTGTTCCACTCCCGGCTCTCGAGGAACCGGGTGGCGTCGTTGCCGCCCAGCATGACATGGACGATGTCCACGTCCGGCACGTCGATCCAGTGGCTCTTGTCCACGCCACAGATGACCTCAGGGCCCACACAGTCGGGATTGACGCCCAGCCAGTCCCAGTACGTGCTCCCAGGGATCGCCTTGTTGACCACGGTGACGGTTTCCGGGAGGTGCTGGTAGTACGAGTCCGGGCCGGCGGAGATGGAGTCTCCGATCGCCAGGATCGTGATGGCTGCGGCAAGTGCGTTCATCGTTTTTTCTCCTCGAACCACGCCTCAAGGGCCTCGGCCTCCATCGTACTCCATTCGTCGAGGTTGATGATGTACTCCGGCTCCGGGGATGCTTCCGGGATGTGCTTCAATACCTCGATCAGTCGATCCTCTGCCAGCCGCTTCCTGCGATTCTCGAAGAACTTCCAGATGCTCATTTTCTCCTCCTTTGATGAGCGACAGGGCCGCGCAAGCGGCCCCGCACACCAAGATTGTCAGGTTTCCGGTCCCCTGGCTCTGTCTTCCCGAACTGGGCAGCAAAAAAGGGGAGGGGGCGTCTCCGCCCCCTCCCGCTTCTTAGCTGATGATCCTCCTGAAGTAGATGTCGTCCTTCTTCAGATGCCTCTTGCAAGCAATCGCGATCGGCGTGAGGATCTCTTCCGTGATGTCCTCGACCGGGATTGTCTTGCGCCCGTCTTCATCCTCGAACTCTTCGTAGAACTTCTCGATGAGAATGAGGATGTCCAGCAGTGTCTCGTACACTGCTAGGCGCGCTGCTGCATGGCTGCGGCGATCGCCTTGCCGATCTCGGAGAACTCGTCGTTCACCGTGCCGCGCGCCTTGCGCTCCTGTGCCTTCTCGGGCTTCTGCCTGTTGAAGTAGTCCCAGAACTGCGGAGTCATCCGCTCCTCGAAGATCGCACCCAGCTCGATGAGGGCTGCGACGACGGGGTTGTCCTGGGAGGCCGCGACCTCCAGCATGACCTTCGCGTTCTTGTTGTAGATCGGAACCGCTCCGAAGGCGCGGGGGATGTCGCTCCCCTGTGCCGCGTTGCGATCCAGGCGGCTGGTGGCCGCATCGACCTTGGCGTTGATGGCTGCGAGGGCTTCGAGGATCTTGTCGTTGCTCATGGTGTTTTCCTTCTTCGTCTCTGCGTTCTTGCTCTGTGCTCGTCCGTCGAGCACGGAGTTCTTGGGTGCCGGTGTGTTCGGCATTGGTGTTCTCCTTCTTGATGGGCGAGGGGGGCGGCGAACCGCCCCCCTCAATGCCAGTAGGCTGTCTACTGGTCTTCGTTCATCGTCTGTCGGATCAGCGCGAGCTGTTCCCCGAACACGTCCTCCAGGCGGACGGTCTGGGCCTCATTCGCTCGTCTCCAGTACGAGCGATTCGCCAGCTCGAGCTGGGCCTCGTGGGCCTCCTGCGCATAGCCGTCGGTGCGGAAGTGAGCCTCCGCGATCTTCAGCTCGTTGTCGGTCAGGCTGTTCATTGCCGCTCGGAACTCGCTCTGCTTTCGCATTTTTCCTTCTCCTTCTGGGGAATAAGCCCCCCCTCACCGTGAGGGGGGGCTAACAAGTGCACGTGTCGGTCACGTGTCGCGCTAGTGCGTGGTCTGATTCCACACACGGTCGGAGTGCTGGAGGATCTCCTCGATCCTCTGCATCCTCTGTTTCTGCTGCTCCTTCTCGAACTCCTCGGCGGCCATGAAGCCGCCACAGAATCCCACGACCCCCGAGGTGATCCAGGTGGTCACCACGGCGAACGCGAGGCTCCACGGGTTCCAGTTGCCCGAGGCGAGGCCGGCGATGAGGATGACCCATCCGGCGGCGCTCAGGATGATCGAGGTGATGATGAGTCCGATTGCCTTACGCATTGTCTTCTCCTTCGTTCACAAATGCCAGCAGGAAATCTGCATGACAGGGCTTGGGTGCACACCAGCAGACGAGGTCCTTGCCTCGCAGCTCGTTCCGGACTTCGGCCAGCCACGCTTCGGGCTGGCGCATGAACCAGACGATGTACTGGATGATGACTTCGTCGCGATCCTCCTCTTTCACCATGTGGAACGGGTTGCCGTACTTCGTGGGCCTTCCCACGTACACGGCTCCTTCGGGCAGGTTGCCGCTGCGCTTGTTATGCACACGCATGTGTTCTCCTTCTGGATGAAATGGTGCCCCCCCACCGAGGGGGGGCACCTGTGAGTGCACGTGTCGCCCTACGCTGCGATGCGGCGGATGCAGACTTTCATGTCACGCTTTCTCGCCGACTCGATGCAGTGCGCGGTGCCCGGGGACTCCATGTCCCAGTAGGCGAGCACGAGCACGTCCATGTCCTCGGATGACTCGGACTGGTACTTGAGCGCGAAGTCGAGCATCTCCTCGTTCCGGACGTAGCCGGCCCTCTTACCAAAGGTGTCCCAGTCTGCGGGCATGCCCTTGACCGGCATGTCCATGCTGTCCGCCACGCGGCCGGCGGTGCGATCCACGCCCATGGCTGTGCCGTGGATGAGGCGCACCTCGTCGTAGGTGGACTTCAGCAGGCTGAGGTCGGCGTGCAGGTATCCGAGGAACCCGGGCTGAGTGCTGAGGCTGCGAGAGCCGGTGATGACGATGGTCAGTGAACGCATGATCTGTCTCCTTCTGGATGAATGAGGTGCCCCCCCGCCTTGAGGGGGCACCTGTGAGGGTTAGTAGAGGACGCCCCAGCCTTCGGGCATCTCGATCCCGTAGCTGACGCCCTGCTCCACCAGGTGGTCGAACTCGAGGTAGCTGGCGGGGCTGTTGCGGAAGGATGCCTCGAGGGCGTTCAGGAGCATGAGGGTCTGCTCGAACAGGCACTCGGCGGCATCGGGGTCGAGATCCTCGTACTCCCCGTCCTCGCAGTAGCTCGGGTAGCGGAGGCGGTGGTGCGCGTACATGTTCATGTCCAGGGCGTAGCTGTACACCTGCGAACGAACGATCGGGGCTGAAAAGGTCATGGACATTTGGAACTCCTTCGGTGGACGGTGTTCGTCCGGTGATTGGAACGGGCTCTTTCTGGAAGGCAGTGCGCCCCCCTCGGCTTCAGGGGGGCGCTGCTTCAGGGCATCAGGATGCGGTTTCCGAATCCCAAGCCCCAAACACTGAAAGGGGGGCGAACCCCCCAGGTGTTACGATTCCTCCTTCACGATGTGGATGGTGTAGCCCTTGGGGACGAGGACCGGCGGGATGCGGAGCGGCGAGCAGTCACGGACTGTCTTCCAGACTCGGCGGCGCTGTTCCTTACGGATGTCCCGTTCGGCGGCCTGGATCTTGGCCTGTGCCTCGAAGTGGGCGGTCACGATCTGTCGGATGAGGTCGTCGTTGCTAGAAGCCATGGTGTTCTCCTTCTGGGGGATAGTGTGCCCCCTCGCTTCGGGGGGCACACGACTAGCGATGTGGCAGTGATGTGGATGACTGGAGTGGGTGGAGTGGGCTAGGAGTGAGAGGGGATGTTTCAATTCAACTTCAGCGTTTCGGTTTGGCTCCCACCTAACAGGGTGGGTACCCCCGAAACGGTTTCAGTTGGTTGTTAAAGGGTTTACTCTAGGCAGGCGTCCTCGCGAAAGCGATTTCGGCCTAGGAGAGAGAGGGGTGTTGAGGGGGCGGTGGTGAACGGGTTTCCCGTTGTGAACCGCCCTCTTAGCACCTCTGGAAGAACGGGTACACCGAACCCTTTAGAACCCCGGTGAGTTCTTCACTTTCTAGCTATGGACGGCGCAGGCGGTGTGTGAGAATCAGTCGTCGGCCAGAGAACCGGCAAAGAACCCGACGACACTGGAGATTCTCACGCGGACGGGCCTTGTCTTGGCCTCGGACTGGTCCCTGGCGGTACTCGTATCGAGCCGGTTTCGCCTAAGGGGAGCCGCCGCCCTTGCGGACGCGACCTGCGCGT
>JAAOEI010000045.1_pt1 | contig 42525 bp, 40 predicted proteins | sample 7059261 | NCBI WGS metagenome assembly JAAOEI01 (sample SAMN14008812, study PRJNA610033) | viral metagenome | isolation source: viral particles filtered from seawater | place: China: Hangzhou Bay, Yangshan Deep Water Harbour | collected 2017-10-31 | reverse complement strand
CTACAAATAACAAACTAAGTAATCTGGAATATGTCACTAAGGTGGAAAACGCTCAATCATATAGGGACTCTGATAAGTTCCAAGAATATATGCAAGGGATATCCCCAAAAACTGAGCAAAAGGTCTTGACTTAACTGGATATATAAGTTATACTGATTGTTATACTATGGAGAAGTTTATATGAATGATTTTCTGAAGCGTGTTGCGAATATGAATGAGTATGCGTCTATTGTAGACGATGGTGTTGAGACGGGAGATGTGGAGTCTTTTATCGACACTGGTTCTTATATTTTCAATGCATTACTATCTGGCAATATTCACGGTGGTTTACCGGGCAATAAGATTACTGCACTGGCAGGTGAATCTGCAACTGGTAAGACGTTCTTCCTTATGGGCATTGTAAAGAGTTTTCTTGACCGTGATCCAGAGGCTGGTGTCATTTATTTCGAGAGTGAAAGTGCGATCACTCGTCAAATGGTGGTTGATAGGGGTATTGATCCAAAACGTATGGTGATTATGCCGGTCACTACCGTACAAGAGTTTCGCACACAGGCAATTCGAGTTCTTGACGACTATCTTACACAGGATGAGGCGGATCGTAAACCGATGTTTCTCTGCCTGGACTCTTTGGGTATGCTGAGTACCACCAAGGAAGTCGAGGATACCGCACAGGGTAAAGAGACAAGAGATATGACACGAGCGCAAGTGCTGAAAGCAGCGTTTCGAGTATTAACATTGAAGTTGGGGCGAGCGAAAATTCCGATGGTGGTCACAAATCACACATACGATGTGGTTGGCAGTATGTTTCCAACGAAGGAGATGGGTGGTGGAAGTGGTCTGAAGTATGCAGCTTCTAGTATTGTCTACTTGAGTAAGAAGAAAGAGAAGGACGGTACAGAAGTTATTGGTAATATTGTTCACTGTAAGAATCATAAGAGTAGGTTGACAAAAGAGAACAAGATGGTTGATGTACGATTGACTTATGATGGTGGATTGGACAAGTATTATGGATTATTGGACTTGGCACTGAAGTATGGCATCTTCAAGAGTGTTTCCACTCGTATTGAGCTGCCAGATGGTACGAAAACGTTTGGTAAGACGATCAATAACAATCCAGAGAAGTTCTTTACGGAAGATATTATGAATCAGTTGGATGAAGCAGCGAGAAAAGAGTTCTCGTATGGGGTGTCTGCCGATGAAGAATAAGGAATGGTGGGTTCCTGGCTACGGAACTGAAAAAGTAGGTCCATTTCTGGAAAGTCTGGTGGGAATGACCCGGCCGCAGAGAATACTGGAGATTGGTATGGGTTATACCACACCATTTCTTTTGAATGGGCTCAAGGAAAACACTGAAGGTTTGCTATGGGATAGTAACTGTGACAAGGATTATCTGGATAAACCATATGATCCCAAGTTTGTGGTGGTTGATGATCTGAGCTTTGATTCTGAGCAATCGAAAAAACGATTAGATATGCTAAAGTTAGAGTCATTAGTTCATTTTATTGAGGGAGATTTTACTTCTTATCAAATCGAGCAAGATGTAGAAGACCTTGGTCCCTATGATCTGGTATGGTTTGATTGTGGTGGGCCAGAAGAATATAAGTATTTTGCAGAAAACTATTGGCATATGGTAAAGGAGTATGCGCTATTTCATTTTACTTATTTTAGGGGTCTACCAAATAGGAATGGTGAGATTATGAACAAGCTTACATCAGATGTTCATTCTAAGTATAGAATTGATCGTGTGGATATCATTGAACCTCATAAGTTTAAGCAGGGTAGTGTCACCATGCTACGAAAAGTAAAGGAGCCCTCTTACTGATGGTTGATTCAAAGGAACTTCATTGGTTTTGTTCTGACAGTGGCCACAGAGAAGCATTTGTTTATCATGATGGCAAAGAATATTCTGTGAAAATGGTAGAGGTCGAGCAAGGTGGTCGAGGTGGTGTTCATGACATTCACCATGTTAGAGAAATTCGTTCTATGGGAAATCATTCAGAAAGGTATGCTGAAGATTGTGCTGAAAATTGGGTCATGGAAATAATTAAATGAGCAATTTTATACGTCAATATGCGAATGCTCTACCTGATGACCTATGTGAAACACTGATTGCATGGTTTGATTCGGTCGAAGATGTTAAGACTGTGAAAGCTGATCGAATAACTCGTAAGGACGAACAAAAATGGTTGGCCTTTGAACAGCATAGCGACCTGTATACCAGAGTTCAGAAGTACAAGTATGACATGATGCACAGATATAAAGAAGAGTTTCCGTTTTGTTATCGTGGTGCAAAGAACCTAGTATCACCTGATATCAAGGTTCAATGTACACCACCCTTTGGCGGTGGATTTCATAACTGGCATTCAGAGGTAAGTCACTATGAAAACATGGATCGTTGTTTGGTGTGGTCGTTCTACTTGAATGATGTGGATATTGATGAGGGAGAGACAGAATTTTTGTATGAGAAACTAAGAGTTCGTCCAAGAAAAGGTTTAGGAGTGATGTTTCCTGCCGGTTGGACGTTTCAGCATCGTGGAAACCCTGTACACACTGCTGATAAGTACATGCTTACGGGGTGGTGGCACTATCCAGTGGAGAAAGGATACTATAAATGATGGGAATCTTAAAACTTATTGGCGACACTGTTACTTTTAGGGATGAATATGGAGATATCAGGAGCGGTATGGCTGTTAATATTGGTTCTGATAAATTTGATGATGTAAAGTGGTTGTCCTCAGAGAACGAGAATGGAACGGCGTGTGGTGTTTGTTACTGGTCGAAGAAGAAGAAGTCTTATGAACTCGTAAGGGAGAAAGATATAGATTCCATCTATGTTGAAGTGAAAGGTCGGCAGTATTCCGATTTCATCTATTTGAAAGATGTGATTAATCTGCCTTATTTGGATAATTTTAAGTAGGAGAATATAGTGAAAGTAAAAACTTTAGATGAAGAAGGTCAAAAGGCCGTGGCGAATATGATCGAAAGTGGATATGTGTTGACAGATGAAGTAGATACAGAACTTCCAACTGCAATTGATAATCCTGATACGAAAGCTGAGATGGCAATTCCACATGGAACACCGGATAAAGAGATTAAACTGCACAAACGATCTCTAAAACAATTGTTGGCGGAAAGAGCAAGCTGGGAAAATAAGTTTACAGTTCGTAATGGTGGTATGCGAGGTCTTCCCCAGAGTGTTCGTAAAAGAATTGAACGTCTAGAAAAAGTTATCAACTATAAATCAGAAATTTTGAAAAGGGCAATCGAAGAAAATGAGTCTGGCAGCGTTAGCAAAGAGTCTTAAGCCTTCAACACAGTTTGATAGGCATCCCCTGTCAAAACAATTTTCAGAGAAGTTTCCAATCATAACTCTTGATTTGGAAGAAATGGCTGATAGAAAAGTTCATGAAGACCAAGATATGTCGTTAAACGAAAATCTTGAGCGTCAAATTCGAGAACATGGTGACAGACAACAAAAAAGAACGAATGTCAAGGCATCTATGACCGATTGGTATATGCAAGATACCAGTAAGGGGTTTCAGTGGGTGTGTAATCATGCAATGATGTTAGCAGCTGAAAACAATCCTCAAGAATTAGATATGATACCGTATGATTGTTGGGGAGCTATCTATCGTGAGGGTGATTATACAGTTATGCACAACCACTGGCCCCACCTTTGGAGTTTTGTTTACTATGTAAACTGCCCAGAGGGATCAGCGCCGCTGCTATTTGACAGGTGTCTTCATCCGGGCAAAGGTATTGAACGTGTTGTGCCAAAAAGAGGACTTATGGTTTTATTTCCTGGCTGGGTGCATCATTCTGTACCAAAACATATAGGTGAAGACCGAATTGTGGTTGCTGGTAACCTCTCTATGAACCCATTTTCGCATTTAAAGACGTTAGAGGACCGTGGATTGGGTCAATGGCGGTCTGTTTATGGGTCTAGAGGAAATACTCAAAGATTATAATTACTAAATAAAATCTACCATGTCAGTAAAATACAAAATTATCCGTAGGGATATAGTATGTGATAATATGGATGGAAATGTAGCGCAAGAAACTTTAGCTCAATTGCGTGATTGTAACCCCGATATTGAATATGAAGTCATTAAATATGACTTTATACCACCTGAAGCCAAACGAATGGGGCGTGATCCAGACTTACATTAATCGTTATAAATAATTCTGAAAAGGATTATTTTATGACAGACACAATTAATTTTATGGGCCTGGATGGGTTTGCCTGGTTTGTTGGTGTAGTAGAGGATAGAAATGATCCCGAGCAACTTGGTCGTGTTCGGGTTCGTTGTCTTGGGTGGCATACTGAAGATTTGAGTGCATTACCTACAGCAGAGTTGCCGTGGGCTCATGTTATGCATCCTGTAACTGACCCATCTATGCACGGTATGGGAACAACGCCCTCATTTCTTTTAGAGGGTGGATGGGTAGTTGGATTCTTTCGAGATACAGAGTATCAACAGCCAGTTATTATTGGAACCCTACCTGGCGTTCCTCTCAACCCTGCTGATCACAAAAGAGGATTCAATGATCCTCGACATATGGACTCGACTCAAACAAACTTTGCTGGTAAAAAACAATACGCAAAAGAAGATAAGGATGGGAAAGTATATAATCCCGGCGAGGGGGGCGGAACCATTGAGGATTACAATCCAGCATACTCTCAACAATCATATGGTCCATATCCGTTAGGTGGTGATGATGGTAAGGGTGGTAAATTTAGTAGGTCATCTGGACATACCATTAAAGAATCAGACACAAACAGACTCGCAAGGAACGGCGGACACAGTGTATTGAGCTCTAAAGATATAGATTATGATCCCGAAACTGCTCCTCAAGGTAGGACTAAAGATGTTTTTGTTGCCTTATATGAACCGGACGCTGAGGATGGTAATGATATTATCGGCAATAAAGTAGGTAACAAACAACACACCGTAGATGCATCCAGAACAGTTGACTCTATCAACACGGATGTAAATGAGAATAAATGGGTAGAGCCAAGCACCACATCCCCATCCTCAAACGGTAACCCCAGATATGACACAAAATATCCATACAATCATGTATTTGAAACAGAGAGCGGTCATATCAAAGAGTATGACGATACTCCAAACGCAGAGCGTATCCATGAGTATCACAAGTCAGGAACATTTTACGAGATAGACACAGATGGCAACAAACAAACCCGTATAGTAGGAAACAATTATGAGGTAATTGCGGGAACTAATTTCGTCAATGTCAAGGGAGATGTAAATCTAACCATCGACTCAAATTGTAAAACGTATATTAAAGGTGATTGGGATATACAAGTTGACGGCAACAAAACTGAGCTCATAAAAGGTAGTCACTCGAAAACTGTCAATCAAAATCATACTGAAGTGGTATCTGGCACACAAACATCAACCATTGCTGGAGCGGTAACAGAGTCTTACAGTTCATCACTTAACACAAGCATTGTTGGCACAACTGGAATATTACATCAAGACGTTGCCACATATCACTATGTTGACGATTTCAAAGAAAAGATTGACAAAGATCATTATGTTGACAAAGAGGGTGGAAAGGTTGATCATACTCATCCGGTTAGCCCAGCAAGAACATCTGGTGAAGAGCCAGTGGAGGGTCTATTAGAAATAGATGACGTACTATGATAATAAGAAAAAAAAGTTTAGTTACGGTTGATATACTATACTGGATGCCTGATTATGAAAACATATTGCAACAGTTCATTTGGCAAACCAAGGATGTTGTACCAGAAATACCAAGGGTGCATAAGTTCTTAAATTATTGGCATGACAATATTGATGCGGTCATATCAGAAGTAAAGGTTGCTGATGCTACAGATCATAGTTATCTACCAGTGGAGGAAGTATATACTTTACGGTAAACCTTATAAATAAACAAAACCCCTTTTGGAGTGGTGATGGCTACCATAACTAAAACACAAAGTTTCAAAGATTTAACTGGATTGAGAGATGCAGAAGGAACTAACGATTCAAATCTCAACGGTAGACAGTATAGAGATTTAGATTTGTTTTTTACAAAACGATCAAGAGATAAAGATGTTAATGTTCTTTCAAATGTGACTGCGATTAAACGATCTGTTAGAAACCTTGTGTTGACTAATTTTTATGAAAAACCTTTTCACCCAGAGATAGGCTCTGGTGTGAGAGAGTTGCTGTTTGAAAATGCAAACCCGTTAACATCTATAGCAATAAGTCAATCAATAACCGATGTTATAAACAATTATGAACCACGAGCAAGACTTAATAGTGTTACAGTTTTTGACAACATTGATGCGAATGAGTATGAAGTTACCGTAAATTTCACTGTTGTAAATGGACCTCCAGAAAATGTTGAATTATCACTGACAATGGAGTTACTACGATAATGGCAAACAATCAAAAATTAGAGATCACAGGCCTTGATTTTGACACGATTAAAGACAATCTCAAGACTTACATGAAAAATCAACAACAATTTCTTGATTATGATTTTGAGGGATCAGGCATCAATGCTCTTCTTGATGTGTTAGCCTATAATACACATTATCTAGGGTTCCATGCGAATATGTTGGCAAATGAGATGTTCATTGATACGGCGCAGCTGCGATCAAGTGTCGTCTCTCATGCAAAAACACTGGGATACGTTCCTCGTTCTGTGAGAGCTCCAAAAGCAAACGTTAATGTCACGTTAAATGATCGTACCCTTGCAACTGCAACGATGAATGCTGGACAAGTCTTTACCACTACCATAGACAATGTTGAATATCAGTTTGTTACAGTTGCAGATTTTAGCGCAACTCAAACTGGAACGAACCTAGTATTCCCTGACGTTCCAATTTATGAGGGTACATATGTAACGACTCGATACACAGTGGACACATCTGATGTTAATCAAAGGTTTTTGATAACTTCAAATCAAGCGGATACAACAACCTTATCTGTTCAAGTTCAAACCTCAAGTTCAGATTCAACTACAACCACCTACAATCTGGCGACTGATATTACTCAACTCACTGGTACTAGTGATGTTTATTATTTGCAAGAAGTAGAGGATGGTTTGTTTGAGGTTTATTTTGGAGACGGTGTGGTTAGTAAAGCGGTAAGTGACGGGAACATAGTTATTCTCAAATATGTCGTCACAAATATCGCAGAGGCCAATGGCGCATTTTCATTTACTAATTCTGGTGCGATAGACACGGTAACCGATATTACAACAACAACTGTGGCTGCTGCGTCTGGCGGTGCTGCAGCAGAAAGTACACAGTCTATTAAATTGTCTGCTCCTCTTGATTACGCATCTCAAGGTAGGTGTGTAACCACGAATGATTATAAAGTGTATGTCCAAAAGTTTTATCCTCAAGCGACTGCCGTTCAAATTTTTGGTGGAGAAAATGGATCGTTCGATTCAAGTCTTGGGGTTGTGTCAACACCAGAGTATGGTAAAGTTTTTATCTCAATCAGAAATAACTTAGGCACTAATTTAACAACAGATGAGAAGTCAGCTTTAGTAGCAGAATTGAGTCCGTACACAGTGGCCTCTATAACACCAGTTGTAGTTGACCCAGATTTTATTTATATATTTTTGACAGTTTCTTTCAAATTCAATTCTCTTGGAACGACAAAGACAAAAGATACTTTGGTGACAGAGGTCACAAAATCATTAACCACATATAACACAAATGAGTTAACAAAATTTGATGCTATTTTTAGACATTCACAATTATTAAGACAAATTGGTGATGTTGATGGTTCAATCACAAGCATAACTGTCTCACCTCTTGTGGTTAAGTATTTTACTCCAACAATATCTACATCCGAAGCAAAATCTTACAACCTATATTTTAATAATGAGTTGTTCAACCCTCACAGTGGTCACAATGCTCTCGCTGGTGGAATATTATCCTCAACAGGATTTAAGGTTAGTGGTGAAACCAATGAACAATTTTTTGATGATGATGGCGAAGGGAATGTAAGATTATATTATTTGACAGGTGGGACTCGAAACTACACAAACTCTACGGCTGGTACAATAAACTATGAAACAGGTGAGGTGAATATTAGTTCTCTAGTCATCACTGCAATATCTGATATCAATAGTGTGGCACAAACTCAAATTCGTATTACTGTAGTGCCAAACTCAAATGATATCGTTGCATTAAGAAACCAAGTTCTAGAACTCGACGTTACAAATTCGACAGTAACAGGAGCTGTTGATAATGTCGCAGTTGGAGATGAAGGAGGTGCGGCAACGTATAGTGCTTCCGGCGCAACCGTAAGTACATCAGGGACGAGTTATTAACAATGGCACCTTTTGATTCTGGATTACCAACAAAAATATCTCCATTGATAGATGGTCAAGTCCCTGATTTTATTCAGGCAGATCATCCTGTTTTTGTAGAGTTTCTTAAACAATATTATAAATTCTTAGAATCTGCTGAGATTACTATCGACGGCACAGTTGATGATTTGTTATTGGAGACATTTACAACAAGTTATGTGTCCTTGGATGGTACAAATGAGTCAGGATTGGACGGTGGAGATAGAGTTGTTTTAGAGACAGGCTCCGGCACCACAGGAAAATTTCAAATTGGGGAAACCATCACTGGATCGACAAGTAAAGCAACCGCAACGGTTCTTGTTGACGCAGAAGGTAAATCAGCTTCATGGACTGCTAGACTTTTCATTTCTGCGAACCAAAAGTTTATTGAAGGTGAGACAATAACTGGCGGAACATCTGGTGCGACTTCAACTATATTAACATACAGGGCGAACCCTGTACAGAATATCCAACAACTTTTAGAATATCAAAATACAGATAATACAGTTGATCATTTTTTAACAGCGTTTAGAGATTCATTTTTGGACTCTATTCCTCTTACTCTTGCAGATGGAGTGTCAAAAAGAAAATTAATCAAATCAATTCGTGACTTGTACGCAGCAAAAGGAACTTCAGAGGGTCACAAGTTATTCTTTAGAATTTTATTGGGTCAGGAAGCGGAGATAGACTATCCATCAAAGTACATGATGAGAATAAGTGATGGTAACTGGACCACTCCGACAATAATTAGATGCACATCTGATTCCACTGGTGCTGTACCGTCAGAAATGGCAGGTCAAACTATAACTGGAGCATCATCTGGAACTAAAGCTCAAATTATAGGTGTAACCACCTTCAACCAAGGCACAGATTCCATTGTTGAATTTTCATTACGAAAGGATACCATTGACGGCCCTGGTTTTTCTATTTCAGAAACGTTTACCGGACAAACAACATCATCCGATATAATTCAACAGTTTACAGTGCAAGGTATTGTAACAGATGTAACCGTAAACGATGGCGGCATTCTTTATAGTGTTGGAGATGCAATAACCTTTGACACTGAAAAGGGTAATGGTCAGGCTGAGGCAAAAGTTAGTGAAATCAGTAGTGGTTCAATATCGGGAGTGCATATTGAAGAACGTGGTGAGAATTATTCTATTGGAGATTCTTTAAAATTTACAGCAGCATCAACTGATGTCTCTGTAGATGATGCAAGGGCATTTGTTTCTGTCGTTGGTGGTCGTTTGTCATTAGAAGATTCAACAGCAATCACCCCAACTTTTTTCAATGTAGAAAATGAAACAAACTCACAGTTTGTCAATACAAAAATATTACTAAATGGAACGTCCATAGCTGACGCTGCTGTTGAACCGTATGCTGTTCAAGGGACTGATAGAAGATATAGTGATAGCAGACTTTATTACTATCCACTGTATGTCACTAAGGCAAGAGCAGAGGCAGCAAACACCTCAACTGGACTTGCTCACGCACACGTTTTTGAACAATATCCTGACATAGTTTTTTATATGCCCAGTAATGATCAGAATCATGCGAAGTCAACCTTTGATACATCAAAGTATGATTTATTTGTGACAAGACAAAAAACAGTCGATGATGGAAGTGAGATACTTTTAGAAGATAATTTTAAACTCCTTCAAGAAGAGGAGTTATTAGCTTTAGATGCTTATGGCACAGATACAGATGGTATCATTTTAGAGTCAGGAACTTTCACACCCGGCGAAGCAACAGAGATTAATAGGCTGTTTCTTGTTAATGGTGGCGGTGGTTACAAAAAATTACCAACGGTCACGGTGACTTCCTCCGCTGGTTCCGGTGCAGAAATGGTTGCAAATACAACTACCATTGGTGCCATCAAAGAGATTGAAGTTGTTGATAACGGATTCAAATATAACGCAGATGTTCCAGAGGCATCTGTTAACACAAACTTGATATTGAAAGATGTTGATGCTACATTTAACTTTGATAGTCGATTGACATCTCATACAGGAAATGTTGTTTCATACGACAATTCAGTTCATAAGTTAGTTACTAGTTCAACACCTACCAATAGATTGACAATGGAACAATCTGGTACTTTCAATGAAGCTATTAGATTAGAAAATACTGCGTTTGCAGGAATCGGTGAATCACAACATGGACCAGTTAATCAGAACTATAGTGTGCAAGACGAATCAGATGATGGTGTATTAATTGATAATCATAGTGAAAAAGATATAAGAATTACCTTAGAGAATGAGCCAGGTTCTATATTAACTGATGCTTTTGAAATTGATAATTATGAACAAATTAGTTTAGAACAAGACTTAGATTCTCCTGTAGATATAGGAATTGAACTTGAAGACAGTTTAGTTGTAAAGGCAGATGTATCTGGTAAGATTTTATTGGATTCTCATAGAAGAATAAAATTTGCACGGACTGAACAAATAAATGAAAGAGTGGATTTAGAGGACGCCACTGTAGGTAACAATGTTTTTGGCGAACAACAATCAGGTGGGCTTCTGTATAACTCTAGCATGGATGATGTTGATGGCCGTTTCGACCTTGAGGCTGATACTCCCGGCAGAGAGGGGAGAGGGTTTATTCAGTTTGAAACTGCCACTGAAAGTAGTTCGGGGTTAGGAAGAGAACCTAGACCAATTTTTGATGGAACTGGTTTTAGTGAAGGCGATAAAGTAACATATGAAATTGATACTAGTATAGAATTTGGGAATAATACAGATTCCATCCTTTTGGAAAATTCTGAAAATCCGTTATTTAACTCGGGCAGTTTTCTCATACAAGAGGACACAGGCAACTCCATAGTATTAAATACTAGTGGTGGTGTTGATAATGAACTAGATATTGGAGATAAACTTTTACAACCTGTTTTAGATCGTTCCGAAGCTTCAAATCCGGGCCAATCAATAAAACACGTTAACACTCCAAACTCCAGATTAATCGGTGAAGGATTAGATACCTTTGTCACAGAAGATTCCGATCTTAATAATTTGGACCCAATTCGATCACGGGAATTTCGTACAAACTTTATTCTTTACAATGAAGCCATCTTTGCTGGGGATGAAGATGGTTATGGTTATATAAGTTTAGATAGGACTGACACTGCTGGCACAGATGCTGGAGACAGAGTATTAAGCGAGCAAGCTGGATTTAATATTCTTCTAGATGGAAATCCATCCGATCCAAGTTTTGAATCTGGTGACATACTTCTTACTGAAGATGACACAGGTGGTGAACAGATAATTTTAAATGCCACTGATAATCGTGCTAGAGATGATGGTGATGAAATTGTTATGGAAGATGCCTTTAATGTTGTAGGTGATTCCATATCAGATGCGGCCGGTGGTATTGCAACAGTTCTTAATCAGGGTACAGCATCAGTAACGGCAAATATTGGAACGACAGCACCCAGACTTGGTAATTATATAAACACCGATAGTCTTGTCAGCGAGGACATCATAAGAATTCAAGATTCATATTTTTATCAAGCATTCTCTTATGAAGTTAAAGTTGGTTCTATTCTATCTGATTATATCAATGAGTTGAAAGCATCAGTTCACCCTGCTGGATTTATTCCCTTTGGTAAATTGTCACTGTCATCTCAAATATCTGTAAAGATAGGCACAACCGGAGAAAGCACTATTGACTTTACCGGAGACACAGATACGTTTAGTCCAGAATTTGCATCTCTCTTTGGTCTTGTATTTGGTGAGACTTTGCGTATGCATCATGGCGAGGTAAGAGAAGGTGTTCTTTCTCCAGATGGTAGTAGCAGTTTATTTAACTCATTAGTACAAGAGAACGGAACTGCCATAGGTGACAAGCTTTTAGAAGAGACTGACGGCGATGCATTGTTGTTTGAAAGTGGTTTTGAGATTGCGGTGGAGAACTCACCACAACACAGTGACGGTGCTATCCTTTTGGATGCTGGTGTTGGTGGTTCGTTATTATTAGAAACAGCTTTAGGAGAAAATCCAAATCAAGATAGGTCTGTTTCTCATATCACCAAATTGTCAGTTAGGCCAGAGATCACTGCACCTAAAACTGCATATGGTGCCCCGATTGCTTCTGGTGTACCAGCTGGTTCTTTATTCATAGCTCCCGGCGGCATACAACTGGAGGATGGATTGTCCGATGGACTTCCGGCCATCGAAAAAGATAATTTGGTGTTAGATGGTGTTGATAACAATAGCACTGGTGGTGGTGATAAAATACTTTTTGAAGAAGACTTCAATACGGTATCTGGTGTAAAAATCTCTGACTTGGATGGTTTGTCTATAAGTGACTTAGTTGAATTAGACACTGTAGGGTTTGTTGAAAATGCTGGTTTAGACTCTGATGGTGATAAGTTTATACTTGATGGTACATCTGCTAATAGCGACAATGCTGGTGACAATCTTTTACTTGATAATGGAATAGGAGAAGCAGACGATGGTTCAAATATTCTTCTTGAGGGTGTTGGGTTTAGAAATTTCAGTGACGCACCAGAGGGAGGAATAATATTTGAACAGAGCTCTGAATCTGAAGAATTAGTATTAGAAGATTTCTTGCAACTTCTCATGGAAGATGGTGCTAACATAGATTTAGAGACGGGAACAGATACGGGTCTTTTAATTGGTGAAGCAATTGGTGTTGGAGACAATAGTGTTAATATAGTTATTGAGCATGGTTTGATTGCTGGTGAGAAACTTATCACAGAAGGAAGTAAAATTGAACTTGAGGATAACACATTTGGTGGAACTATTCCACCAGAGAACTTTGGCAATAAAGGTATAACACAGTTTACAAGACAAGCAGTGATAACGACTAGAGATAAAACGAATAGGCTTGCATTACAAGATGAATTTGAAATTAATTTGGGGGTCGCATTAGAGGACAGTAGTGGAAATATTAGATTAGATGGAACATCAGCCGTTCTTGACATTGGAGGTAATGTTTTACTTGATGGAAGTGATCCCGGCAAATCGGATGAAGGTGACATTGTAACGCTGGATGGTAGCGTTGATGCGATTGGACTTGAGGACGGCACGGGAAGTGGAAGAATAGCGTTAAATGGCACAGATGCGTCCTCGTCAAATGCGGGAGAAGCCGTGATTACTGAAGATGGTGTGATTGATGTTGGCGATAACGTTCTCCTTGACAGCACAGGTGGTCGTGATCTTGATGACAAACTAATTATGTTTGATACAGTCCGTAATTTTGTTGCTGATAATGAAGGTGGTTTCTTTACATTGGATGGAACAGATGGAACTGGCTCTAATGCTGGTGATGAGTTGTTGTTAGAAACGAATGATGATTTTGGAATCGGTGGAACACTTGAATTTATTAATCAAAATATGATTAATTTAGCAAATGGTTTAGATGCAGAGGGTGGTGGATTTATCCTTCCTGTGGAAGAAGCACAAGACCCAGTAGTTTTAGTTGATGGTGTCGCCGTTGCCGTTGTTCTTATAACAACGTTTGATAGCACAGATGGAACATTTGATTCAACACAAACAACCTTCGATGCTGCATAAGAGTTATAAATAACATATGAGAGGGATGTAGAAGATGGCAGTACAATCAATAGGAGTAGGCACTAACGCTAACGATGGTAGTGGTGATACTCTGCGTGATGCAGGCGCAAAAATTAATGACAACTTTACAGAACTTTATACAAAGTTCGGTGATGCCAGTGAATTATCTTCTGGTATTAGTGCAACTGCTACAGTTGTTACATTAACTGCTCCTACAATTACGGGTGCCGTAGGCGGAACGCAAACATCTGCTACTATTACTACTTTAGCGACCACTACGGTAAATGGTACGACATTAAATGCCGGTACTCTTGCTCTTGCAGCAGGTTCAATAACGGATAGCTCTGGTGATATTGATTTTGGTGATGAAAATCTTGTAACTACAGGGACGTTTGGTGCGGGTGTTACCACTGTGGGCAACTTAACATGTGGTTCGATAACTTCCACAGGATCGTCTATCATATTTGAGGGGGCAACATCAGATGCGTTTGAAACAACTATTACAGTGGTTGACCCAACGGCAGATAGAACAATAACGATCCCAAATGAAACAGGAACAATGTTGACTACAGGTGCAACCGATGTGGTTAGTGGTAACATGATGAAAAGTTCCTCAACATTACTAATTGTTAATTCGTCAGGATCAACTGTAAAAACAGTTATAGGTTCTGGGGTTGCATCATAAATAAGTAAATAGGAAAAACAAATGGCTGCTATTATCACAGAGAAGTTTAGACTTCACAACACTGATCAGTTTGAGGAATCCTTCACGGAGTCTGCTAACAACACTTATTATTTTTTCATTGGAAAGTCCATGCCTTTTACATCAGGGACAAGTGGTGGATCAGATGCATCTCCTCCAACTCCTTTAGATGGACCCACTGAAGAATTTTATGCTTGGGACTCAATGACGGCTGCGAAAAAGATTTCATCAACTAACGTGCAACGTGTTGTTCCTAGAAGGAATTGGGCAAACGGTTCTACGTTTGATATGTACAGACCAGATTATAGTTCTTCAAATACTGCAACGTCTGGAGCATCAAATCTGTATGACTCAACATTTTATTTTATGACTGCTGACTATAGAATATATAAGGTATTAGATAATAATGCTGGAGCAGCGTTTAGTGGAACAGAGCCAACAAGCACCACCACCTCTCCATTTGCGTCGGGCGGATATGTATTACAATACATGTATACTTTATCTAGCAGTGAAATTAATAACTTCCTAACAACAGATTTTCTTCCTGTGACAACGGACTCAACTGTTAGTGCTGCTGCCACAGATGGTGCCATTGACTCTCTAATTGTAACTGCTGGTTCTGGATACACGAATGGGACATATTACGCAGCTGTTTATGGAGATGGAACTTCTCAAGGAACATCTTCCGGTGCGATTGTGAGGATCACTGTTGCGTCTGGAGCAATTCAATCGTTTGGAATGACAGCGGGTACAGATACCACAATTCATTCTGCTGGTGAAGGTTATACTTTTGGGACTGTTAATCTTTCGTCAGGTTTCACCTTTTCAGATGCATCACTGGCAACTGCTTCAGCGATGGGTGGTTCTGGTGGTTCTATTGAAGTTGTTATTGGTCCGAAAGGTGGACATGGTTCAAATGCGGTAGAGGAACTTGGTGGTCATTTTCTCATGATGGCAACGTCACTCAATGCAGCTGAGGGTGATGACGTAACGACAGCGAATGATTTCCGTAATATTGGTATTGTAAAAGACCCAACATCTTTTGGAACAACGTCAGTTGCAACGGATGCCACGGTAAGACTAACATATGCACTTAAACTGTCGGGTGTGTCCGGCACGTTTGATGGAGATGAAAAAATAAGTCAAGCATCCACAGGAGCTATTGGTAGAGTTGTTGAGTGGGACAGTTCTAATTCCATACTTTATTACCAACAAGAGAGATTTGGTGATTATGGAACAAATGGCACGAACGGTGGATATGTTGCTTTTAGTGGGGAAAATTTGGTTACAGGTGCAACCTCTGGTGCAACAGGAACCCCAGACGCCGCAGCAGATACAGCAGTGACCCTTGCTGGTGGTAACACCATTACATTCACTAATGGTTACGCAAATCCAGAGATGGCTGCAGATAGTGGAGATATCATCTATATAGAAAATAGAAAACCAATCAGTAGATCATCTGACCAGATTGAAGATATCAAGGTAATTGTGGAGTTTTAATAAATGCCTCAAAAAACAAATTTAAATGTCGCCCCGTACTATGATGATTTTAATGAATCTGATAATTATGTACGAACACTGTTTAGGCCAGGATTTGCCATACAGGCGAGAGAGTTAACCCAACTTCAATCAGTTCTACAAAATCAAATAGAGCAAGGATTTAGTCATATGTTTACGGATGGGACTATGATTATTCCTGGCCAGGTAACATATTCTGGGGGTAAAGATGCATTAAGATATGTTAAATTAGCATCAACAATTAGTGGAGAAACTATTGAGTTAGATCAGTTTGTTAACGCTGATTCTCCTGTTATTGTTACAGGTAAAACTTCTGGTGTGCAGTTCATGGTGATCGACGTTGCAGCTGCAACATCAACTGACCCAGCAACTTTATTTGGTCATTATATTACAGGCAACCTTCAAGGTACAAGAGATTATGATGAAAACACAGATAACCTTAGATTCCAAGGTGAAGTTCAGCAACTTGATGCAGCAGGGTTTGATAGATTTGTTGTTGATGAGGAATTAACTGCAAACATAGCAATTCAACATGGAAGTACTGCTTTTGCAATTGGTTCCACATGTCTCAAAACAGAGGCGACAGAAGATTTAACTGCTGCAGTAAATGGAAGAGTAACCGGACTTTCAACTCTTGCAAAAATTTCTGAGGGTATATATTTTACCAGAGGACATTTTGTAAAAGTAGATGATCAAATTATTGTTGTAGAAAAGTATAACTCGTCAAAAATAAGCGTAAGAATTGGTTTACAGGTTAACGAAGAAATTGTAACACCAGAGACAGATACCACTTTGTTAGATAATGCACAGGGGTCATCTAACTTTGCTGCGAAGGGTGCCCACAGATTAAAAATATCTTTAACTCTTGTATCAAAACCACTTGGTTCTACAGATGATGCTAACTTCTATGAAATCGTTAGAATTAAAAATGGTAAAGCTGAGAAGTTTGGAAGAACCACAGATTATTCAATTATTGAAGAGACACTTGCTCGTAGAACTTTTGATGAATCTGGAAACTACACTGTAAGACCATTTACCTTCCAAATAAAAGAATCGGTAGACGTTAGTGTGGGTGCAGAGACTTTTGATGGTGCATACACGGTTGGTCAAACCACAGACAAAGGTAATGTTGCATCTGACGACTTACTAGCACTTCAAATATCTACAGGTAAAGCATATGTTAAAGGTTTTGAAATTGAAAAGATTGCTCCAACTGTTCTTGATATTACTAAGGCAAGAAGTTTCAATACTGTAAATGCTGGTGTCACTGCATTTGAGATTGGTAACTATGTAGCAATTACTAATCTACACAGCACCCCAGATATTACATTTATTAGTGGTGAGTCAACAGCATTTAAAGAAATACAATTGTATGACACAGCAATCGCAACTAGAGGAAGTGCATCTGGCACAAAGATAGGTGTTGCTCGTGCAAGAACATATCAGCATCAGTCGGGAGTTGCAGGACAAACAGATGCAGTTTATCGTTTGTATCTTTTCGACATTAGACCATTCACTAGAATTACTTTATCCGATACTCCTAGTCCATCAATCACTTCAGTTGCTACTAATGGAGGTTCAAGAATAACTGGTAACACAAGTGGTGCAACAGGATTTGTGTTTGGTTCTGGAACCACTGGAACAACTCTTATTCTAACTAACGTTGCCGGAACTTTTCAGGCGGGAGAAAAACTTAAACTGTCAAACTCAGCTGAGACAGATCAGTTAATAGAAAATTCAAGTAACGCAGATTTGACTGTTGATAGATTAGTAACGTTTACGTTTGATCAAGTCCGGTCTGTTTTCATGGAGGACCCAGACTCGGGTCAAGACTTTACTGCTGACATAGCACTCACTTCAGTTCAGACCACGGCATCTTTTATTGTTCTTGATGGAACAGATGCTAATGCTTCAGACTCAGAGGATAACATTGTTACGGAACAGGAGGGTATTCCTGTTTCTCTAAACCCTGCAGCATCTGGTGGAACGGGATCAACTGTTAAACAGGCAAAACTAGAAGAGGCTGAGAAAAACTTATCTTTATTTAAGTTAGCAAAACGTCCAGTTAAGACCTTGTTGACTGCAACTAATAACGGAGTTAGTGATACCCAATTTACTATTCGTAAACAGTTTGTTGCAACCACAAACTCCTCTGGAGCTGTCACTGTTTCTGCTGGTGCAAATGAGACTTTTGTATCCCACTCTGAAACGGACTATACTATATCCATTCTTACTGGTGGTACGGGCTCAGGAAAACAAGGTGACATAGTAAGTGCTTCAACAGGATTTTCTGGCGCTGGTTCGGCAACTTTGACAATTACCAATAATGGTGTTTTTGGAACTGGTGCCAAATTAAAAATAATGGCAACTTTATTAAAAACATCAGTTATACAAAAGACAAAAACTACAAAACTGATGAAACAATTGAAGGTTGTTGCGGGTGCAACAGATGCATTTGGAACTCGTCCTTCAGATAAAGTTATATCTCTAGGTAGAGCAGATGCGTTCCGACTCATGGCTGTTTTTGAAGGTGTCGATTCAAGCACTGATGCTGCCGCACCAACTATAAGTTTAACTGATGTTAATGGTACTTTTATTCGTGGTGAAAAAATTGAGGGTGCAATTTCCCAAGCAACTGCAAGAATTGTTAACACCAATACACCGCTAAGTTTAGTTTATACGAGTGGAAATAAAACTTTCTCTGTGGGAGAAAGAATCACTGCTGAAAGTTCTGGAGCAACTGGAACGATATCTGCTGTTACTGTGGGTGACAAAAATATTACACCTAACTTCCTATTTGACTCTGGTCAACGGGATAACTTCTATGACATTTCTAGAATACATAGACGGCCTGGTATCCCTGCCCCCGTTGGAAGATTGTTAGTCATCTACGATTATCTTGAACATAGTTCTGGTGATGTTATAACTGTAGACTCTTATACAGACGTTGCCAATCAAATGGATTATGTTGATATTCCAACATATACTGCTACTAAAGTTGATCCAGATGCTCCAGCACCAACTGGTGAGTTTCCGTTATATAACGTGTTCGACTTTAGACCGGCTGTTGAGGATGCAGCAGGAACATCCACTGATGTTTCTTTGGTTGATGAAATTACAGGACACTCTTTAGATTTCTTCCATCGTCAATATGATGGAACAGGTGCGTCTCCTAATAATTTCTTGAAACCAGGCTCTCTTGTTCAAGCAGACTATGAATACTATTTACCTAAAAGAGCAGTTCTTGATCTTGACAAAGAAGGATTTTTCAATCTAACTGAAGGTGAGCCTGATGAAGCTCCTGCACTACCAGAAATGACAGATGGTGCGATGAAACTTGCTGAGATGTTCATCCCAGCATATACGTTCAAACCAACTGATGTTGTTCTTCGCAGAGAGAAGAATCAAAGATTTACCATGAAAGACATTGGTAAACTCGCAGACCGTATTGGTAATTTAGAATATTACACACACCTTTCTCTTCTGGAAAGAGATGCAGAGAGTTTTGAGATTACCGATGCAAACGGATTGAACAGATTTAAATCTGGATTTATTGTTGATGCTTTCCAAGGTCACCGTCTTGGTGATGTTCAACATCCAGATTACAATTGCTCAATTGACCAAGAAAATAATGAGTTACGTCCTAAAACTAAAAATAAAAATGTTACTCTCATTGAAAAGTTCTCTACAGATTCAGAAAGAGCAAACTCTGGATATCAAAAGACAGGAGACTTGGTAACTCTGCCTTACACAGAGGTTGTTGCTTCAGAACAGGTATACGCCACAAGACTTGAAAGAGTTACACCCGTGCTTCTATCTCACTGGAATGGTAAAATTGAGTTGAGTCCTTCCGGCGATAACTGGTTTGAGGTAGAGGTAGCACCAGACCTTATCATAAATCAAGAGGGTAACTTTGATACCATCCTTGCAGCAAATAGAGATGCGATAGGGACAGTTTGGAATTCATGGCAAACACAATGGTCAGGTGTTGTTCAATCATCATCCTCGCAATGGTGGTCGGGCAATTCATTAATTGAAAGAACCGCACAGACAGTTAGATCAGATCAAACACGATCTGGTGTTCAAACGGATGTGGTAGAAAAAATTGATTTAGAATCTATGGGAACAAGAGTTATATCTAGAGCAATGCTTCCTTTCTGTCGGGAAAACACGATTACCTTTACTGGAACAGACTTTTTACCCAATACACAACTTTATCCGTTCTTTGATCGTAAAGACGTTGCACAGTTTACAAAACCAGCTGAGGGATTTTCTACAAGTGATGCGAGTTTGATTTTTGGAGATGCACTAATTTCTAGTCCCTCTGGTAAAATTGAAGGGACGTTCCAAATCCCTGATCCTAAAGTTGCGGGAAATCCTAAGTTTAGAACAGGAGAGGTAAGCTTCCGTCTCACATCGAGTCCGACTAACATTACATCAAAAGACCCCCAGACGGCAGCTGAAGCAATTTACTATGCGGCAGGTGTTCTTGAAACTGAACAAGAAACTATTCTTGCAACAAGAAATGCTGAAGTCGTTAGAAAAGACGTTGTTGAAAATACGGTTGTTTTCTCTAACGTGATTGACCAAAGGCAGATTGGAACAAGACAACCGCCTGCACCACCCTCATCTGATGGAGATGGTGATGGTGATGGTGATGGCGACGGTGACGGCGGCGGTGACGGTGATCCACTCGCACAAACTTTCATGGTTGATGATGTTGGAGGAATGTTTGTTACGAGTTGTGATATTTTCTTCCAAGCAAGAGATGATATTTTACCAGTGACTTTGGAACTTAGGAATGTCATCAATGGATATCCTGGCCCAAAGATTATGCCTTTTGGACGGGTTGTTAAGGAACCATCAGAAATAACTTTAACAGAGGATGCAAAAACAGCCACTACGTTTACATTTAAATCTCCAGTTTATCTCCAACAAGGATTTGAATATTGTATCTGTCTTTTATCAAACTCGCCTGTATATAAGGTGTGGATTGCTCGTATGGGTGAGACTGAACTTCAGTCAACTTTGACAGCAACACAAACGGGCGGAACTGCAACAGGCGCAAGTAATCAGTTGTTTGCTGAGAGAACTGTATCTGAACAACCTGCTCTTGGTGTTATGTTTAAGTCTCATAATAATAGGACTTGGGCTCCATCTTTGCTGGAAGACTTAAAGTATACTTTGAACAGAGCATCTTTCAATGCTTCCACTGGAAACTTTCCTGTAGTAAACGGAGTAAACCCTGTTAAACTACTTGAGAAAAATCCTCTTATTTTCCAAGACGGAAGTAATGTTGTTCAAGTTAAACACAGAGATCATCAGATGTATTCAACATCTAATAATGTTACGCTTGCAAACGTTAAGTCTGGTGCATCGACAACTCTTGCGTCAGCGATAACAAATGATGCAACGTCCCTCACGTTATCCGATGGGACTGACTTTGATAATACGAGTGGTAAATTCTCTAGAGATTCGAGTAACACATATTTCATAAAAATTGGTGATGAGATTATTACTTATCAAACAATCTCTGGTGCAGCGATTACTAGTGCAACGAGAGGGACAAATGGAACTACTGCAGCTGCACACGCAGCAGGCGCAACTGTTGAGTTATACATGTTGCATAAAATTCCGTTCACAGAAATTAATACGACACACACCTCTCTTGGTAATATTGGAATTGATGATTATACAATTACAATAACCACCTCTGCTGTAATTGATGGGACGAGTGTGACAAGAGCACAAAATGGTGAAACAGAAGTAACAGCGACTGAAAATATTTTGTTTGATCTTGCACAATACTCAATTTCAAGTATGACAGTTAGTGGGACGAATGTCGTGGCCACCAAACAAAATACCACTGGAACAAGTCCTAATGGTTCTCAAGCTTCATTTGTTAAAACGGCTGCCGCAAATGCACAAGTGATACCTTTGAATGAAAATGTGTATTATGAAAAACCATTTATTGCTGCATCAGCAATTAATGAAACAAATGAAATGGCTGGTGAAAAATCAATGGAGATAAATTTAGAATTGAAGACAGATTTTGAAAATGTATCTCCAGTTATTGATACAGAGAGAATGACGGTATATGCTATTGCGAACAGAGTCAATAAAATTGATTCTTCTTCTGATGTGTTCCCGTCTTCGGAGTATATTCCATCAACAGAACCAGATGGTGATAACAATGAAGCGATATACTGCACCAAGAAAGCAACTCTCGCACAAGCAGCAACTTCACTGAAGGTATTCTTTGCTGCGAATAGGGATAATGACGCAGAGATTAAAGTATTGTATAAAATACTAAGGTCCGATGATGCGAGTGACTTTGATGAATTGGGATGGAGATTCTTTAATGATGGTGAAGCGATACCTGGCCTACCAGATGTAGCAACTAATCCATCACTTGGTAGAGATGATTTCCAAGAGTATTTGTACACTGCTGGTGTGACTGATGATGGTATCGGTGACCCTCTTGATCCATTCATTGCGTTTGCGATTAAGATAGTTATGCAATCATCCAACTCTGCCGAACCACCAAGAATTAAAGACTTTAGAGCAATGGCATTGGCGACATAAAATGGATGATTTCGTAAAGGTTAAAGACTCACCTCATTTATCTAGAGATCAACACTCTCAAGCAATTATTAATACGGACACAAATGCTTATGAGAGGGCGATTAAAAGAGCAAAGGCAGCTCAAGTACAGAGAGATGAATTGAGGGAGGCGTCAAGGGAGATAAATACTTTGAAGTGTGAGATGCACGAAATCAAAAGTCTGTTACAACAATTAGTGAGTAAAGAATAATGGCAACAGTCACAGCATCAGTAGTAGGGACAGGAGACTCTTTAGAGACTTTTCGTCAACAGTTTAACAATCTTAGAACAGATGTCTCTGGATTATCATTTGATTCCACTATTGTTTTTGAGGGATCAGTGGCAGATGATTTTGAGACAACTCTATCTATTACGAACCCCACTGCTGATCGTACTATCACGTTTCCTGACAAATCTGACACGCTTGCATTGCTTGGCGATTTGGGCGATGTTGTTCTTCTAAATGGAACGGATAGCTCTGGTACAGATGCCGGTGATAATCTTGTTCTTGACGGTCCATCAACACATGTGGGTGACCAAATTTTATTTGAAGATGCTACGGGTGATCACTTAGAAAATCCAGCGGTTCGCAATGAGGTAGACATTCTTTTGGAAACTTCTACTTTTGCGAAAAAAGATTTTCTTTTAGATGAACGTGATAGCGACAGAATAGAATTTGAGAGTGCAACACAAGACCCTCTTATTGGTGGTCTTTTTGTTCCACCAGCTGGAGGTGGTCCACAGTTTACGATGCCGACTTCTGATGGTCTAGCAAACCAAATTCTAGGAACAGATGGTTCTGGTAACCTTTCTTTCATTAACCAATCTTCGGGACTGTCACTTGCCAATGACGCAAACAACAGGGTCATTACTGCAACAGGGGCTAACTCTGGTAACGGTGAGGCTAACCTTTTATTTGATGGTAGTACTCTTACTGTTACTGGTAACATAACTGCAACAACCATCACTTTATCTAATGATTCTGGATTAATTGTGCCTGATGATGGTAACCTTGGTTCAGCGTCAGCAACAAATGCAATACAGATTTCTTCTGGTGGTATCGTAACCTTTGTAGATGATATTAAGATTAAGGATGGTGGTACAATTGGCGTTGCGACAACTGCCGATGCTATGACCATTGCGTCTGATGGCACCGTTACCTTTAAAGATGATATTATCATTAGGGATGCTGGTAACCTTGGTTCTGCCTCTGATCCAGATGCAATTGCTATTGCTTCTGGTGGTGATGTTACTCTAACTGGCGGGAATCTCTTACTTGCTCATGACGGCGCTGTTCTAAAGTTTGGTGGAGATAGTGAAATAACCCTAACACATGTTCACAACTCTGGGGTTCAACTGGACGATAGCATGAAAATGTTGTTTGGTACTGGTGCTGATGCAGAAATCTACCATAACGGTAGTAATTTTTATCTCGACAACGGCACTGGTAACATATTAGCATATTCTGACACGATGCAATTTTTTAGTAAAACTGGTTCAGAAACATTTGCTCAATTTAATCATAATGGCGCCGTTAATCTTTACTATGACAATAGTAAGAAATTTGAAACAACTTCTGCTGGTGTTACGATTACAGGTACGGTTACTGCCACAGCAGGTTCTACTTTGTTAATTAAGGACTCGGGTGGAAGCACTGTGAAGACTGTGAAGGGAATAAGTTAATGGCGTCTGTTCGTCCTTTATATCAAAGTTCTGGTAATTTATTTGAAATGACTGACGGTGAAATTACCCAGTGGAGGACCATTGCTCAGTTTGGTTATGCCGCAAACCCAACTGCTGTATTAACAGTAGTGGCCAATAGCGGTGCGTTAATTGATGGTATGAGCGATACAAGATTACAAGCTGGTTCTGCATCACAAGCAGCTGCTTCATTCGTTGCAGAGGGTAGTACTGCTGAACCAAGTACAGTTACCGTTGCATTTGATAAAATTAATCTCGCATATACTGCAAGTGGAAGTATAAGTAAAACTGCTGATTCTGGCACCAGTTATCCAGTATATTATGACAGCTCAGCAGGAGCAGTTCGAGCGATGAGTCTAACTGATTTATTGGACACATTTATTCATCCTCAAATTGATAACATGATTTCTGCAACTGAGTCCGATGCGACAGCAGGAACATATACGATAAACTCAGCAGCCTCGGTAGGAGGATACACAGAGGTTTCTGGAGCAAACACACCAGTTTTTATTGATACGAGAGCCAATACGGGTGCATATTCTGCTGCTGGTATTCCAGAAACTTTAGATCAACCCACAACTGTTGCAAACTACTATCTTCAGAGAAGAAATCTTTCTGATCCCGGCGATGCTGATAGAACTCCGTTGTTTATTAATGGTGACAATGACTTACAAGAATTTGTTCAGGCTGATGTGGATTCGTTACTAGCAGGATGGTTAAGATTTACAGCGGCACATTCTACTGATGGTTATAAAATAACTTATTCTGTGGGAACATCTGGAAGTGGTAATGTTCGTGGGACAACAATGACAGATACGAAGTTAGATGGCGCTGGAAATTATCAAACACTTCAAGCCGGAGTTGACGATTATAGATCACAAGAATTTCCCAATGGTTCTGTTGCGACTATCAACTCGTATAATCTAAGAATAAATAAGTCATAAATAGGTGTAGGAGAAATGAATTATGGCATATGAAGGTAAAGAGACTGACGCATATTTTGAGAATGGTGAACCCAAGTTCCCATTTGTTGGTCAAATTGTGGAAGCGTACTACACTGATCCAGAGTTGAAACACATTTGTATTGTTTACAACTATAAAGTTCCAGAAGATGGTGTTCACACAGATCGTGATGGAAACCCTAATGGTGGACAAATTGATACCACAGTTTATAATATTATGATTGAAGATAAAGAAGACGAGCGTCTTCTTGCTTTGTTGGAAGAGTTTAGTTGGGAAGCCATTGACGAATGCACAAGGACTCGTCACGAAAACCATAGACAAGAATTTAGAGATGCATTTCATCGTTACGCCACCGAAAACAATATGTACGGTCATGGACTAGATGCAATCTCTAGAGATGAAACACAAGGGAGTTTAGACATATTATTTAATTATGATCCTGATAACTCTGAACATAAAGAAGCGTTGTTCAAATTAAAATTGAGAATGTTTGAGACGCCGGAAGTGAAAGAGAGTAGGAAGAAAAAAGCAAAAGCTGAAATCCGTAAGTCAGATACTCCAGTTCAGGCTGTAAAGGCATTCGCATCATTCTTTTAATAACATATGAACAAACCAATCTTTATAGATTTTGGTTGTGGTCCAAATACAAAACACTTAATCAGATATAGAAAAAAAGGTTATTATGTAATTTCAGTTGACAGGTCTGAACAAGATTTATATGAAAACTCAGACATAAAAGATATTAGTTATTACGAACTTGTGTCTGACGAAATATCTTTCTTTGACATAACAGACCTTTCAAAGAAAACAAATTATCCAGCTGATGTGTGGAATTGTGGCGCTGTTATGGAACACATTGAACCAAACCAAATAGACCCGTTTTTATATGGCATCAAAAATAGTTGCAAAAAAGGATCACGGGGAGTCATATATATAGATTTAACAGATCATTTTGGTGGGTTTGATCATCGTGTTAACCCAGAAAAATATAATCATTTTATTAAAAATGCGTATGAAGAAATAGAGTGGTTCGATATTATAGGAAGACATTTTGAAATAGAAGAGTGGTGGCGGCGTTTTAAATCAAATATTTCTTCAGAGGGTTTTGTTACAATTAGAGGCCCAAAGAATAAATTTCAAATTTCAAACTCTGGTAACTGTATAGCACTCTCATTTTATGTTTTTGTGTGAGGAATTATATGACTGAAAATACAATATTATGTGTTAATTGGGGAGACAAGTACGGTAAAGAATATGTTGAAAAATTGAAACAACAATGCGAAGAAAACTGTTCAATTCCTTTTAATTTTTATTGTCTCACTGATAATCCAGTTAATGATTATGACCTTCTTCTCCCTACTGATTGGGACGATTATGAGGGTAAACATAGTCGTTATAGAAATGAACAAGCTCCATCAAACATGTGGGCGTATAGAAAACTCTACATGTTTAAGCTAGGAAAAAGAACAGAGGGCCGTGGTGGATATACACAGTCCATGATCGACTTTAAAAAGATTGAGGGTGACAAGTTTTTATATCTTGATCTAGATGTTATCATTCACCAAGACTTAAAATATTTCTTTGACCTTGATATGGAAAGACCTTGGATAGTTCGGGGTTGGTGGAATGACACAAATGAGTGCCGTAAAAATTATGCTGCGATGAAATCAACACCTATCAATTCATCTGTAATAAGATGGGACAGAGAACAACTCAATAAAATATATTATCACATAGCTAATAATTTAGATGTTTTGTTTTTCACATATCCAACCATTGATAACTATCTAAATCATTTTTGGTATGACATGTTGGATGATGATAAATCATTCTTTTCTGTTTTTCCTCAAGGTGATGTGTATTCATATTATCGTGGTAATATATGGCCTGATGATTTAGAGGAGAAAAAAATAAGATTGGATCACAAAATATGTTTATTTAATAACAGTGCAGAGACAAATGATATTGAGGAGTTGAAGTCGTTATGGTAATTTTAGGAGAGGATGGTTATAACTTGCATTTACAATTTACACCAGAACTAGCAAACGATTGGAAGAACGCCATGTTGGCTTCTGTTGAAGTTCCTTATTTACTTCAAAGGGTAATGACTTCAATGAATGCCTCACAGTTAGAGAGTAAGATTTGGTTGGTTCAAACTCTAAAGGTGTTGGATAATAAACTTGGATTTAATCCTAGAAGGGTTGCATTACTCGCTGGTTGGTTTGGTCAATACATTGTTCCTCTTATGTTCGATACGTTTGATAATTGCAAATGGATTGAAAACTTTGAGATTGATAATGATGTTTCTCCTATAAGCTACAAGTTCAATAAAAGATATAAAGATGAAAACAAATATAAAATGAACATTAGAAATATTATGACAAAACCAATGAGGATAAAAAGTAATCCTAATATTGCTGTTCCCCCAGAGGATATTTTTGATATCGTTATTAATTGTTCGTGTGAACACATGTTCCCGATGTGGAAATTTAGAGAGATGAACGAGAGATTTCATGGGCGACCTTTATATGTTTTGCAGTCATCAAATGCAACACAGCATGAGGACCATATCAATTGTGTCGAGTCTGTGGATGAGTTGATTGAGCAAGCACAAATAAAGGACGTATTATTTTCTGGATCAAAGGTATTGCCGAATGATAGCACAAGGTTTATGGTAATTGGAAAATGAACCCTGTAGAGTGGTGCAGAAAAAATGATGTGTGGTATTTGAAAATAGATTTAGACATTCCAGAGATCATTATTAAAGAAGCTCAAGCAGTCTACGATGAGGGTTTTTTTGTTCCACACCGACTACAAGATGGTGATGAGTGGTGGTCTTCTTCTCTTCATGGATTTGTCCCAGAAACCGATAATGATACTTCAATGGGATGGCATTACACTAAGAATCCGTCTGGTCATGGACTCACTGAAGATACAGTAAAGTGGGGATGGACTGAAGTTGCCGAGGTCGCACCAGAGATGAAGAGGTGGTTAGAAGATTTTCCACACAAACACTACCGTCGTTGTAGGTTTATGTTGATAAAGCCAGGCGGTAGTATCACTGCACATCATGACGCTGGAGACGCTAGAATAAATGAGGGACGGCAGAGAAACATTTCGGCGGCAATCAATCTTGCAATCTATCAACCAGAAAATTGTTACCTGAGAAGAGTTGACACAAAAGAGGAACTGCCATTTGAAAATTGTACTGGTTTCTGGTTTGACAATGGGGTAACCCATGAGGCACTAAATAGTTCAGATGAAAATCGTTTTCACTTTATTATTCATGGAGGATCGAATAAAGAGAGAATTGAATTGATGAAACGATCTATGGTGAAACAGTTCGGTAAGGATGTATTGAGAGAGTTATAATCATTGCTTTCAACCATATTAAATAGGAAAAGTATCAATCTTGATATAACTCACCGATGCACATTAGAGTGTCCAAAGTGTCTTAGACGATCTGTCCCTACTAACAATCTTGGTGATTTATCTTTAGATAGCTTCAAAAAGATTATCAGTCATTTTGAACAGATAGAGTTCTGTGGTCAAATATCTGATCCAATCTTTCATCCACAGTTTATAGAATTTTTAAAACTCACAAATAATAAGAGAGTTTTTATTCACACTGCTGCATCTCATAAACCGATAGATTGGTACATAGAAGCCTTTGATGCTAACAAATCGGCAATCTGGGAGTTTGGTGTTGATGGTCTTCCAAAGGATAGTCATAAATATAGAATAAATCAAGATGGTGAATATTTGTTTGAGGTGATGAAGGTCGGTAAATCTAACGGTAATGATATTAGATGGCAATATATCATATTCAAGTATAATGAAAATGATGTGTCTGAAGCTGTAGAACTTGCTCGCAAACATCAAATTCCCTTACAAGTAAATAAATCTTCAAGATGGTCTGGACCAGATGATCTCTATAAACCAAGTGAGATTAATTGTGCTTAAACCAAAATGTGCGAGAGGAAAATCACTTGCGTTAAATGCTGAGGGGTATTTGTTACCTTGTTGTTGGACAGACCCATTACGAAAGTTAAAACCAGACTACGATGGTAGCATGGATGGTATGGACGATTTATTCAAAGAGGAATTGAAAATAGAAAATGTTGGTACAGTTGAGGATATTATAATGTCAACAGAGTGGCTTGATTTTTTTGAAAGGTTGACCACTGGAACTAAAATTCCTAAAATCTGTGTGAGATATTGTGGTGATGACAAAGATACTAGAGAAGAGGTAGTCTATGACTAAGTTGAAAGATTTAAAATGGTTCTGTCCTCAACCATTCACTAATTATGTTTTGTATAGAGACTTAGCGCCACTATCTTGTTGTGTATTAAAAGAGTGGCCACGAAATAAAATAAAACGAAAATACAAAACAAATGATCCTAGAAAATTACACAATGAAGCTGAATATGCAGATTTTAGAAAAGAGTTTTTAAACGGTGGTGGACCACTAACAAATAAACATTGTCAAGTATGCATCGAGCAAGAAAAGCATTCAGGCGAAAGTCACCGAAAAGTTTATCTTGAAAAGTTCATAGAGGAGCATGGTGAGTATAATCAGTATCTAGAAGATTTAGAGAACTACATTGACACAGACATGACAGAACCCCATATCTTAACTATGGAGTATGTTGCACCAAGTAATTTTTGTAATCTAAGGTGTAATATGTGTGGGCCTGCAAACTCTTCATCCTTGGCAAAGGAAAATATAGATATTGGATTAACTAATCTGTTTCAGATGGAAAAATACAAAGATAATCCTTTGCAAAAAATAAAAGATGATGTAGAAAAGTATGATGATATTCTTGTTAACTTGGCTGAATTAAAATTAGTAGGTGGAGAAACATTAGCAATAAAAGATAATTACGACATGATACAACGAACCATAGACTTGGGCGTAAGTAAAAACATGGTGTTGAAGGTTACCACAAACGGCACTCTGACTCCTAAGTTCGATGGTAAAGATATATTTCATTACATCCCATATTTCAGAGGATGCTCTATGACGGTATCCATAGAATTTTGGGGTGAGAGAAATAATTATCTAAGGTTCCCATCAAAATGGGATGTGATAATAAACAATGCTAAAAGATTTGTTGAATGTCCAAATACAAATGTAATGTTTGCAACCACAGTGAATGCATTGAACATAGGATACATGCCTGAAATTTCATGTGGAGTTAAGGAGTTAATGAGTGAGTGTGATGAGCCATCAGTAAATTTTAAAGAAACTTTTTCAGTTCCTAAATGGTCATGGGCTTCTGGAAGCTTAGTGTGGGGTGAGGGAAATGAATATGCAGTGACAGCTTTACCGTTGGACATTCGTGAGCAATACATGGAAAAATATTTTGATTTCGGACCAAAGATAAAAGGAGATTATAGTCATTTTCAAAAGTTGTATGCGTATATGGAAGAGATGCCCTTTGATGAAAAATTACACAAAGAGATGATGACAAACGTTCAATTGAGAGATAAGCACAGAGGAACTTGTTTGGTTGATGTGTTTCCAGAGTGGGAGCCATACTATGAAAAACTTTGAAGAATTTAAATTGTTGTGGGAAACACAAAAATCGAATCGTGTGAGTGATGAACTTGATCATTTAATTTTTGTTGTCGCATACCCAGATGATTTAGAATGGAGTTTCATAATTGAAAAGCAAACTCAAACAACTTGCTTGCAAACCTCTGGTGGTTCCACTGGTGCGGGAACAGGACATAGACACGTTCTGTGTTATCAAAGTGAAGTTAACGATGTTCTAAGAGAGTGTGAGCAGACACACGCAATGATTACTTGTATCGGAATGACATTTAATATGATTGTGCCGCAAACGTCTATAACTAGATTTTGTAACTGGGCTGAGACTGATGAATACTGTAGGGCACACATTATATCAAGGCCTAATAAAAAAACATATCTACATCATCAGCACATAGAGTTGAATCTTGTCAAATGGAAAGAGCATGGCGCTCCAGATATATTTGAAAGATGGGAGAATTATGAAAGGTCACCAGAAAATTTTCATGATGATTATACCCCGCCATGGATTAAGGTTGACGAATTACCTTTGATTAAAAATTTTACTGAACAAGAAAGAAACATAAAAGGGTTCGCCTATCATATGGAGAATAGAACAGAAATTCAAGATCAGAACTGGAGAAAGATGGCCCATAAATCTTTTGGGTGGAGAGATCGTATCGACCAAAGTGATAGATATTTTGAGTTGCTTATGAATAGGATGACTGAAAAATTCTACGCAGAAAATACAGAGAGCTTGGGTAAAATACCAGATGGAAAGTTTGATTTGATATTCACTCCTACTGCTGGCTATAGTGGAGAGGTTTTTGCAGATAGATTAGACTTTGATGGTGACGTTGTATTTTATGACTATTGTGAAGAGAATATAGAGATAAAACAAAATATCGTTGAGATGAATATGAGTTTTGACGAGCTTGAAATGTATTCTAGATTTAGTAACCACGATATTGTCTTCTCATCTAATATGCCAAAACATTACGTTGTATCTGAAGAATTAAAAAAAAGAGTGGAGACATTTGGTAGCTTTGAAGAATGCAGAAAACTGCAAAAAAATATGGTAGAAAATTATAATATAGAATATTGGATCATGGACATAATCAATCCAGACTATGGAAAGATAATTAATAAAATCAAAGGTAAAAGAGTTTTCTTTGATCTAAGTAATATTTTTAGTTATCACACTAGTCATGTTTGTTATACCCTAACAGAGTTGGTTGAGAGTTTAGATCGTCTGATTGAAACATTAAGTAACAACACAGAATATTTTTTTATTAGAGGTAAAAAACCTACTAAACAGAGTATGCCAAATGAGAAAAACTGATTGTTCATTTACAAGACTAAATGATGAATATAATGCCTTTGATTTTTATGAAGAGAAGTTAGAGGATAACTTTTTGGAATTTACGTTGGAAGAACTTGGCATGCCTTCAGCTGAAGAGTTATATGATAAAACACTAAAGATTGCAGATGAGATTGGTGGAATAAGAGGTTGGAGAAAGGGTGACTTTGAGTCGGAAAAATATAAAGGATTTAGTATATGTATGAATGAAAAGGGGGATGATTATCTACAAAGTCCGTATGCCAGTCTTGGCCATCCAGAATTAAATTGGACCTATTCAAGAACGAGTAATCCCAATCCACCTTGGAAAACAGATATAGACACTTACTACGATACATATGGTTTGTCTACGGTTCACCCGATAGTTAAAAAACATTACAATACATTTTTAGAGTGTGTTGATCTACCACCCACAAGGTCAAGAGTGATGTGGGGGTATCCTAGTCATGAACAGGGGTGGCATGTAGATGAGGTGTTGTGGTGTGCCATAAGATTTAATATACCATTAGTTACTGAGCCCTCATATGTTTTAGAGATTGATGGTGCAGATGAATATGATAATTCTTTAACATTAACTAAACATCTAGAGGTTGGTAAGGTTTACATGTGGAATACAAGAATAAAACATAGAGTTAGAGATATGGGTGGAGCAAAGAAACCAAGAGTTCACATTGTGGCGGCGTTCATACCTTGGTTTGAGAAAGATAACAATGATTGGAAACCAAATAAATATTTTGGTATACAACCTTTAGATATGATAAAATCAAAAATGATTTTTCCTTATGCGCCATGAAAATATTTGCAGTCAGAATAGGAGAGAAGTACGGTCCAGAATACGAAACATATTTAGAGAAAAAACTTTCTAAATATGAGATTGTGTGGATAAGAGAGCCATATGACTCTAGGGTTGAATTGCAATGGAATAAGATGTGGGCAATGCAACAAGACATTGATGAACCTATTTGTGTGATGGATATTGATGTTTTATTAGTTAACGATTATGAAAAGATATTTGAATATCCTGTTGAACGTGGACAATTTGTTGCAATGCCTGGATGGTGGAGAGATACAAAAAAAGAAGGATACAAGATTAACGGTGGATTTTTTAAATATTATCCAAAAGATTGTAAATATATCTATGAAAAATTTATGTCTGATGTTCATGGGTGGCAAAGATATTATATCGACAACGGGACAACAAATGGTCCCGTAAATGGTGAGCAATATTTTGTTGAAGATTCTGTGAACGAAAGACTTGAGCTAATAACGTTACCTGATGCATGGTTTACTCGTTGGGTCACTGGAACTGACATAAATTATGGAAAGAGCATGTTTAGATGGAATGTTCAATTGACAAGAAAATATAGAAACCTTACTGGTAATGAATATGTTTGTTTGGGTGATGAGTTTCATCCAGATATAAAATTCGTTCATTTTACTCATAGAATGAATAAACCTCATGAGTGGGAGCATTATGCAGATAACGTTTGATTTTGTAGAGGAAATAAATTTCGAGGAAATCAAAGAGGTCTGGGAAAAAGAACTGTGGCCTAATAAAAAGAATGGGGTCGCAAAGGCAAATGAGTGGACATGGCATTGGTTACAAAAAGAACTTGGTAAAGATAAACAAATGGCAAAGGATGCAGAGCCTACGTTTGTTGGTATTAGGTCTAATAAAGAATTAGTTGCCGTAAATAGTTGTTACTATAGTAACTCAAAAGGTATATTTAATTACTGGAGATCAAGAGGATTGTGGGTTCACCCAAATTTTAGGGGTCAGAAATATTCTTCAATTATACTAAATTGGTGTTTAAAGTATGCAAAACTTAAAGGTGGCAACTGGATGTGGACTGTTCCTAGACAAAGTGCAATGCCTGCATATAAAAGTGTAGGGTTTGTTCAAGAGACAAATTGGTTTGATGATGGACAGTTTGGTCCTAACTGTATCGCATCCAAATACTTATAAATAGAGTATAAAGGAGTGATAACATGGCTGTTCCCTCAACAAAGGCAACTCTGAAGTCATATTGTCTTAGAGCATTGGGTAGTGGGGTTATCGACATAAACGTGTCAGATGACCAAATTGACGATAGACTTGACGAGGCCCTTCAATACTTTGCAGAATATCATTATGATGGTGTGGAAAGAATGTATCTTAAACACAAGATCACATCTGATGATATCAGTAGAGCAACAACTGATGCATCAGAAGTTGCCACAGATACCGCTGATAATTCTGTTACTGCGACTTGGTTAGAGGGCAAAGGTTTTATCCCCGTGCCTGAAGCTGTAATCTCAGTGGTGAGTGTTTTTCCTTTTACAGACAGCACAACAGCAAATATGTTTGATCTAAGGTATCAACTACGGTTGAATGACTTGTATGATTTTTCATCTACTTCTATTATGGAATACCAGATGACGCTTCAACATCTTGACTTTTTAGAACATATTCTTGTTGGTGAGGTTCCAATTCGTTTTAGTCAACACCAACAGAGACTCTATCTGGATATGGATTGGAATAATGATATTAAAGTAGATGAATTCATAATTATTGAATGTTACAGAAAACTTGATCCAGCAACATTCACAGATGTCTTCAACGACATGTACTTAAAGAGATATGCCACCGCACTGATAAAAAGACAGTGGGGTGCGAACCTTTCCAAATTCAATGGTGTATCCATGTTGGGCGGCGTCACTATGAACGGTGAGGCTATTTACTCTCAAGCACAAGAGGAACTAGAAAAATTAGAAGAACAAATTCAACTCGCATTTGAGTTACCAGTAAATTATATGATAGGATAACTCTATGGCCGTCAATTCAATATTTCATACCAGCAATAGAACTGCGATTGCTACAGAACAAAACTTATATAGGGATTTAGTTGCAGAGGCTATTCAAATATATGGTCATGACGTTCATTATGTTGACAGAACTTTGACTGCTGAAGATACAGTTTTTGGTGAAGACGCTCTTTCTAAATTTAGAAACTCTGCAAAGATAGAAATGTATGTGGAGAATGCAGAGGGTGGATATCAAGGCGAAAAAGAACTCATGAATAAGTTTGGGTTGCAAGACCTAAGTGAGTTAACCTTTGTTGTTGCAAAACATAGATTTCAAGAATTAACAAAACAGTTTACCATCGAAGATGGCACAGATACAACTGGCGGTTCTATTCTGTTGGAGGAGGGAACTATAGATCAGAGTGGTAATGCAATCGTGTTTGAAGGGACAGATTTTTATCTTCTCAATGAAACTGATGCGACAGATTCAGATAGGCCTTTAGAGGGGGATTTAATTTTTCATCCTGTTCTCAAAAAACTATTTGAGGTTAATTTTGTTGACCATGATGAACCGTTCCACCAATTAGACAATAATCCAGTATTTAAATTACAATGTCGCACATTTGATTATAGTTCTGAAGCACTTGATACTGGCATCACTGATATTGATGCGATTGAAGATGCATTGTCTGTGGACACTATGTTCTTTCAGTTTACTTTGGAACAATCAAGTGCGGTCAATGAACAAATTAGAATACATGATACAGCCACCACTAGAGGTCTACTAAAAGATGAAACGGATAATGATAATATTATTGGTGAGGACGACTCAACTTCTGTTGGTGAAAGTCTACTTCTAGAGACAGGAGAGTTCTTGATACAAGAAGACTATATAGTTGGTACAGGTGGAGCAAACACAGGTAGTCTTGATAACACAGCTCAAAATGAGTTATTTGATGATCTTGATGATGATGTGTTAGACTTCACAGAAAGTAATCCGTTTGGTGATGCAGGGAGTAAAGGTTAATGTTAGGTCAGCAGTTCTACCACGAAACGACTCGAAAAGTTGTCGTTGCATTTGGTACATTATTTAACAATATACAATTAGTTCGTAAAGACAACGCTGGCGTTGTTACACAATCTATGAAAGTTCCTCTGGCATATGGGCCCAGACAAAAGTTTTTAGTTCGTTTGAGAGAAGACCCTGACTTAACAAAACAGGTTGCAATCACACTACCTCGTATTGGATTTGAAATAAATGGTTTGTCTTACGATCCTACAAGAAAACTAAACAGAGTTCAACAGTTTAAGAAAACCAAGTCAGGAAATTCAAGTAAACTTGACACACAATATATGCCCGTTCCGTATAACTTAGGTTTTGAGTTATATATTTTGGCAAAAAGTTCTGATGATGCCTTACAGATTGTAGAACAAATTTTACCATTCTTTCAGCCCGACTACACTTTGACTATTAATGATATGCCTGATATGAGCGTGAAACGAGATGTTCCTATCGTTCTGAATAGTATATCATACGAAGATGATTATGAGGGTGATTTTGCAACAAGAAGAGCAATCATATACACTTTAGATTTCACTGCGAAGTTCTATCTTTATGGTCCGGTCACAGGTCAAAGTATTATTAAAACGGTTCAAGTTGATCAGTTTACAGACTTACCAGATAAATCACCAAAAAGAGAACAAAGACTTGTGGTTTCACCAGACCCAACTACAGCTTCAGCTGATGATGATTTTGGATTTAACGAAACAACCTCTTTCTTCCAAGATGCTGGAGAATAATAAAAGGAATATATTATGAGTAAGGAAATTGATGAATCACTTGGTGTAATTGAAAATACATCAAAACATTCGTCCACGGCAAAAGTTGGAAACCCTAAACTAAACATTACGCAAGAGGTGATGTTACATTCTCAAGAAGATTGGGGTGATGCGAATAAACATGTGGAGAGAGATTATGAATACCAGCGACAAAACTTCTACAATTTGGTCGAAAGAGGAACGGATGCAGTGGAAGGAATACTGGAGCTTGCCAAAGAATCGGACCACCCTAGAGCATACGAGGTTGCCGGAAACCTCATCAAACAGGTGGCTGAAGTCACTGAAAAACTTGGTGACCTTCAAGAGAAAATGAGGAAACTAAAAGAGGTGCCAAGCAACGCACCTAAGAACGTGACAAATGCATTGTTTGTGGGTAGCACCGCTGAATTGCAGAAAATGTTAAAGGAAAAGTGAAGATGACGATAGATAATGAATATTGGTACGAAAGTGAAAATGCGAATTGGAATCATAGAAGACGAGCAAGTGAATGGCATTTTGACCCAACTACAAAAAGTGACGAGGACTTTGACAAAGGTTACATAAAACATAATTTTATGCAGTTTGAATGTGATTGGCAAGATGAATTAGAAAACACCGAATTTCTCTACATATCTGAATCAAAAAAATTCATTGATGTTAACGAATTGCTTGTCAGAGGTGTCATACAAGAATGTTTAGAATTAGGTCGTAATTATATTACCTATGTTAGCAAACAAGCTTACACAACTCCAGAGACACACCCTAAAATATGGAAAATGGTAAAGTCAACTGGTATCAAAGATTTTGCTGCTACTATTATTGCACAACAGCCAGGAGAAAGTTTCCATACTCATATGGATACCATTTGTAATTGTTCATTACCGGGCGATAGTAGATTAGTACAAAGTCATGATGAACTTGAGTTAGATCATGATACGCATAGGTTTTTTATTGCATTAGAGGATTGGAAGTGGGGTCATTTTTTCCAAGTTGGCAATTTCAATTGGCATCAATGGAAAGCGGGTGACACTCTTTGGTATGATTGGAGACACATGCCCCACTCGACTGCAAATGCTGGACAGAAACCAAGATACATGTTGAAGGTTAGCGGCAAATGGTCAGTGTGACAAATGAATTCATATAGACTACAATACGATTGTAAGACATATCAGAACATACTCAAATATGCTATGAATGCAGAATGGCCTGGAGATAGTAAGCGACCATCCTCAAGACGACAATTTATAAAGATGCCTGCATTTTTACTTGAAGAACCTATTCTCAAGGTATTGAGTGGGTTCTGTGATTACATGGGTATCATGAAAATGGAACCTCGTTCTGTCTTTCGAGAACATATAGATGCTGTAAGAAACTGTGGTTTAAACTTGTGTCTTCATGATATGGAGTCACATACCTTTATATTAGAACCTGATGTTTATATGGACGAGGAACAAAAGAAAAAGTTTTTAGATTGGACAGCAATTAGAGATATGGAAAATCCTTGGAATGTTATAGCAAACAACTGTGCATTATATGAGGAACCTCAATATGAGCCAGGTGGAATATATTTATTAAATACTTCCAGAAGACATGGAGTAATTAACTATTCATATGAACCAAGATATAGTGGTTTTTTTACGATAAGTAAAAAAATAGATTACGAAGACGCTAGAGAATTGTTAATGGTATTAAAGGTGACGGAAAAATGCCCAGAAAAAAATTATTCACAATAGTACATCCATACTCTAATCCTAATAAAGATTTTTCTATAACACTTAATTATCCCCTCTGGATAAATGATGATGTATATGTGGCTAAAGTTGAAGCAAAAAGAGTTCTTCTTGAGATGGTAGATGCATATCCAAAATTAATTTTGGCTTATAGTGGTGGCACTGATAGTTCATTTACCTTATGTTGTATTAGAGATTTAGTTCGTGAAGGAAAATTAAAGTCAGATACTATCCAAATAGTTCAAGGTGTTTTTACTGCCGATGGTATACCTTTAACAATGGATAGAAATAGAGCCACGTTATTTGCGAGAAAGTTAGGATTTGAACCTAAAATTCATGAATTTGATGTAAATGAAAGGTGGTTAGAAGCACATCAATTTTATTATGATTTTTGTTTAAGTGGTCATACTGCAATTACTGATATTTTTCAAACTCTTTGGGCAAGTGATCAAGATGGTCATGTCATAAGAATGGAACCTTTTCCATCAGACTATCGGTTTGGGGGCAATTACTCTTATGATACTTTTAAATTATCTACCATAAATTCATTATGGGACTTACCAAACAACCAAGTCAATCTATCCTCTTGGGATAATAAAATTTTTTCATCATTTATAACTCCATATAGATTATTTGCGCCTAACATAGACCAAAGTCCATTTGAAGAAGCAGAGAAGTATGAGTCAACCTCGCCAACAAATTCAAAATTTAACAGAGATGGAATGGCTTTGCTAGAAAAATATTTGGATAAATGGATCATATATCTTCAGTGCTATCCAGAGATGACAGAAATACTGGGAAAATTTTTAACTATAGATTGGACGGTTTGGCATCATCATTCAAACAAACGTGCGGGGTTTAAATGTATGAAAGCTTTTTGGGATTTCCAAAAAAAATCTGAACATAAATTTGCAGAAATTAAATTTTCTGATGGTAGGCCTTTAACAAAAAAAGATTTGGTGAATTATGAACAATACTCCTAAAGTTATGTATTATAACCCTAACACTTTAAAACATTATAGTGAGGGGTTAAGACTTGCCAGCAAACTTATTAGAAGTCCCGTATATGTCGATAGGTCTGGAAAGAATAATATACTAAACATTGGGTATGATAAAATACCAAACGAGAGAACATCAATATCATTTTATGATGCTTGTATAAATCGTGCAGAGGAACTTTGGAATGAAGTTGGAGACAAACCAATTACTTTATTTTGGAGCGGCGGTATGGATAGTACTGTTGCTCTGTTTAGTCTTCTAGAAACGAAAACACAAAACCAAAAGTTAATAATACGATTTACTAAACATGCCATCGAAGAGTACCCTTGGTTATATGACAAAATGCGTAAATGGGATGATGTAATCACTTTTGAACAAGTTAGTGAATATGATTTGTTTAGATGTTTTGATGATGATACAACTATGTTTGTTCATGGAAACAATATTGATTGTTTATTTGGTAGTTCTGTGATAAAACGCAAACCAGAGGCAGTAAACGAACATTGGACTTCTATTGGTGATTGGGATATTATATGGAATATATCTGGGGATGACAGAGCATCTAAAGATATGTCGTTGAATAATGATAAAGAAAAAAGAAAACTTGTCATGGAATTTTTACACGAACATATGAAAAGTTCTCCATGCGAGGTCGAAACTGTATTTGATATGTATTGGTGGTTAAATTTTTCTCTGAAGTGGCATTGGTTGGTATATTGTTATCCATCAAATTATTTGAATTCACCAAATTTAAAATCTCAAAATGACTTTGCGAATGGGAAAGATTTGCAAGTTTGGTCTATAATGAATAAAGACAAAAAACATAAAGGGACTTGGCTAAGTTATAAGTATGAATTAAAAGATTTTATATATAAATTTACTAAGGATGCCGACTATAGAGATAATAAAGAAAAAATAAAATCATTGGTTCCACTTAATCGTATAAATGCATATCCACATATACGAACTAAACTTGGTGATGATAAATTAAAACTTGTTCTTGATGATGGCAGATATTGGTATAATAAAGATGATATTCCTGATGATGTAATGAATGATATTAAACTAAATCTTAGTTAAAATTGGGAATCTAAATAAGTTGGTGCATAAATACTTTAAAGAGGAAACAATTATGGCATGGAAAACAGTTCAAGTTCGCACAATACCAAACGCTGATACTCCATTTGAAAAAATGAGCGACGAGGTAATAAATTATATAAAAACAAATTATGATGATACTGGAAAAAGAACATCATTTTCTGTGAGTCAAAGCGCTGATGGGTTAGTATTGACATATACTTCTGTGTATTCAAGTGAAGCTACTAGAAATGAAATGAAAAATGATTCAACTATCTCAGCTGAAGCAGCAAGACGAAACAAAATAAATGAAGATCGTGGTATTACAAGAGAAATGACGGTAGATGAAGAAATTTGATACTAAATGGAACAGAATTATCTAGGAAATCCAAACCTCAAGAAGGCTAATGTTCAACAAGAATGGACAAAAGAGGAGCTTCAAGAATATAAGAGGTGTATGGATGACCCACAATATTTTGTGGAAAACTATATCATGATTGTATCGCTTGATCATGGTCTAGTGCCATTCAAGCTCTATGATTTTCAGAAGGAGATGATAGGGACGTTTCATAACAACCGTTTCACCATATGCAAACTTCCTAGGCAGTCAGGGAAGTCCACGACTATCATCGCTTATTTACTTCACTATGTTTTATTTAATCCTAGTGTGAATGTGGCAATACTTGCGAACAAAGCCGCAACGGCAAGAGACTTGCTAGGACGATTGCAACTTGCATATGAACATTTACCGAAATGGTTGCAACAGGGGGTCATGTCTTGGAACAAGGGTAGTTTGGAGTTAGAAAATGGGTCTAAAATATTGGCTTCTTCCACCAGTGCTAGTGCTGTTCGTGGTGGTTCTTATAATATCATATTTTTGGACGAGTTTGCCTACGTCCCAGCAAACGTTGCAGAACAATTCTTCTCTTCAGTATATCCTACAATATCATCCGGTAAAACAACAAAAGTAATGATTGTTTCTACACCACATGGTATGAATATGTTTTATAAGTTGTGGGTAGATGCAGAGGAACAGAGAAACGAATACGTTCCAATTGAGGTGCATTGGAGTGAAGTTCCTGGCCGAGATGAGGCATGGAAAGCACAAACAATTAAAAACACATCAGAGGCACAGTTTAATACAGAGTTTGAATGTGAGTTTTTAGGTTCTATTGATACTCTTGTGTCACCCGCAAGGCTTAAAACTCTTACCTATCGAACACCTTTAAAGAGTAATGCTGGTCTTGATGTACATGCAAATCCAGAGAACGGTCACACATATTTCATAACCGCTGATGTTTCTAGAGGAACAGCAAATGACTATTCTGCATTTGTGGTTATTGATGTGACAGAGATACCATATAAAATTGTCGCAAAATATAGAGACAATGAAATTAAACCTTTGTTGTTTCCATCAAAAATATACGATGTTGCAAGGGCATATAATCAAGCATTTGTGATGATTGAGGTTAACGATATTGGTGAACAGGTTGCAAATACTATGCAGTTTGACCTTGAGTATGATAATCTTGTTATGGCATCTATGAGAGGAAGAGCTGGACAGGTAATGGGTGGTGGTTTCTCTGGTGGTCGAGCTCAGTTGGGAGTTAGGACAACAAAAGCAGTGAAGAGGATAGGTTGCTCTAATTTAAAACAATTGGTTGAAGACAATAAAATTATAGTAGAGGATTTAGAAATAATTAACGAGTTGTCAACGTTTATCGTAAAGGGACAATCTTTTGAAGCTGATGAAGGTTGCAATGATGACTTAGTATCCTGCTTATTTCTTTTTGCTTGGGCAACGGATCAACAATATTTTAAAGAATTAGCAGACCAAGATATTCGTGCAACTATGATG
>JAAOEI010000044.1_pt1 | contig 42557 bp, 49 predicted proteins | sample 7059261 | NCBI WGS metagenome assembly JAAOEI01 (sample SAMN14008812, study PRJNA610033) | viral metagenome | isolation source: viral particles filtered from seawater | place: China: Hangzhou Bay, Yangshan Deep Water Harbour | collected 2017-10-31 | reverse complement strand
CCGTAAAACTCTGAAAACCAGCGTCAATAAGGCCAATCTCAAAGGCATACAAAAAATTTGGAAAAGGCCGGTTTGAAAATTTGTATGCCATAAATTTGTACGGATATTCGCTAAGGCGCATTGGCACAGTGAAAAACGGGCAATCGGCCTACTGTCAATAATGATAATTATGTTAACCAAAAATACTCGAGGTTTTTCAGCCTCGCGCGAGGAAAGGAATAGAGATGACTGAATTAGCAATCAAGATACAAAAAGCATTCGAAAGGCATGGAATCGAGTTCACCTTTGACGAGGCAGTGATGCTTCTAAGGGAAGTTCCAATGGTTGAAGCTGATTTTGTTTGTGTGGAATGTGGTTGTGGAATATCTGACACAAGGGTCATGGAGGATGAGGCTAAAGTTTGCCAGGAGTGTGATCATAGGATTGCGATTGAGAATGGAGACTATGACCCTGCGGATCAAGTGAGTGGGGGGGTAATCAGGATGGGCTTTTTGTGTCGGCAGCAGTTAATCCATAATCTTCTAAAGGAGAAATTATGGATTACAAAAGTAAAAAATATGTATGTAAGATCTGCGGCCATAGGGAAGTTTATTTCAAATTCGGGGTTTGGGTTGTTTGTAAAAAGTGCGGTAATCAAGGAAGGCTTGTATACCTGTTTCCTGAAATGCTCGATGAAGAATGACTATATGGTGGGTAGGGGGTAATCAAGATATGAAACCTTTGATGAACGTAATCAATGTATCCGGCGGAAAGGACTCTACCGCTACACTTCTACTTGCAAAAGAAAGACTTGCCCCAGATGAGATGATAGCAGTATTTGCAGACACCGGAAATGAACATGAAATCACACTTCAATACATTCAATATCTTAGTGAGAATGTGTTTCCAATCAAGACTATCAAAGCTGACTTTTCAAGACGGATTGAAACGAGAGTGAAAAACATTCGTGAATTATGGGGAAAAGAAGGTATTTCAGATAAAAGGATTTCCCAAGTTATTGATAATCTAAAACCAACTGGAATTCCTTTTCTTGATCTTTGTATTTTAAAAGGTCGATTTCCAGGAAATATCACAAAATTTTGCACAGTAGAACTAAAGGTAAAACCGGTTCAAAATCAGATAGTGAAACCTCTTCTTGAAGGGTATGACGAGGTACGTCAGTGGCTTGGTATCCGCTGGAATGAGTCGCATTCAAGGGCTAACGCAGTTGAATTTGAAGAAGACCAGGATATAGACGGCCTCACATATTATAGGCCGATTTTAAATTGGACAGCTGAAGACACCTTTATCATGCATAAAAAATATAGTGTTGAACCGAATCCGCTCTATTTACAAGGAATGGGGCGTGTAGGCTGTATGCCATGCATAATGTGCCCAAAAGAAGAGTTGTTTCAAATTTTCAAAAGATTCCCACAGGTAAAAGAACGTTTGAAGGCTTGGGAAGAAATTGTTGCACTTACTTCAAAAAGAGGAGATGGAACTTTCTTTTGCATAACTAAGACTCCTGGACCTGGCAAAGGTATAGAAGATGTCTATAAGTGGGCAATGACTTCAAGGGGTGGTCAGCAATATTCACTTAGATCTCTTACTCCAGTTAAGAAATGTAGCTCACATTATGGGCTTTGTGAGTGAGGTTACTGCGCATAAGGTGACTTATGTTTACCAAGGGGAATAAAATGGCTGAGTTTGGAGAATGGATAAAACCAGATGAAAAGCTTCCGGATCTGCATACGGATATACTGATTTGCCTGAGTGATAAGACTATAACATTAGGTAGGTTGTTCACAGATAATGAATTCGCAGGATATCAAGGTGATGTATACGAAGCCTTTGAAGAGGGAGAGGTGACGCACTGGATGAAGTTACCAGACCCCCCGAAGTTCTTATGATTTTACTAGGTGAGGAACTTACCTATTTTTTCGGTGGAGATAATTCAGCATTGTCTTTTTTGCGGCCCTCAGCAGCGTAAACAAATGTACCCACAAGTGCGAACAGGGTAGCCCCACCAAATATGCTGCCCTCAAGCAGCTTACCTGCTGCGATCAGATTATAAGATAGGTACATTCCAAAGACAGCAACAGCAAAACCAAACAAGAGCCCAACAAGTTGAATACAAAACTTTTGAGTTGATGTTTTATTGGACAGGGAATATTCGTTTTGTTTGGTGACGGCAACTAATTCATGCTGCTTATCCAGAAGATTAACCAAAACCTCGGTTGATCCTGGAGCAAGGTCTTCAAGCTTTACTAGATAATCAGAATCTGGAAGCTGCCCCTGATAAAACCTTTGCTGGGTTATTTGGACACCGTAGATTCTGGAGACTTCCTCGACTACCTCATTCTGAACGTCCTGAGGAGAAAGAGATAGCTTTTGTACAAATTCTTTCGGATCTGAAAAAGGTGCAAGTTGTTTGTTTTGCTGGCCCTTTTGGCCCTTACCTTTTTTTTCGCCCTTACCCATTTTTTACAATGTGGGGGAGCTGGTTGCCAACACCAGTGTAGATCTCCCTTTGAATTTGACTTCTTCTTTGAAAAAGCTCATTTTGGATTTCGGCATCAGTTTTTGGTTTGTGATCTTCAAAATAAAGGTTTCCGCCAACATTCAGAACGCCACCCATGCCGATTATAAAATTTCTAACAATCGCTTTGTAGCCCACTTCTGGCCCCTTTCAATCAGTTCAATACAAAATGGAGTATATTCACTAAATCGGCTGATAGCACCAGCCTGAATTATAAAAATAGAATTAATACCCCAACCAAATACAGAAAACCCAGATGAATCTCAAGAAATGTTCAATTTGGGTTTTTAACTTCGGTAAATAAACCACCAAATTTCCGAAGTTTCAAACTAATTATACAATTAATTTTCGGAAAAATCGAAGGGGCAAGTCTCTAATGCTTGGGACCAATACTATAGTATTGGTCCCAAGCATTAGAACTTTGAATCTGTTAAGACGCGCACTGGTGGGGAATATATAATATATATTCCCCACCAGCTAACTTTGCCGAAACGGGATAAAAATGATTAAGTTAAATGGCCTCCACCGCCCCCATCTTTCTTTTTCTTCATAATCACGATTGCACCAATCAAAATCACAGCTACAATTGCAAACTCACCCATAAGATAACTCCTATTTCCCGCCGTGTATGGCGGCCATCATAAAAACGAACCAAGTAAACAAAACCCCAGGCCAGATCAAAAGGTAGTGGATCAACTGATCAGGTTTTGTAAAAATATCCGGCATGATTGGAATCATCATCAGAGCCGTGATAAAAGCACCGATCAGGTAAAGACCGCACAAAATGAACACTCCCTTCATGTACCAGGGCAGTTTTCCAAATCTCTCTTTCATGCCTACTCTCCTGTGATTGGACCAGCCCCATTCTCAAATGGTTTTGGCTTTGATTTGAATGGATTCCATGAGCTCATATCAACGCCAAGATCCTTGAGCATTCGATTTGAATACCAAAAACCAAGGCTGATCAGATTGAGCTGCCAAAGCCCTGTCATGTTTTCAGGGTGAAAGGTGGTCGGATGCAAGAACCCGTACACGTAAGCGCCAGCCAAAAAGTAAGTGAGGACCGGTCTTACACTTCCACGCAGAATCTGGATAAAAACATGGACCTTATCGCCCTTACCTTCGTATTGGACGACAAAATCATAAAACTGCCCCAGCTCTTTTTGGCCGATCTCCGAAGCCTGGACAGCAAACTCAGCCTTAGCTTTAGCTGCTGCTTGCTTATCTGGCAATGCCTTATCGATTACTTTGTTGACTACTTTTGCAAGGGGTCCGATTAGTAAAGGGTTCATGATTACTCCTAGTAGATGCTGCCTGGATCTTTGAGCTCACACTCGCGCTCTAAACTCAAAACGCGACTGATCCAGCCTACGCAGTTTGTCTGGAATTTCTTGAATTTTATGTACTTTCTAAGAAAGGGGACTTTGTTCATGAGGTAATGGATATTGCTCATGAATGAATAGCTGTAGAGCTTGAGATGGGATGAAGGGTGAAAATCTAAAATGAATGTTCTTTCGCTGGTGTCGTACTTCCAGGCAGGTGGAAACTCAGACTGGCGGTACATTTCCCTTCCTGAGAAATCAAGCCCGTAGAAAGTCGGCTCATAGTAGACCTCGACTTTTCCATTCTTACCTGGGCGTACGTGGTCATCATTCAAAACAACGATCATTGCATGACAGTATTTTGAGCCGGTCACCTTTTTGATAACCCACTCAATGAAGCCGAACTGCTCGACCTTCACCATCTTGACTAAATATTCCCTATCAATCGCGCTCATACTCATATACCGCCAGGGAGAAAAAGAAAAACAGCCAGAATGTGCGAATCGCGTTCACCTTATCCGGAACAAAGATGAAGTAGTGGTGGAATAGTCCAGCCAAAAACATGAAGATTGTTATGATCAAAAAGTGCTTCATACTCTCAACCATGCAGGCATTTGCTCTGCGTCATAAACGTCAGGGACTGTCGCTTTGTAAATTAAACCAACAGAGCGGGAATCATGAAGCTTCCAGATCGATCGGATATAAGCATCGTTTCTTGCTCTTTTGTAGAGCCTTGTTCCGTGGGCACCCGCGGGGAAATTCTCACGCTTGATAGAAGGGGTGGAGCCGCACCAGCCGCACTCGACAATGTGGCGAAGGAATCCAGCTGGATCATCTGCGAAATCAAAGGGGGTTTTCCCGTTCTTTTTGTAGACCTTGCGAGAAAGAAACTTGTGATAAGCCCCAACAAAGCACTTCTCACTCCTGCAGGAAACATAGAGCTCTTTTTTCCCTTCCCAATCGGAATACTCCTCCGGAAACACTCCATCAAGCATCGCAAGCTCTTTGCGCCACTTCATTCCTGCATAGTTGTGGCGCTTGGCCAAGTCGCTTTTTCCGTGACCGGATTCGTGAACCATCTGAGAGATCATGATCCGCTCGCAAGGGATCATTGCCGGATTGTGGTTCAGGTGGTAATGCCGAAGCTCAAAAGCAACTTTCTTTAGACTCATTACAGTTTTCCCATCGCCTTTAAAACAGTCAGAGTCAGGCCGATTCCCGTAACCAGAATTCCAAGGGTTTTGGCCACTCCGGTGTACACGCCTTTGATCTTGCTTTTGTCCTCGTTGTAGGAGTCCTGAAAACTATCCAGATGTGTATTGAGTTTGCTGATGTGCCCTGGTAGATCAGCCATGCTTTCTAGCTTGATTGATAATTCATTCATGAGACGGTCCATCCTTTCGAAATGCCTTTGGTCGTCCACCGTATGATTTTGAAAATCCTGGACGTGTTTGTGAAAATCATTCTTCAGCTCCTGAAAGCCTTGCTGAAGATGCTTCAAGTCGTTTCCGATTGTGTTGACCCGAATCATTAGCTGCTCAGGTTTGAACCAATCTTTCGAGTTATTTACTGTCTTTTCGCTCACTTGCGAATCCTTCCGGCATCAAGTGCTTCCCTCAGCATCTTGGCCTCTTTTCTTACTTGCTGTTTTAGAAGATCAATCTGTCGCTCACTCATCTGTGAGGTGTCTTTGAATAGGAGTTGCTTGAAACGTTTGAGCTGGGGCTTGTGGGAAAGACCTTCAGAAGCAGCTTTGTCCATGACGTATTGAACGTCTTTTGCACTAAAGCCTGGGCTTTGAGTTACGAAACCTGCCAGGGATCGCCCGAAGTTTTTAGCCTGTCTTTTGCTTTTTCTCTCATCAAAGAAAACATCAGATAGCTGAAGAGCCCAAAGGCCTGGGTAAGCGAATGTTGCCTTGATGAAATGGTCAACATTTCTAGCGTCCATTCCAATCCCAAGGGAGTCGGTGAGCTCCTGAACTCCCTGCCCTAGAGTTGAAGCTTTTTTGGTGCCTTTGCGAAGCGAAAGTTTTAGCTTTGATTCAAAGGGTGAAACTATGTTTTTGTTTCTGAAAAAGTCTTTATTGAAGGCAATTTCAATCAATGGCTTGAAGGGGCCTGCAAGTGCACTCTCATCAATTGGCATGAATGCTTGCTTGATGGATTTCCCAAATCCTTCAAAAGCATTTTCTGCGCCAAACGCTTTATCCAGGGCACGCTCAAATATTGATCCAATGAGTGCGTACTCATATGGCTGTGGAATGCTAATCCACTGGTTGTCGCTACCCTTGGTAGAGAGGAATATATCTCTTTGGTATTGTGGTTTTTGGCGGTACTCCTCAAGATCACCCTTCATTGCGTTGACCGTGTAGGTCAAAAGCCTTGGGAGGGCTACAGCCAGGGTGACCTTTGCGATGAAGTCTGCTGGGTTTTCAGTGGCTGCTGTTACACCTCTTACTGTCCCTTGGACTGCTGCATTGGTGAATGGGATGAACTGGTTTATAAATTTTACCCAATTCCCGCCAATGGAAAAATCGATCAAGTCGCGACTTTGAAGAGCAGCTGCGACTTCAGCGTTTAAGCGAAGCTCTTCTTCAGTTCTTCCTTCTGCCTCAAATCTCTCCCTGTTTTCATCCATCCACTTTTGTGTGAAGGACTCAAATTCGTTTACTCGAGTAGATCTCTCCACCGCCGCTCCAGCCGACTGAAGTTTATCAATCACTGAAGCTCCCATTTTCAATGGGTTTAGGATTATGTTTCCACCCTCAATTTGAGCTTCAAGTTCTTTTTGCAAAATGCCGTAGTAGTCCTGGCGATCACGGAAATAGAATCCTGCTTGATCCCCCCCCATTCCTTGAAGTGACTCAAGAAGCTCCGAATAGTTTTTGTTGAAGGGATTCCACCATTGGGAAGTAAAGAAATCTTTTGGGCTCAAAGATCTTGAGTTAATGAATCGAGACTGAACATCTCGGGCAAGGTTCTTTGAAATGAAAGCAGGGGAGGAAGTTATCAGATTTCGAAGCAAGCGCCCTGGTGCAGAAAGGAAAGGTGGGACAGCTGAAATCTCATTGATTCCCTTGCTGGCCCTCATGATGTCTTTATTAAACCACCAGTTTTCCTGTACGCCGTCCCTGAAGATAACAATTGATTCAGGGAGGACTTCGCCATCCCTTAGCTGCTTTCCAATTCCAGCAAGCTCTGTGATCGGTTTTCCGTCTGGGCCTCTGGTCTGAAGAAGATCTGTCCACGAATTCCAAAACCTGTTCAGATCTCCTCTTTCAATAATTTGGAAACTGGATCTGATAAGGCTGTCCAGGGGGTCAATGATCTCTCTTGCGTTGAGTTGAACTTTTTCAAACACATCTGGAAGCCTCACCGATGTAATCTGGCCCTTTTTTCCACGCTCGAAACGAACCAGCTCTTCCCCAGGTGTTGTTTCCATCACTCTTGAAAGAGCCATATAATACTCATTGTTTTCTTTGATGAAATCGTAACCTTCTTGCGAAAGAAGACCTGTTTCCACCGCGTATCGAAGATTTGCATCAGCCCATTCTCGATATCTTTTTGTGGCCTCTATTACTCTTTCAAGTTGCTCGGGGTCGCTTTGCATGAGCCTAAGATTTTCCTTAGCATCAGCTAAATCAGAAACAAGCCCTTGGCCAATACCGGTGATGGGGATTTTGTTCGGATCAATGGATCTTAGAAAACGCTTCGTTTTTTCATCAAAACCTTTAATGGCTTCTTCCATGCCAAGGTTTATGATGTCATCTGCGATTCGATCTAAATCTTTGATCCTGCTTTCAATCTTTAGATATTGTTCATTGAGGGCCTGACGTTTGACCTCAGAGATGCCTTCCTGATCCATCTGTTTCAGGATGTTCATGGCTCTTTGATGGAGTGGACCCTCAAGATCTCTGGTCCTTTCACGAACATGTTTTTCTGCAAGTTCAATTGTTCTTTCAGAGACCATGTAAACATTCATTGCCGCCTTATCTGCATTGAATGCGTCAGTGCTTGATCGATCCAGTGGTTCAACCAGATACTGAACGCCACCACCGGTAACAGCTTTGCCGTGCTTGTTTATTGGTCCATTTTTGAGGACAAGCTCGAACTTCCCTCCAACACCTAATAGTAGCCGCAATACGGTATAGGGATCAGTGACGGGATCAAGATCGGTTTTCCCAGTAAGTTCCTGGGTGATCTCAATGTTTTTCTTGATGGGCAATAAAGAGTTGATGATGTTTTCATACAGATATTCTCCTATTGAGAAATTGGATAAATTCGGGTCATACCCAGTGACTTTCTTAATAAGCTTTTGAAGTAAAGGGGGTGAAGAAGGGGTTTCAAACTGATTAAGCGTTCTATCGATTGAGCCAGCCCCTGCAAGTTTTCGAAGTTCATCACCAAACTGGCGAAGGCCATCATAGACTTTTGGTGGAAGAGCTTTTTTAAAAGCGGCTGTGGTTTTTGGAGCGACAGACTCTGTCGCTTCTGGATTCACCAGCCACGCACGGATGTACTCAGCCATGCCCTCATCGCGAAGATATTGCTTTTTGTTTGGGTGATCCTCCGGTGGAAGAGATCCCCACTTTGAAAAACCTGCTGGGTTTTTCTTTGACTCTATAAGCTCGCTATCAAGTGAGCTATTTCCTTCTGGAAGAATGTCATAAATAGCCTGGGCAAAGTGTCCAATCTCATGAGAGAGGGTACCCAGGTCGTTTGGCCGGATGTTTATGGAAAGATCCTGACTGTCCAAAGATCCAAAGACTCTACCGCTTGGGCGTGAGTTGAAGATCTGAGCGCCTACGGATTCCTTCACATCAAAAATGATGTCATTGATTTTCTTGATCTTCTCGCCTTGAATCCTCGCGATGGGGATTCTCCCATCAATTCCATCCTCTTGATCTACTGATTCAAAAAACTGTTGAGTTTGAGCGATGATTCCAGAAGGGGTTTCCACTCTGGGCTTGTAGATTGATTGGACACCATCAATATCTATCTTCCCGCCGTTTTCCAAAATCTCATTGCCGATGAACTTTTGTAGATCGCCCTTGTTGATGGAGCCGTTTTCCACACGAATCGAGCCGTCCTGGATTCTTTGCTTCGCCTGATTCTCCACATACTTGTTGACCGCCACAGCCTGGGCTTTCTCGATAAGAAGGATCTCCTCACTCTTGGCTTGCTGGCTTCGTTCCGATTCATTTTTGAAGCGTTTTTCTAGCTCGGTTTTTCTCTCAGACAGCGATTTGAATTGATCAATAATGGATTGGGTACCAGACTGATCTGGGCTTGCTTCTCGAAGAGTGTTGATGGTTGAATTGAAGCGATTGATTGAATCTGATCTGATGGATCGATCAAGCCTTGCAATGTTTTGAAGGACTTCTTTTCTTGCCTCAACTGCTTCAGCAAACTGATCATCAGAGATATTCATCTCTTCTTTTGTAAGATCGCTCAGAGCCTCGATTTGTGAATCAAGCTCTAGGTAGCTTTGCTTCTTTTGGTCTGAAGAAAGGACCACTGAGCTGTCGTACTCTGCCACTTGCAAGAGATCACTCTCGCCAGAAAGAGCATCGACGATATCCTGATCCGAGATGCTTGGATCATTCATCACATCGATGAGCTCATTCTCGGGACCAACGAAAACCGCACTCTCAAGATCAACTGCTGAATCTTCATCTGCGATTGGTTCAAAACTTTGTAAGGTCTTTTCCATGAAAAGAGCAAACTCTTGCTCAGCTTCAGCTGAGGCTCTTTTCTTGATTTCATCCTCTGCTGTGTAAACACGGCCCTCAACTTCATCAACGGCTTTGTCCAGGGCATCCCTGGTATCTAGTTCTTTATCAAAGATGACATCAGCATCTGATCTTGCTTTTCTTTCTGAAGCTTCAAAATCTGCTTTTGTGAGATTCTGAAACATGGAGCTCACAGATACATCTGCAACATCTGCAGCAAGCGATAGCATGGCTGCATCCAGTGAGCCTACAAGCGCATCTTTTCCTGTGAGAATATTGTTGGCGATTTGATCCACGGCCTCACCACCAGCCTGGGAGGTAACAGCAGCAGATTTGACCATCACATTATGAAGGAAGCTTTTGGCTGCAATTGGAGATCCAAGGATCTTTGGAAGCATCCCAAGAGTTATGGCATTGATTGAGCCAGAGGCAACACCAGCCTTGAGGGCTGTATCAAAAGCCTTGTCATGGCTTTTGGACTCCTGCAGTACTTCATGATAAGTGGAGCCAAGCTGCTGAAGGCCAGCAGCGGCACCGCCACCGACTACTTGGCCAGCTACAACAGCTCCAGCACCAGCCGCCCCAGCGCGAAGCGCTAAAAGACCGGCACCACCACCAGCCAAGAGTCCAGCGATCGATGGCAGTGAGCTCACAAAAGTGCGCGGTAAATTGGTGGCCCACCATACAGGATTCACATAATCTTCAATTGTTCCTGTGAATTCAGGGCGAGGTGCTTCACCCTCAGCAGCTCTTGCGAACTCTTGCCCTTGCTGAATCAGTTCGGCTCCACCGTTTTCAGAAATGAAGCTGGCGATACCCCCCATGGAAGCCATGAGATCGCCAAAGCCTGCCTTGACTGATGGAATGATCTGATTAAAGACAGTCGCCTCCTCCGCAGGAGATATGGAAGGAACCTGGGAGGGAGACGGCTGCTGAGAGGAAATCCCAAGAATCTGATCGAACTCACTGATGATTGGATCACCTTCATCAGCGACAGATTCAGGAGGCACAGAGATTTCCTCCTCGGGCAATGGAGAAAGCCCGAGGATTTCATCAAACTCTTCTTCTATGGATTTTTTCTTATTGGGGAATGGCATTAAAAGCTCTCGTTTGGTCTTTGGTTTGCTGTCTTGTCGATAATCGCCTTGATATCATCTCGAATTCGCTGATCAATGCGATCGAGATTCTTGATGATCATCTCCCTTTTCTTTGGATCGCTTAAAAGATCGAAGGCAAGCTTTCTGGTGATGCGTCTGGCTTGGGGTTCATTCTTTAAGCCTGAAGGGCTTTCGAATATTGTTGATCTGAAGGTGCGATTCAGCTCATCAATTGGTCCACGGAACATGGAAATGCCTTCGGATACCTTGCTCAGTACGTTTCGAATGCCTTCACTTAGCTGATCCAAGGGAATCATTTGCATGTCCTGCGCAAATTCACTTCCGTTATCGCGAATCAGAGCTTTTACCTGACGTTTTTTTGATCCTTTTGAAGCATTGGATTTGTCTATCTCAAGCACCTTTTGAACTACTGGGGAAGTAGGGGCAGGGGGCTTTGGCTCATTTCTGGGGCCCTGTAATCTTTGCACTCTGGACTGAAGTTTTAATAGCTCTTCTGGTTTGTCCTTAAATTTGTGTACCAACTTAGTAAGCTTTGAACCCGCCTCACCGCCTTGCTGTTTGGCAAAATCCATTATTCTTGTGGCTATCTCTCTCGACTGTTTTAGGCTATCAGGGGTTAAGACGGGAGCTGGCAGTCCAACGGAATCCCTCGGGGTAGATGAACGCTGCTGTTCAAGATGAAACTTCTTACTTTCCCGCTCGTAATTATTGACCTTTCGTTTGAAGTCTGGATGTTTATCCAGGAACTCAAGATGCTTTATCTTTTTTGCGTTTATCTCATCTTGGGTAACCTCAAATGGATCATACTTTGCCCCAATAAGTGGAAGGCCTGACCTGGGCTTCTCATTACCTGCTTCTTCAGCTTCTTTTTTAAGAAGCTGATACTCAATCATCCTTGGGTCGTGATCAAGGTTCTTTCTCATGGTTTCAAGAAGCCTTGCGTGCCTTGTTTGATTGAGGATTCTATCGCTCTCAGTCTCGGAACTCTTGCCATCAAGCTTTCCTACAGATTGCGCTAGACGATCTAAAGCCAGAATTCTCTTGGTCTTTGAGTCTCTGTCTCGGGTGATCTGGGCGGCATTTTGTCTTTCAATATCAGCTAGGGTCTTTTTTCTTTTTAAGTCAGTAATGTCCTGCTGAAGGGTGAGCATGGATTGCAGCCTCTGCCTTTCCAGCTCTTTGGATTGGAGCTTTTGCTGCTCAACAAGAGGGTCTTTCCCTGTAAACATTTGGGAAAGACCTCGAAAAAACTGCTGGCCAAAGGCTGATCGATCAAAATTCATACCTACTCCTTAACTATGGAAGCCGTGGATTGATTCCTGGTGTTCGAAACATGCCCTGGATGTTTCCACCAAACATGCCGCCAGCTCCAGCCGCATTCAGCCCAAGGCCGAAAAGCTGACCCATCTTTGCGTTTGCTGATTGCTGCCTTGCTGCTGCCTGGTTTCCAAGACCCTGAGCAACAGATCCGATGCCAGCACCGGCACTTAGTGCCGCCTGTGGTGCAATGTTTTGCACCAGCCCCTGACCAGTGATAAGAGAAATCAACCTAAGGGCATCCTCAAATTGTTTGCCCTGGTTGGCTACTTGAACCTGATTCTGAAGATCTGCGCGAGAGCCTTCCTGAGAAAGAGCGGCATCCATACCCTTAATGGCCTGAGATCGAATCAGATCCTGATTCGCAAGACCTTGAGCGATTTGAGTTTGGCGATCACCAAGAAGCTGCTGAGTCAAAACATCTCGATCAGATAAATTCTGAGCAAGCTCTACATCAGCTTGCCTTTGCTGCTGACCTCGTAGACTCTCGCGATCAGCTATGGCCTGCTCTCTTCGAAAACCTTCGTTTCCAAGAAGCTGGTTGGTTAGATTCTGGCGATCAGCTACATCCTGACCCCTGCGAAACTGCTCATTAGAAAGCGCTTCATCGATTCGCCCCTGGCGATCACCAAGCTCTTGACCTCTTCTAAGCTGCTCAATGCCCTGGCGCTCTGAGATATCAAGCTCACGATCAGCCAGTGATTGAGACTGACGAAGGGCTTCGTTTCCGACTCTTTGAGTGAAATCTCGATCACGGTCTTGAAGACCCTGTGAGATACGAAGATCTTCTTGACCCAAAAGCTGGCGAGTAACCAGATCACGATCCTCAAGACCTTGCCTTTGACGAAGCTGCTCGTTTGAAAGTCTTTGAGAAAATAATCGATCCCGATCCTGAAGCTGCTGGCCAAGTCGGATATCTGAGATTCTTTGTCTTTCCTGCTGGGCCGCACGGCCACCAGCTTGAGAAGATAAAAAGCGAAGCCCGCGCTCAGCAGCATCCACCTGACCGCCGCCAAACTGATTGCGTGATCCAACTGAGCGCCGAACGTTTACCGCCTCACGCTCAATATCTGCTTGAGCTCTCTCGCGTGCTTCAGTCACAGATCTGGGATCAGCTCCGACAATATCGCCTGCATCAACCACACGACCATGAAAAGTCGCTCTAGGCCGAATCAGATTTCTTGAAACTTGATCCCCTGCATTGATCACCCTGCCTTGAACCTGAGCACCTGGGGCAGTTGCCTGACCCTGAACAAGATCAGGGCGGTTGATATTTTGCGCTTGCACCTGATTGGGTAGCCCGACGATGTTTCCTTGCACCTGATTCGGCGCATCAACGATTCTTGATGTGCTGATTGCGCCTGGGATAAATTGCCCATTGACCATTCGCCCTGGCTGAGTGAGCCCTGGAAGATTTACGTTTTCTTGAGATAGGGCACCGCCTGCTTTGAAAGGATTTGAGAGAGACTGAGCTAGATCAGTCGATACCCCGCTCACAGCTGGGGTCAAATCAAGACCACCTGGGGAAGTGAGGGAATCAAGATTTCCAACATCCTCGGGAGCGAGGACACCGTTATCCAAAAACTTCTTCATGGCCTCTGGATTAACACCCAGAACACCCGCAAGAAGATTCCCAGCGCCACCAAGAGCGCCTGTTTGGCCGATCACTTGCTGATGCTGCAGTGGAAGAGTACGAAGATCCTGCTCTCTGGCCAGATTAAAGGCTTGCTGTTCAAGAGCAACGCCTTGGCCTGCTAGGTTATTGGCCATTTCGGCCTGACGATTTGCAGAACTTGCGCCCGTTCTAAAAGGCTTTTCAATTAACTTACCGACTTTTCCCATCTGCAGACCTTTCTCTTCGTAAACCTGCCGCCCTTTGACTGGACGTTGGCACATACAAAATCAATGTTTTTGTACTCTGAAGTGATCCGCGAAATGAGGTCGTTGAATAGCTTGGTAGTGACGGGTTGCTTAAGTGTACTAATAACGTTAGCGATGTAAAGATACTCGCCTGAATTTAGCCCTAAGCCTTTGATTATTGTACCATTTTCAAGGTACTCATTGAGCGACTTTTCATCAAATACATGGAAATCACAAAGGAAGTATTCTTCTTCATTTAAAAAAATTGCTTCCAGCCGATTTTCTTCAAATGCGAGACGAAGAGTTGCCTCTGTCTCAGCTATCGAATTATCGTTATAAGGAAGCTCCTGATAGATCCCTACTATTTTACGAAAGTCGTACATCGCACCCTACTTGATCCCCTGATAAACAGGCACAGAAAGAGCTTTGTAGTGATCCCAGAAGTCGTCTGCTGATGGAGGGAATGAGAGAGTCACATTCTTTGTCTCATCAGCGCTTGGATTCACGGTCACCTCCTGGCCAAGGTAGGCTGTTTTTCCAAGCGAGACCGTGAAGGGGCCGGTATCATAGGGGACAACAAAAGGGGATGATGCCTTAATCTCGTTTTCATCCTGTAGATTGCTGTCGCCTGAATTGAAATAAACGTTAGTAAGGTGGTTTCCATCTGAGTCTTTAACGTTGAAAGTAATGTTATAGCGGTAATATGTGATCGTTACTGCATCAAGCTCGCATTTTTGAGAACCATCAGAGATGGCAAACGATCTGACATAAATCGTATTTGTTGCGCCAAGATCTTTAATCACAGCATTTATTGCCTTCATGCTGGATCGATCACTGGTGTCTGAAGCGTTCACCAGGGCTGATCCGTCTGAGTATTTCCAGGTGGCACCGTCGGTGCTGACCTGATGTTCCCAAGATCCAGCGTTTCCAGAGCCAAGAGTTTCAGTGATCTCAACGATTCTTTTGCAATCAGTAATCGTGATTCCTGCTGTCTTATGGGCATAAGGGGCATCAGTTGAATACTTCAGTGTAGTTGAATCAAGCTCTTTTCGATTGTTGAACATGATCAGGATCTGATCTGAGGTTAGCTTAAAATCCCACATGTGGAAATCATCAATCTTGCCGTCAAAGTAATTTGAGCCACCGCCTCTGGCTGCTCCAATGATTCTGTCGTTTACAGATACTGTGGTGAGCGTGGTGCAAGTTGTTGAACTTACTTCCTGACCATCCAGATATAGACGGACTGCATCGTTTTCGTCCCAAGTCAGCGCTACATGGTGCCATAGCGTAATATCATCAATTTCAACGACATTGCCGGTGGTGCCATAGGTATTGTCTTGAAACACGTATTCATAGGCATCATCACCACCCTGCACGATCTGTCTAATCTGGATGAAAGCACCATCATGGTTGTAGACAAAGATTCTCTTGTCGTTTCCGCTTGCATCAGGTTTACACCAAAATGCCACGGTACCAGCAGAAGAGATATCTGCTGCCAGCTGGGGAAGAGTTACGTAGGAACTGGAGCCATCAAAATCTCCAGACTTTGAGCCCTGAAACTTTGTAGTTGAATAGGCCATACTGGTGGCGGTTCCATCGTTTCCTGCATCGGATGAATCGGTGACATCATCTTCAAACTCAAGCCAGATCCAATGCCCATCCCAAATTTCCTTAAGTGAGGTTTCCAAGACCCCACCAGTAATGGCTATTAGTGAGGAGTCAGATTTTGTGTGTACATCACTTGAAAAAGAATCTGAAGCTGAACCGCTCATGCCTTTAACTCCTCATAGCGCTCTTTTGCCTCTGGTGGGCAAAGGGCGTAATCAATCATCCAGTCATTTTTGAACTTATAGACGTACTCAAAAACTTTTCCTGATTCGTTGTTCTTAAGCGTCTCAACAAGCTCTTCACTAAAATCATCACCAGCAGCTCGCATGGCCTCTCTGGCTGAAAAAACCCTTTGTGCTGCTATCTCAATTTCTTGTTCAGTCATATCTACAAACTTATATAGGTAAGGGATGCTCTGTTATTCCAAATATTGTCAAACTCGCGGTTTCCATCGGCGTACTCTGTAACCCAGATCCCACCAGTGAAGGTGGTTCTTCGAATACTCCAAAGAGACTGGCCTGCTGTCACACCGTTTTCAGCAAGGCCTGTGTAGGTGGTGTTGGGGGTCGTGGTGGTATCCACTGATGTCTGGTAAGCTCCAATCAATGCTCTGTAATCCTCTTTAGATAAAACCCCGTCATTGTTGACGGTGACTTGTGGCCAGAGACGGTTTCGAATCATGGTCCCGTAGCCCACGGTATCCACTCCGATTCCAGCCAGTTCATGCACCATGTCATTTAGAGCACGAAGAAACCGCATCAACTGCGTTTTGTTAGCTGGGTCGAAGTTTGGAAAAATCTTGTAGTTTTTCTTTTGGTTGCCGATTGGCATTACTTACCCCTCACAGCAACTTCAGTAACCACCCCCGTACCATCTGTTGAGCTCAGCTTGAATGAACAAGACCTTGCAATCTTTTGCTCATTGAATCCAAGAGTCCTCCCGTTTTCATTCGTGAAAACAAGAGTCTTGGTGTTTTGAGAAGAGCCATCCAAAAAAGACTCCAGAGAAACAGTCCCGCTTCCTTGGGCCTCCACCTCATGGAATCCATCACTCTTGAGCTTTCGAAGCATCAGATCTCCAGCTCTCCACTCCCAAGCAAGATCAGATCCGGTACCCACTTCAACTAGGTTGTTGTCACCATTTGGGATGATGTTGTCAGTACCGCCGTCCTGATCCCACTTCTCACCGTATATCACGCCCTTTTTGGCTCCGTCCTTGATAAATCTCTGATACCAGACTGTTTCATCGTTCCAGTCGCAAATATCCAAAGTCCGAAGATCAAGAATGTAATTCTCACCCTCATCACCATCATTCTTTAAAACGCTCAAATAAAGATAATCATTCATCACTGCAAGCGTGGTGTATCTAAGATTTAGAGTGGTTACATCTTCAGAGTGGAACCGAAAGAAATCCTTTGGAAGAAACTTCTTTGTGATGTTGATGGCCTCATAGCCACGCACCTGATAAATCCCGTCTTCAGCTACAAAGTAGACTGAGCCGCGATATTCATCAGCGCTCCATGAAGTTGCCCCTGGTACCCCGTCAAGTTCAACAAATTCAATCGCCTGCGGATCAGTGGACTGAGAGATAAACACCCTTTTTGTGGTGATCACATAAACAGCCTGATTGGCTACCACCACATCAAGAACGGTGTCAGGAAAGTTGGAGTTAAAATCACTTGGCCAAGCGTCTGGCTTTAGCGTGTCGCACCATCTGACTGTGTTTCCATCCCAGATGAAGATGAGTCCTGCATAGGGCTCTCTTGAGATTCCACCAAATACCCGAGAAGATCCGGCTGGTGGTTCAGTGTAGCTAATCACATTGCCAGTCCTTAGAGACTGGAATTGAGTTGGAAGCACTGCACCCAGATCATCATCAGCCACATCATCTGTGATGGTGGTGTTTGATGATGTGGTTGGATTCACTGCAACCGATTTGACAAACAAATACTCAGAGCCAAAGAGCCGGTACAGATTAAACTTCATCTCGCCAATGGCGGTGTAGTAATCCGTATCGATTGAGGCATCTGCATTGGTCATCACAATGTCGATGTTTTGTGCTGAAGCAATAGTGACCTCATCAGAGATCACTGGATCTGATTCAGTCACATGATTGTAGAGCGTTCGCTCAAGAGTGACTGCATACTGATAAGTACCGGCCTGGGGTTCACTACCACTCCCAGCTCCTGCTGGTTGAGTTGTGATCTGGGGCGTAGGAAGCCCGAGACTAACGGTCTTTATAGATGATCCTGCTGGATCAGCTTCAGAAATCCAGTATGATTTAGAAAGTGATTCAGGCCTTGCCTGGATCAATAGATCAGCATCTGAGATCTTCCAATGATTGAAGGTCCATCTTCCCCAGCCGCCGCCAGTGAAGACTCTCCAGGAAGCGTTGAAATACTCAGCCGCTTTACGATCAGAGCTTAAGGTGACGCTGCCAATTGCAGTATCACCTTTAAATGCTCTGAGTTTTCCGTCACGAAATGAAAGGTTTTTGCATGAGAGAGCACTCATCCCGATCAAGGAAGGATCAAGAAGTGAATTCTGCCCTTTGAAAAAGTCGTAGATTTTCTCTCCCATGCTCTCCCCTTAAGCAGTCAAATCGCGAACCGATCCAGCCTGAAGTCTGGTGTTTGCCCGGGCAAGGCCTCTTCGGATCTCTTCCTCAGTGGCTACCTTGGCACGAAGTTGGACCTGCTTTACAAATGGCTGATTGATTGGCTTTCCGTCTTCGGTCTCCCCAATGTATTGCCATGTGTAAGACCCGACCTGCTCACGACCTTGCACATCATCCAAAAAGAGTCTGTAGTGCATGAGCTTGATCAAGACTTTGGGTCGCTCATCTTTTCTTTGCTTTCGAAGAGCAAGGAAAAGCTGAAAGACATCCCCATTGACTGCCCCTGGTAGATAGGGGTGGTTATCAAAAGGATTGTTGATCAGCTCTGCCACAAGATAGGTGTGGTTGAGTTTTTCAAGCTGCTTTTCAATCTCAGCGTACTTTTTGTTTGCATCCTGAGCCCGCTTTGACCATTTGCTTATATCGTACTCATAGACGATCTTGCCAAGTTGGGACTTGGTGGGATGTGGCTTTGCTTCTGGCTGGTACTGGTGCTCTCTTTTTTCCTGGGCCATAATAAGAGCACAGCGATGCTTTTCTTTCTCAAGTTCATCTACTTCATCAAGAAGAGCCTCAAGTCTTGCGCTATGGCCGTCACCTTTGAATTTGAGCTCCAGCTTTCTTTGGATTTCATCACGAAGCTCATTTGTTGTTTCCTCGCGAATTCTCTGCGCTTCCTTTTCAAAGATCTCTGCTTTCACGCTATCTTCGAGATCATCACGCATTTCATCAAGAAGTTGGTCTTTCGCGAGCGCGACCAGCTTCTCTCTTTCTTCAGCGCTTAACTTTTCAAGCACTAACTTGTTTTCATCTTTTTTAGACACAATGGACTCCTCTAATTTGTTTGGGAATAAAAGGTATGGGCATGAGGGCCGAAGCCCCCAGCCCAAACAAAAGGATGAACTCTAAGAGTTCTATTCCTTGTGTATTGTGATCACCAGACTGTTTCCAGTCGTGGGTCGCAATTTGGCATTGGTGTTGATTTTAATGCCCTGCTTACGGTGATAGATTGCTCCATCATCAGCTGATTTGGCAGGCAGCTCGCGAGCAAGCACATCCTGAGCAGTTCCTTCAGTCACATCATAGATGAGATCAGTGAAGGAAGTGTCATCCTCGTCCTTGTAAGTAGGGGTTGCAGCTACGTTGTATCGGATTCGGTTTCCACCATCGTATGGCTCGATACCAGATCCGGCAACAACGGCCTCACGAGTTACAGCACCGCCAGAGATCTTGTCAGTCAAGATTCCTCCAGCAGCCGCACTCACTCCTGTTTGCTTGCTATTCCACTCGATCTTGGCTAGATCCGCATCAGAGATGTTTTGGATCTCAACCTTACCAGGAGCAAAACCAAGCTCAAGATATACAGCCTTATCCTTGTCTGGATCTGCCAGTACAAGGTGCAAGGCTTTTTTATCATCGTTGTATCCCATGATAATTCCTTTCTTAAAACGGGTTAAAACTTAATATTTGAATTTGATTCAAAGAAAAAACTAATGGCCCCCGAAGGGGCCGTTTACAACCTAGGCTCCTGGGGTGTCGGTGGCAGCTACCTCGTAGCGCACCAGACCTTCCTGGTAGGTAATCGCACATGCAAAGTACATGCGGTACCCAACAGTACCGCGCTGATCCAATGGATCACCGGTACCGCCACTGCCAAGAGTCTTGCGAATCAGGGCAGATGCCTGCTTACCAGCCACAGTCAGACAAGCGTAGGAATCGTCAGCGATTACAAGAACCTTGTAAACGTCTGCATTGGTTCCAGTTGTTGACTTGACGTTGTTAGCACCAACAGCACCACCAGCGTCAGCTTCGATGAGGTTATCCAGCTCTGTAACAACAAAGCGGTACTTGCCCATCTTGCCTTCTTCACCGATCTCCATCTGAGTCTGACCGTAATCGGCTACAGATGCCCATCCTTCAAGCTGCTCTGCGTCATAGATCAGATCCGGATGGATCACTACGATGTAGGAAGCCTGGATGGAAACGGTACCGAATCGACCATCAGTGCGAAGCATCGCCTTGATGGGCTTTCTTGGACGACCGTTGAGTCCATTTCGAAGAGTCCTGGTGATGACATCAAAATCCGTCTTGGTCATCACAGTGTTTACACTGGAACGGGCAGAACCATTGGCATACTGAACATTCGTCCCCATGGAGATGATGTTGTAAGTAGCCTTGTCACGCTCCTCAACCATGAACTCACCAAGAGTCTTTGTTTGTAGCGCATTCAGATCCTTACCGTCTTCGAATAGCTCTCGAAGTCGATTGGTTTCCTGAAGCCACTGGCCAAACTCCACAACATCGGCGCGTACCTCAGTGCGAGCCAAGTTGATTGGAGGAGGGGTTACCCCTTCAGTCAGTGGGACCGGATCGGTTGGAACGGTTGGGGGTGTCAGCTTTTTAAAGCGGTACACAGAACCAACATTCATTGGCATTCTTTCCATGCGCCCATAGCGCTGGAAAACTAGATTTTTAGAGGCATAAAACAGCCATCGCTGAGAATAAAACTTATTTGCCTCATCACGGGCAAAAGATGCAGTAGTATCACCACTCATCTGGTCACTTCCTTTCAAGATTTGAGAAGTGACCGCATTAACTAAAGATGGTCGATCGCGTCGAATCCGGCAAACCAGTCAGCATCTGCTTCCTGCTTGCCGCCTTTAGGCTTTTGTGTGTTTGGCGGTTTTGGCGGGTTTTGTGGGGTTCTGGAGCCTTGAGACTGCTTGGATTTATTCGCAAAGTTTTGTCTGGCTAGATCCGCGATATCAATGTTCTTTTGAGAACAGTAATTCCTGAAATCCTGCCACATGTTCGAAATGGCATGGGCAGAGCCCTGGCCATAGACCTGAACATAGCTTTGCGCCCGAGCAAGCAATGCCTGATCAGACTGAAGAGCATTTTGGAATTGTTCTGACTCAATAAAAGCCGGATCGATTCCAACAGACTTAAGCTGTTGATCTCTTGCCTGGATCAAGCGCTCCTGGTGAGCACCAAGGGTAGTCCTTGCGTCAGTGACTTGCTTTTCATAATCACCCACACCTTGGATAGCATGGTTGATCATCTCGCCAATAACAGATACAAGATCTCCCTCTGTTGAAGCATAATGCTTCAACTTGTCAGAAAACGCCTCAGAGTTGGCTATATCTTCAGGCAGGCTGAACTGATAGGGGGTGTTGATAAGCTGCTGGAGCTTTTCAACATCCACAGGCTCTTCCTGCTGTTGTTGCATAAACTGGTTGATCTGAGCTTGCTGCATCTCAACCATTCGCCGCAATTGTTGCGTCTCTGTCTCAGGTTCAAGATTCCCGTCTTGGCCTTCCCCTTCAGCGCTGGCTTCACCTTCTTGTACTTCGCCGCCTTCATCGGGTTTATCCTCACCGTCTGCTTGTTGCTGAGATTGGTTATTACTGTCTGGCTCAACACCGTTAAACCAGTCTTCTTCACCTTGCATGTCTGTGTCGTGAACGACATCAGAATCACCACTGATTCCAGTGGGAAGTGGTCCTGGTGACTCAGGGGCCGAACCCGCAGAGCCACCTGGATCAGAATCGAGATTTGTTGTTTGGGCACCAAAGCTCATGATTTCTCCTAAATTCTTACATTAACTGTTTTTATTTTGCGTGAGCTGCGCTCATTCGCATTGATCGCTGATAAAAGCTCATCCTGATAAGCCATAGAAAAATCTCTATGGCGAATCTGATCTTCCGCTCTCTTGGCGTAGCGAGTCGCCAGAGCACAGATGAGAAGATGGAATTTGTCCCAGTACTCATCAAGAAGTTCGCTGTCCAGATTTGCATCGTTTGAGTAGCTTGAACCGTTATGGGTGGTCAGTGGACTTGGAAGAGACGCATAGCGAGTAAACTCCAAAAGGCAATGACCGGTTAGATCTGTTGAGGATGGATTGATCGAAAAGACCTCGCCAGAAGATCCATCGCTTGGTGTGACCAAAGCTGAATCTGGAGCGGTATCACTATCTGGGATAGGCCATAGCCCGATTTTTTGCTGGGGGAGCCCCTGATTCCACCATCGGCGAGGTTTGCCCTGGCGAAATCTGTCCTGGTATAGCCTGTTTCTTTCAGTGTTACTTTGATGCTTTACTGGATCAGCTTCTTTTCCAACATACAAATTGATGATGGAAATGAAGTCTGATCGCATAATGTAGACTTCCTGATTCGCCACTAGTGGAATCACATAGTTTTGAACCTGAAAGGCTTTGCTGTCGCGACTGAATTGCTTCAATGCTTCCCACATATTGAGAAGAAGTGAAGCTTTAGTGAAGCGAGCACCGTCCTCATCATTAAGGACTTGTGAGCATCGATCTATAACTGTTGAAACAAGAGTGGCCATTGATTACCTGTAAAATAGCTGAAAGATCCAGTCCCCCCTGAATCTGGTAGTTCTTAACTCCAAAGTGTTTTCTACCCTTCCACCATCCGAGATGCCAAGCTCCAAAGGAGCACTGGCAGGGGTTGTGAAAATCGCCGATGCAGCCGTGGTATAGGTTGTCCTTGAATAAGCACCGGTACTGGATGCTGTTCTGCAGATGGCTTTAAATAGCCTCAAGTTTTCAAGGGAACCAGTGGGGGTCAGGTAGGTGCTTGTGATTTTGGTCTCAGCCATTGAGGTAATCTTTACCTCATCCATAGCAAGCACCTTAATCTTTGATAACCCATTGGATCTGGCTAGTGTCAGGCCAATCGCAATAAAAAGGAAAAGAAAGACTCTCATTATTTTTGCTCCAGCGCTTCAATTCTGCCAAGTAAGGCTTGCATGATTTCCCACTGATAAGCAGAGATACAGGCATAATCAAGGCCTTTGGCACCGCCATCTAATTCAACAACACAGTTTTGATAAGCGGTACCCTCAAAGTCTTGAGCTAGAAAGCCGGTCTTGGTACCGCCTTTGTCTTTGGCTACAGCCTCAAAATCTGGTTCACCGGTACCTTCTTCGTATTCTTCCTCAACATCTTCACCGTCTATCTCAATGGTTCTGGTTTTCTTGACTTTTCTCTCACCGTAGACAGCTAAAAGCTTTGCTTTTTGGTCTTCTGAAAAATCTTTTTCAGAGTCTTTCCACTTCCATGATTTAGATTTAATAGCCTTGAATTGAGAAAGATCACAGCTTAGATCTGCGACCTCTTTCTTGAGGTCCTGATCTGATGTGGTTACAAACTGAGTAGCATGTACATGCCCGTTCACATCCAGGGCCGGTGTGGTATCAGCTGTTTTGCCGATTGAGATTGTTCCATCAGCTTGGATGCGCATTCTCTCAGATGGGGCTGCCGCACCGTCTGCGGTTGTTGAAAATATGAGCCTTCCTGGTGTGTCGTTTGGCCCTGATGTACCATCAACCTGTGCGACAATCTGAGCAGCGTATGAGTTATAGTCAGTCCCGTCTGATGCAGCAAAAAGAATGTTTCCCAATACATCCCCATTTGTTGCGGTAGTGTATGTGCCCCAGGCCCCTCTTGATTTCCCAAATGCCAATACAGGGCCTGAGCTGTTCCCACTGCCACGAAAGATTGTCATTGAAGATTTTGCGTCCGTATCTCCACCATGTATAAAGGAAACTGGGAAACCCCCAACACTCAAAGCATTTGAAAGGCTATTTGTAAAAATATTCCCAGATGAATCCATTTGCAGTCTTGAAGTCCCACCGGTTCCCAAATGTAATATTGATTGAGAGTTGATTCCAAAGTCAGTAGTAGTTAAACCAACAAATGATGTCGATCCATTTCCGACCCATCCAATGTTTGCTCCTGTTGTTTGCCATGTGACTGCAATGCCAGCAGCTGCGGTTCCATCAAATGAGGCAATGGTTCCACCTGTACCAGCTACTTCAAGAGTAGCACTTGGAGAAAGCGTGTTAATTCCAAACCTGATGTTCTCTGCATCAAATTTAGCAATCCCTGTTCCGGCAGTAGTAAATACAGAAATACCAGTGGAATCCTGTATAGGCCTCATGGAATTGAGATGAAGTGAGCTGGTGTCATAATCCACCTTGATGAACTCTGCGTTCGATGTGGATTTAATAGATAACCTGCTCTTTACATTGATTCCCTTCTTGAATGTTTGTGGTGCATTCCAGAAGTTATCTCGGTTCCCAACGACTCCAGGAGCCGCCAAGAGTTGCCCCAAGCCGCCGAAGTTGCTGATAAACAGCACTGTTAGAATTAGAAAAAATTGTTTCATGACTAATTGTCTCCTTGTGTTTTGTTTGCCTTATCAAGCCTTTTGTTTAGCTCGATCATGCGCTGTCTATTAGTTTCTTCAGCCCGAAGCACTTGATTCAGGCCATAACATTCACATATAAGTCGAAATACGTGATGACGGATCTCCTCACCTGGAAGATCCTTCATCTGAGTAAGAAGCATGGCTTCTTCAAACTTCTCCATCATGCCTTCGCTAACGAAGTTCATTGCTGGCTCAAGATCGCCCCTTTTAAAAGCGTCATCCAAGGGAAGGATGAGCTTGTCCTCCATCATCACTTCTCTGGTAAAAAGGGTTACGTCTTTGACTAATTTCTTTTCTTTAGCCACCAGCTACCTCCGAAGCTCCAGATATCTGCCGCTGAAGCAATTCAACTTGCTTGCTAAGGCGAGCGTTTTCATGTTGGAGATTTAAGTTTTCAGCAGACTTGGCTGCTCCAGCCTTGATAGCCTGGTTCTGATTTTGAAGATTCATATTGTCCAGCTTCATATCTTGGATCTGATTCGCCTGATCCTGATTTTGCTTGGCAAGCTGCTGAGCTTGCTCCATGATCTGCTGGATCTGGGCCTGCAGCTGCTGGACCTGCTGAGATAGAGTGTGGATAAGATTGAATGCTCTCTCGTCCCTGATAACCTCATCTTCGTTGAAGCCAAGGCTCACGAAGTATTTGATTATCAGATCCTCAACGTTGATCTTCATCACAATGTCAGGCATGACCTGAGCAAATTGTGGAAGAAGGGAAAAGAGCTCAACAATTCTTCTCTTATTGAGAGTCTGGTTCGCAAAGGTTTCCGCGCCAAAGACACGGATCTTCGCAGACACCCTCGCTTTTGGTGGAAGCATGTCATGCACCACCATATAGTCATAAAATGACTGAGCGATTGGAACCATGAGATTCTTGTCCATTCGCTTGAGCCAGTTGAGAATAATGATCTCAGAGCTGGATTTATTGATTGAGACCTCTGTGGCTGTCTGGTCCTCATTAGGACTGACACCAGAGAGGTGCTTTGGAGTCATGGTAATTTCATCCAGGAGCCCATCTGCGATGGCTCCAATGGAAAGAAGCGCATCACTGACTGAGTTGAACTGGAATTGCTGAACAGCATCAACCATGCGCCCATAGCCTTTGGCTTTGAGCGCTCGAACATCAGCTTCCCAGACCGCCCCTGGCTCAAATGTCATGGTATCCGGATCGATCACATCAGGATCAACCGCAAAGATTGATGACCCTGATAGGATCTCATTGTCGATTGCTCTTCTTGTGACCTTGTTGATGATCTTGTTGACATCTCTTGCAGAGGAGTACGCACCAAAGAAGTAATTGGTACCCTTAAGGTGCATCATTCCCTCGTAATAAAGAGGACGACCACGATTGATCTCGTTGTTGGGCTTTAGATAAACCCGCTCGCGATTGAGATAGATTACCTGGATCTTGAATATGGCTTCATCAGGAATCCTTGGCATGAGGATTGGCTGGCCGTTTTCATCAAGGCCAACTTCCTCCATAATTGGCTCACCGGTCTCATCATCGAAATCAGCATAGTACTCATCTTGAATCAGCTCCTGATAAAGCTCTTCAGGGAAACGCTTATCATTTTTATCACGCCACTTCTCAAGATCTTCTCTTGAGTAGTCCACCCAAAGAGAAATCATCTCGATGGGTTTGGTCACTACACCACTAAGGCCCATATAGCGATCGGCCTTGGTGTCGTGAGCTGTGGAATCAGTCTCATTGAGATTGTCGTTGTCATCTTTGTCCTTGATGCCATCAAGGACTTTTTGGATCTTTTCGTGATCAAACCCTGGCCTTCTCTTGAGCTCCATTGCTGTGTCTCTGTTGATGTAATCAACAAAGCCAGCCGCGAAGCCGTCCTGAGCGTTACCATTTGCTTCTGGATCTAAAACACCACGCCATGGTGGTAAGATCTTCAGATTCAGGGTTTCTTGATTGATAAAGCGTGGACGAAGTGAAAAACCATTCACTCCATTGCCCACCACATTGGGTACCGGCTGATGATTGAGGACTCGCTTCTTCTCGATTACCGGTGTATGGACAAAGCAAGAGCCATAATCAACATAGTAATCAGCGATATCCTCCAGTACTTCACCATCAAAGTCTGCCTCGACAAGCTTGTCCATGACATGCTTTTCGGCCATCTTGAGGCCGGTATTCTCCTGCTCATTGGATTGTGAAACCAGCTCATTGATTTCCTTTGGGTCTGTGCCTTCAGGAAGGCTCTTGATGAGCATTTCCTGATAATCAGTGTAAGGAGTCTTTTCAAACTCACACGGGATCTTATTGCCTTGTTTGTAGGATTGGATAATATTGGACTTGATAGCCTGGGCTTTCGCCCTGGTCTTCAATGCTCCAATATTGGTTTGTTCCTTCCAGTTTTCCTTTTCGTTATAGCGAAGAAGATCCAAAGGGTTGTCCTTATTCTTGATCGAATCAGGATTAAGGGCAAGAGTGTCCACGAAATCACGTAGCCAGATTTCGCGGTAAATACCCATCTCTGAGTAAGCCTGATCAAACCAGTTCAGGGCTTTCTCATCAAATGGATCTCTGTTTTCTGATATCTTCTTAGCCATTTACTTTCCAAAGGAATACTGGTTTCTTTTCCTACTTACCCAGGTTGAGAAGCTTTTGCTTGCTTTGCTCGCTTAGGGTCCGGTTAGCTACCAGACCTTTTGCAAAGTGGTTTTGGGGAACCATGCTCATGAAGATTCCGATTGGGCTCTTGGTTGAGTGAAGCTCAGCCAAGACAACAGCGAAATCGTAATCAAGGTTTGCAAGCTCTTTGAACTTGCTTACATTGGCGTTACTTCGAAGAGCCTTGAGCTGGCGATCGTTGAAGAGAGGAATGCACTCTTTTGATCCAGCAGGGCAAATGTCTTGAAGGATGTACTCAAGAGCCCTGGTTGATAAAAGCTTTTCTGCTTCATCAAGCTCAACCTTGAAGGCAGCTTTCTTTTCACCAAGCTCAATCTCATTGATTCTTTCAGTGACTGCTCCAAGCGTTTGCTGACTTTCCTCCTGGATGGCTTTTAGCTCACCAAGAGACAATCCCTCAAATGGATCTTTTTCTTCTTCAGGGGTTTGGGTTGCCTGATCTGCGTGAGTTTTACAATACAAGCCCTCTGTTTCTACAGTCTGCTTGCAGCCTTTTCCTGATTTGGTTGTACCTGAGCATTTAGGACTCATAATCATCTCTCCTTGAATAGCGCCTACGGCGACTTTTACTATTTGATGTGTAGCCAAGAGGATCACTATCGCCGTAATCCAAAGACTTTTTCTTTTGTGGTTTTTTTTCGAAGATTTCATCTTCGTTTTCTTGATTCTTGTAGTTTGGATCTTGCTCGTATCCAAGCGGATCACCAAAGCCACCGTATGCTTTGGCATCCCGCTCTTCTTGCTCGCGCTGCTCTCTTGCAATCTGAGCAGGGGAGGGAAGATCCTTCCCTCGATAGATTGGCATCAGGCCATAGCGAAGAGCGTCAGGAGCATGGTCTTCAGCTTCAGTATCCGCATCCTCATCATCCTTGGGATCACGGGGAAGATCTGAAATGGTTCGAATGAGGTGTTTTACTCGCTCGCAGAAAAACAGCCTGGGCATTTCTTCATTGGGCTTGATGCGAAGCATCGACCGGATGTTCTCCCATCCGTTTTTTCGACTACCTGGACCAGAATCTGCTCTGGTGTAGGATCTGCCACACTCCACCTCAAGCTCATGGGCTTTGGTGTAATCCATATCACCGATCTTTTGGTAGTTCCAGAGGTCTCCTCCTGCGAACTGCCAAAGAACGTTTCTAATTCTGTATTTTTCCTCAATCTCATTGAACCAGTCACCGCACTGCTGTGGGCTCCACTTTAATCCGGTGTTATAGATCGGCCTGCCTCTTTCGTCTTTAGCGATGCCATAGGCTTCCATAAAAACAATGATTGTTCCCCTTGGCAGGATGTAGTTTCCTAATTCGGGGATAGGAGTTTCCCCGTCAGCTTCTGTCAGCCATAAATGCGCAAATGGCTGAGTGGAGCCCCAGTCAAAACCAGTCCATTTCTTCCAGTGGTATGGTGGGATAAAATTAGGAATTACGTGATCGTCTTTGCGAAACACATCATTGAAAAGACCGGATAGATTCACGGTCCAGTCACCTTCCAAAAGAGCAAGACCAACTGCTCTGTCCTGACGCATTGAAAGCAGTTTCCCAGCATACTCCCGTTCATCAAGTGATGGGTTGTCTTTGATCTTTGCCGGGATAAACTGACGCTTGAAGGTTGGAATCAGCTCGTCCTTGTACTCTTCGTACATCTGCCAGATGTCAAACTCATTATGATCATCCAAAAACTCAGTCTTGAAGTATCCGTGTGATGGGCCAGTGGGGTTAGTAAGCCAGTAGATTCTGGGGAAAGCATTCTCAAAATCAGAAAATAGATCTTGTAACCACTGAGGGGTTTTGAGACGGATGCTTTGTTTTACAGCTTCATTCATTCGAAGGCGAGTACGAATGTACTCCACCTGATAAGGGGTAAAAAGAGTTGCTTCGTCAATAAGGCCTACATGGATCTCTTTTCCTCTTAAGTGTTTTTCGATGTCGGTCTCATGATCTGAAGCGAATAGGCGAATGAAAGCACCGCTTTTCACATTTTTGAAAATTCTTTTTTGTTTGTCATAGTGAACCGTGCCATTTTTAATGGCTGGTTCAAGAAGAGTCTCCAGAGATTCCTTGCCAAGAAGGTAGTTGTCCTCAAGGTCGGTGTAGTTTCGACGCATGATGTAGACATTGATATCAGGGACAAAACAAAGAAGTAGACAAGCAATAAACTTCACAAAGAAAGACTTACCTCCACCAGCTGCTCCACCGTAAAGGATCTCAGTGGCAACAGTGAAAGCAGCCATGGCCTGCTTCACGTGTGGAGTGAAAGAGATTGCGCTACTTAGATCCATTCTCAATCTCTTCCTTTGTTGGGAACATGGCGATGAAGGGGATTCCGGTGTCGCTATCCACTTTGATATTGTGGTTATACATTCCTAAGAAATCTCCCATGTCTCGCAGTAGGCCTCTGGCCACTGCGGGTTGCTCAATTATTAGCAAGCCCGTCTCATTGCCTTCCTTGTCTAGGACTGGCGTAGGCTGTACGCACTTTTCGTACAATTCCTTTTGCTGAAGAAGAACCCAGTTTTGAGTGATAACCGCCTCGTTGACCATTTGCTTCTTGTGGAAAGCGATCTCATCTTTGATGTGATCTTGCTTCACAAGCCGATAAGCTTGACTTGGGCTGATCTTGGCCACTTCTGCTGCTTGCTTTGTGTTGCCGCCATTCTTGACGTACTCAATAACAAACTTCAGCTGGCTTAGATTCAGCTCTTTGGTCTTTGCCGATTTGGTTACATTCTTTTTTCCCTTTGCCTTCTTCTTTTTTTCTTTCTTTTTTTGTTCGGGCATACAGCCAGTATGGCCGTTTGACAAATTGCAAAACAAGGGGTTATCTTCGAAAAGTCGCACGCAACGTCATATCCACGGTGTATGTGACGTGCATATGACGTACTTTAGCTACTTTGCGAGATTTTCAGTGCCTCAAAAAGTAGTCAAAAGTGCTCATTTTTTGCATTTACCAGCCAGGGGGATTGATGAGTAAAGTTAAGCCGAAAATGACTGCGTATGTTTCGCCAGGAGTGAAGCAAATGGTCACTGTCAGAATGAAGGCACTCGCGATTGAGAGCGAGTCTGCGTACATGAACTATCTGATTCGTGACGACCTCAAACGCTCCGGTCATCTTAAATAGAGTTGGCCACCTTCCGATGGGAAGGTATGGCCAGACTTTATGAGAGAAAGAAGAAAAATGGAAAAATAGTCTATTGTGCCCATGTCTGCATCAATGGACAGCGTATCCATCAATCCTTTGATAGCGAGAAGGGGTTCACCAAGAAAGATCGCGATGACTGGGTAAAAAAGATTGAGTACGAACACCGTGTGCAGCTTCGTACCATCGCTAGAAAGAAAACCTCTCTCAATAAGCTCATCGATAAATACATCGAAGAAGAGCTGCCATTCAAAAAGAGTAAGCGCTCAATGATTGTCTTCATTGAGTACTGGAAAAACTGCATGGGGCATTTCAACTTAAATGAGATCAAGCCTCATCACATTCACACTCACTGCCAAAAGAAAGCCACCAGCCCCGCTACCTACAACAGATACCTAGCTCACATGAGCATCCTTATGTCCTATGCCTACTTTCAGGACATGATCGATGACAATCCCTGCAAGAAGGTGAAGAAGAAGAGAGAAAAGCCGCGGCATAGATTTCTCTCTACTGAAGAGCTTCAGCGGCTTTTGAAGGAAACTAAGGAAGTCCAGCATCTGCATCTGATAGTGCTGATTGCTTTGACTACTGGTTGTCGCAAGGGGGAGATCCTGGGGATGCGCTGGAAGCGCTATGATAAAGAAGAAGGATCAATTTACATTCCAGATACAAAGAATGGAGATCCTAAGACAGTCTATGTCAATCATGTGGTCAAGCCATTTCTTGATGAATGGGAGAAAGTGAGGCCTGATAGCGCGAGGATCTTCCCCTATGGTGATTTCAAAAGATCTTGGTGGTCAGCACTCAAAAGGGCAAAAATAAAAGACTTTCACTTTCATGATTTGCGTCATACCTTTGCCACATATCTACTTGGTGCGGGGGTATCACAATTCGATGTGATGAAGGCACTAGGGCATAGAAATCTGAATTCTCTGAAGGTGTATGCTCACATTTCCAAAGAGCGTCTTCGTGAAGTGTATCGAGCGATAGATGGGGCTTTGGATATTTAGCCTCTTTCACTGAGCTCCCTTGCAGTCCTTTTAAGGGTTGTACCTTGCCTATCTAACATCTCCCTTGCTTTTTCATCTCTTTCAATACATTCGACTTCATCGAAAAACATAAGGGTTCCAGGTTGACCATTTATTTCTTCGTTCGAGCTTTCAGATTGATTCTGATTCCCTGATATTGTTGTAAATAAAGACTGAGATTGAGACGTACCTGCAGCCCTTACAGCACTGAAACGCTGAAACATTAAGCTACTCGACAAGTGTCTCATCAGCTCAGGGCAATGGAAGCCATTTGAATATTCCGCTAGGCTAGGCCTTGAGCGGGGTTTATCACCTCCTTTAACTTCTGATTGAGACTGTCTACTGCCAATTTCCTGAAATAGTAGATAGTTTGTCTCAGCATCAATGGCCGTTCTTACGGCATAATCGATTGCAGGTACAATTGATCTAATTTCTTCATTGAATAAGGGGGCGAGGTTTCCATTAAGTTTCATGTTGAAATGAGAATATCTTCTGTCTTTCGGTAGATCACTTTCTTCTGAATACCCAACGAATATGCGATACACCTTGCCAAACTCATCAGAGGACTGGTCTTCAATCGTAATCCTCTCTCCAAGACTAATCCGCCAACCTTCCTCTATGATGCAATAAGGGTGAAGATCAACATCACAATCCTTGAGCAAACTCCAAAGCAGCTCTGCATACTCAACTAGATCCAGTCTTTCCTGATAACTCACAAAACCCCCAGAAATGCAAAAGGACTAGGGTTACCAAGCCCTAGTCCAAACCCGTCATACCTGCACAACACGCATAATGCGGTCAGTTCAGTACAATTCACTTTAATTGTAGACACTTTTGCAACACAAATGCAACATTTTGTAATCAAATGGTCATTATGGTAAGATCGAACCTCTTGGTTATGCTGCGTGAGAGCATTCGACAGCGTTTGACTGGCAGTCAAAAGGTCAGGGGTTCGACTCCCCTTAGCTCCATAGATGGAAACCCGCATGAGATCAGAGCTCAAGCGGGTTTTTTTATTTAAGTTCTTTTTAGCTAGAATTTGCAACATTTGCTTAAACAGCGGAATTAATTTGCAACAGATCGTGCAACATTAATCGCCTTACCTCTGTTTCACTAGTTCATAGGCATGAGTAACAGCAACAGCAATTGAATCCCTCAGCGCTTCCGCAAAAATCTCATCGTATTTAGAATCTCGCGTGTACAGGTACTTATCAAATTTTCCTAAGTGAACACCGTTGTAAACTATTGTGGGCGTTCTCAAAGCGAAACTAAACCTCATCCAGGGCAAACCTGAATCAACCCGCTTTTTGATTAACATTGTGTTCTTCAAATGATCCATTAGCTCAAAGTGACTATTTATGACCCACCTATCCATCAAACCTTGATCGCTAGTCGGGCTCAAAACATTGTCCCTTGAACTCCATTTGTTGGCTCCATTTCTCTCCAAAGTAAGTCCCATGATTTCCTCCATTAGTACCGTTAAATATACCTTTAATGCCACCTCGGCACCTTAATCCGCTCTACTAGCGGTTTCATTTCTAACTCTCAACACTTATTTTGACCATTAACGCCACCTAGCAAAATGGCTACAAAAAAAAGAAAAAATTAAAGGCTCTCAAAGCGCCTGAAAAACTGTCCTGAAAACATCATCAACATCACTTTCATCGATTCTTGTGTAAACGTCAGCTGTAGTACTCATCTTGGAGTGCCCCAAGGCCTTTGAAATGTTCTCTAAAGGAACGCCCTGAGCCTTGGCTACTGTAGCAAACATGTGGCGCAGGCTGTGGCAGGTAATCTGAGGATCATCAATACCGGCCGCCCTGGCTGCTCTTTTGAAGATTCTTGAAATCTGCTCAGGTTTGAGCAAGTTTCTGTGACTGGTTGCAAAGAGCGGCGAGTGCTCCCAGTAGGGACGCGCTCTACTGGCCAAGTAATCCAGGATTGCTCTTCTTGCGTCATCACTCAATGGGACTACGTGTGATTTGTCCTTGTGTCCCTTGAGCCTAATTGTGAGAACCCAATCTGCTAGATCCTTGCACCTGAGTTCAGATACTGCGTGCCTTCTTATGCCGGTATGGCCGATCAGAAGAATGATCGCGTAATCCCTAAGCTGAGAAGGGGTTTCCCTTGGCATGGCCTCTATGATCTGCTTGAACTGAGACGGCTTGAGGGCCTTTCTCTTGTGGCCAGCCTTCTCCCTGGCCCTATCGATTCCCTCACAAATGTTTGGGTACCGATCAATCCTGCTCAGATATTTAAAGAACCCATTGAGAGCCACCAATATGCTGTTTGTGTACGTAGCGCTGCACTCACTGTAAAGGCAATCTGAGATGAACTTGATCACGTGCCTTCGGTTTGGCTTTCTAATCTTCTGGCGCGCACACCATTCAAAAAATCTCATGATCAAAAACTTGTAGTTTTTGGATGAGCTCGCGCTCAGATTCACCCTGGAATCCAGATACTGGCCAATGAGAAACGGGACACGGGTACCGTAAATGCCATCATAATTCTTAAGACTCACTGCGAAGCTCCTTGATTTCCTCAGATACTGCCTTGAGCATCACCAGAGAGTGGCAGAAACCGAGATGCTGGCGATTAAGCTGGTCGTGAAGATCCTTCGGGCAAGGGATCAGCTTGTCACTCTTGTAAAGCGTGTGAATTCGAATCAGATCCAGTTTGTACAAGAAGACCAGGGCCTGTTTGAATTCGACAGAGCAAAGGGGCCAAAGAACGCGACCATTGATCTTGTCGCAGATCTGGATCTCACCCAATGACCTTGGCCTGAAGAAATTCCATAGCTTATAGAAGCTTGCAAGCTGGTTTGTCATGAGGTAAGCCAGGATTCCATCGGCCATTTCCTCATAGTTGCCTACGTACTCAATACCCTCAACAGTAAAGTCCAGGCCAACCGATGAGGCTTCCTCTTGCAGTTTTTCCACTGCTGATGCTACTTCAGGGGGAACCGGTACACCTTGGTACACAACCATTCCGTCAATTGTGTCCCCATCCTTGAGCTTGGGAAGCCGCTCTGTTTGCGACTTTCCGTTTTCTGGTACACGTGGTACACATGGTACACGTCTATTTTTAGAAATCTGAAAGTGCGCTTCCGAAGCGTCCGAGGGTACGATAGGAGTATTTATTTTAATATTATTATATATAGAGCGAACCAGCCCTTCCTTGCGGTCGGACTTGGCTTCATCCTTGTCTTTTTCGTTGTGTACCACGTGTACCATGTGTACCAAACCTCCTCAGCCCTTTTCTGGTGGGCCTTTACAGCTTTTGTTTTTTGGTACACGTGTAAAACTCAAACGTGTACCATGTGTACCAAACCTAACTTGCATTCAAAAGAGTCTCCTGCTCAGCGTCTGAAACAGACTCACCGAGCACTCTGGAATTGAACACATACATTCTTCGTTTTCTGATTTTGTCGTCGGGAAGTCTGGTGAGAACTGAAGTCCTTCCCTGTTTGTCACACTCGATCATCTTCTTATCCTTTAGAAGCTTTGCAACATCCCTTGAGTTGTAGCCGCGACAGATCTCTTTGGTGAAAACTTCAGGGTAAACATAGAAGGTCATGCCTTCGCCTGGATTCCTTCTCACGAATCCAGCCCTGTTGTAGATCTCACGATCGCCATAATCTTCAGGGCTGAATCGGGTAGTTCCATGCTTTTGGAAAAAGATGGTTACCTGCTGGAGCATGTTAATCTCTTCAAGATTTACAACACCTCCACGTTTTGCCAGCCAGGAAGCGAAGCACTTTTGTACAGCATCAGTTGATTCCCCTGGTTCCCATCCGGTGAGGCCAGCCTGTGTTGCAATTTCTCCTGCAACTGCCAAGATCGCAAACCGATCCAGAGCTCGCATCACTTGACCTTCCGCTTCAGGAGGCCTGATGCTTGCGATCAAATCAGCTTTTGATTGAGTGACCAGATCAAAAAGCTCCTGGTAGTTTTCGACCAAGTACTTGATCCAAAGGGGGAACAACGTTCCGTAGGTTTGACCTGATCTGAATTTCAGAAGGTCTGCAAACTCTGACGGACTTTTGCACCCATGCAGATTTTCGAATGCACCATACGGAACGCCGTTCACTTCGACCCCAGCATCCACGGGAATTTCTATCAACCTCACTTCCATTCCCGCCTGGGACTTTTGACCACTTCGGTCCATGTGCTCACTCAGGCCAATTTCACCGCTACTCAGAAAAATGAGCCGCCAGTGCAAAATGTCTCTGGTTCCAATACCGGATCGATTCGCCCTGGTCTTACTCACTCCATTGGCCAGCATGTACGCAATATTTCCGACGACCTTTGGATCAACTTGCCCAATTTCGTCGAGAATCAATAATCCATCATTTTGTTGAGCTGCGATTGCCTCCAGCCCGTTGTCAGTTGTTCGCCATTGGCGAATGAATTTTTCAGACCCAAAAACAGAGCTGGCCACGCGAAGGCAGGTGGATTTTCCAGTTGAGCTCCCGCCACGAAAGTGAAAGCCGCCGGAATCCGCTTTAACAATGTCAAGAAGTGGAGCAGCCAGACCAGCACAAACTGAGAGAATGAGTCTTGAGTTACCCTGGCAGAGTTTGCCGATGTTCTTGATCCAGTCCTTGTGATCACCTTCTTGGGTCAAAGTCTTTGAGGTGGCCACTGACTGAAAAAGCACTTCTTCAGAGTTGTCACCGATCACAGAATCTTGCATGACGTACTGACCCTTGTACCAGCCCACCTTATTGACGCACACACAGCGTCTCTTCACGTCAGCTGTGGTGATGTAGGTGTGAAGAAGCTCTTTGTTATGCTTGCCTGAAGCCATCTCAAGGCCCATATTGAGAAGAATTCGCCGATACTCTGTACCCTCAGTGGCTGTGTACTCCATGGGCATGGCCCACTCATGGGTGTTTCCATCCCGATCCTTGAGCTCAATGAGCCTTCCCCAGTTTTTGGAAAACTGGTCCCGAGTCAAAGCTACGACTTTCAAGGGTGAGCAAAGCTTCCAGGCAATGCGTTTTTTCTTGCTGGTGTCGAATTTGTCATAGTAGAGGCCGTCCGGATGGTGAACATATCTAGGCCTTTGATCATCAAGCTGACCCTCTTCCTGGGGCTGTCCAGAATCATTAGTTCCTGAGGAACGTTTCTTACTTTCTTTGACAGAGGAAAGATCTCGCGGGTAGTTCATACCAGCTTTGATTCCACTTTTTACGGTGGCCACTACCTGATCACGGCTGTGGCCAGATTGAGAAGCGGCTTCGATCAGAGTTTCTTCGACGTATTGCTCCCCCAAGATTCCGGTACCCACAAGGGTTCCCATGGCAAAGCTTTCTTTGTTGAGCTCGCGGTTTCTGTTTCCTGCAGGTAGATTCTGAAGAACGGCAACACAGTTCTTGAGTGCTGCCATGGCGTAGTTTTCTTTTGCAGTTTGTGAGGGCTCATTCTCAAGATTCGCCAGGGTTTCCTTTCGCCTTCTCTCGCGCTCAGCCTTTTCTTGCTCTAAGCGCCGGTTTTCTTCAGCGACTAGCTGCTTGAGGCTTTGGCCTCCTGGGAGAAGATCCAAATCGATCAGCTTTTCACTAGATGAACAAATCATCCAGTCCTTGGCTGTCCCTACTCTTCTAGTGTTGAAGATTGCGCTTGCCATCCTTGCGTCCTCATCAGGACGACCTGAATCGGTGAAGAGGCTGGCCATGTAATTCCAAAGGACTTCGTACTCATGAACTTGAATGGGTCTTGGGAAAGGGATGAAGACTCTAAACTTCCTCCACATGTTGCCGGTTTCTTCGTCTTTGATAGTCCCATCACGAAAGCTGTTGTGGGCAAAGTGAAAGAAGGGAAGGATGTACTGAAGGTCTGCCAGAAGCTCGTTCTTAGCGTAATCGAAATCCAGAATCATTCCGCTTAGATAGCGAATGTTGGATTTTTTGCGGTTGATCTTTTCTTTGTAGGTGGCGAATGTGATCTTCTTGCCATCTTTTTCTTCGCCTACTGGATCAAGCTCACAGATGAGATTGTACAGCGATCCCTCTTTTTCCTTGGGGATCTTGTCTTTGACGTGATCAAAAACTGACCAACGACCGGTCCAGTCGATGTTTGGTATGACGGGTTGCATGTTGTCCTTTCTCTAAGAGTTAGAGTTGTAAGAAATGAAGCTCCTGTTCACATCCGTGGATGATGTCCATCACTGTGGGCCGTGACTGTAAAAGAATTCCTCTGGTGCATCTTGCTTGAGCCGCCTTAAAGGCCGCTCTGATCACATCAGTTGTATGGTGTTCGATGTGTGGATACAGCTCATCGAGGAAGTAGTTTGCTTTTGTGAGATCGAAATCCAATCCGTCCAGCTTGTAAGCGAGCTCATAGACTTGCTCTGTCACAAAGGTGCGCTTGTCCATGAATCTTCCCTTTCTGGGGTTTGGGTATTTAACGCCAGGGAGGGAAGGCTGTTTTCTTTTGAAGATGCCTTGCCGGTGTCTGGCAATTTGGTCTTCTTCAATTCTTGGGGCTTCTTCACTATGCATGTCTGCGCTCCTGGTTATAATTAAAGAAAGGGGAAGTTTTGAAAGTAGATGAACACCAAATTCGTGGACGATGCATAATGGCGGGTATTGTCTTTTCAATACCGATGCTCGGCTTAGTGGCACGCCTGTGGCCAAACATTGCGAACCAGCTTGGTGGTTTTCTCTTCTTTATTTGGCTGATACTCGGTATCGTCATTGGAAATCTACTTACTGCTTTCATCTGCGATGGCGCAGAGTAAGCAGCCCCTCCTCTAAACATTCTCTGTCCCTCTCTTACCTTATCTGTACACACTTTAATTTCATTAACAACATTTTAGTTGCCTAAATACCACTTTCGTGTCATTATAGACAGAAATTAACAAATAATGAAACAAAAAAATAATTTATGTATGGAAAAAGGTATTTATGGAACCGTTAAGTGAAGGACAGGAATTTTCGATAAATCCTGAAATGCCTATTAGCTTTAAGCCTTTATTTCACCTGTTGCTGGACCGTGATATTCGTAAGAAAGATCTTGCGGAAATGACTGGCATTTCAACGACCGTGATTTCAAAGATGGGCAGAGGAGAACACGTTACGACAGAAACACTTGCAAGGATCTGCGAAGCTCTCGATTGCAAGATTTCAGATATCGTCGAATACGTACCCGAAGAATCCCCTGACAAGCCAGCTCAATAGCTGCGATCCATTTCCATTCCTACAGGGGAAACCATGTGCAATCAACCACCGTGCGGTGAAAAGCTCACCGACTATTTAGACGAAACCAAGAATCTCTACTATTGCCGTCATGCAATGCAATACGTAGAGGAACCCAAGTACAAGGGATGCCTTTTTTGCTTCCCAAAAACCGAGGAGGAGAGCGATGCAAAAACAAGCGATTTATGAGGCAGATATCAAAACGGGAAGAATCATTAAGCGACAAACGCTTGTCGCATCGGCTAAGGGGGTACGCCGTGAAACTGTTCGACGCATTCATTCTTCTTTTCCACGAAAAGGAAAGTGATCTGATTTTAGCGATGGTCTCTTTGGCTGTCGTGTACCTGCTTTGGTAAGCAAATGTATCAATGTAAAAAGTGCTCGTTTCAGAGCGAAGACGTGCCGGAAATGATGGCACACCATAAAAAGGAGCATCCAGTGAAAGGTGAATTTCATAGATATGACACGCTGCCAGTTCAGATTCTGGCGGCACAGTTTGACGGATCAATCGAATCAGCCAGAGAGATCCATAAATTCATAAAGGAAAAAGGCCAAGAGTCTACTCTCGATTTTTGCGGGGTGACCGGTGAGGTTTTGTACTTCGCGATCGATACTCTCGAAGGGTCAATGCAAGCCCGAGCTGGTGACATGATTATTCAAGGAACAAGAGGGGAATTCTACCCCTGTAAACCAGACGTTTTTAACGTCAAATATGAACCGGCTAACGAATAGGGGTTATTGATGAATGCTGAGATTGTCATTGGGTGCGCAAAAGGTGGAGGAAAAAGCCATGTGTACTTCAAGAAATTTCCGATGAAGCCTATCTGCTCCAGAGAGCTTAATCCAATAACAGGAAAAGGATATCCAGACTATTCTGAAATGTTCTTTGAAGTTACTTGCCCTGAATGCGCGGTGATTTTAAAGGCCCTGGGTTACTCACCGTCAAAACCAATCAGCTCTAAGAATGAATCTAAGTCTTGAAGGAGTACATGTCTTTCCTGACTGTTCATAACCACTAGGGTTTTGCTGGGTGACTCTTGGCGAAAGTACTCAATGTTGTGGGTGTTCAAGAAGATGAATTCTTGCTCGGTTCGGACATGGACAAACATAACTGCTCCTTTACGGGGCTATCGATAAAAACAAATTGAAAATTTACCTGCCAATGGCAGAAAGGAAAGTAATGAAACTGGCCTCACTAAAAGGACTTAAGGAGATCAATGGTTACAAGATCATGGTTATGGATGATCTACGAGAAGAACAGCCTGAACTGTTCAATGAATCTGGCTCAATGGATTATGCAAAATTTGAAAAGGACATCAGGCCGCACCATCACATTTATGTGCGTCATGACGTTGGATCGATCTCATTTACTATTCAAAGCGATCCGGTATCTGAAGTAGGAGTTAATGGCTGTCAGGTGGATGAAATAATCGCAGTTGCCCACCACATGCTAAAGAATCTCAATGCAGCTCTCCCTTGCGAAGAGAGCGAAGACGCGATTAACTCCCTTGAGTTTGCCATGGAGTGCCTGAAGAATCGAAAAGAACGCCGTGAAAAGCTTGGTATTGAAGGCACCATGGAGGAGAAGAAAGCCCCAGTGGAAGATCTTCAGTTTGTGGACTTCCATGCGATTGAGCCGGTTGTGTCCCTGGTTGATGTGTTTACCGGAAAGCCGATAATCTCAGAGACTTTCCACACCGATGTGGAGAGCATCCCCCAGCAGGGCGCTTCAGTGATCTGCCACAAAGTGGATTCACTTCTCAATCACATTATTGCTCAGATCACCAGAAAGCTACCGATCCACCCAAAACCAGAATGCCATGGTTATGACCCTGAGAAAGATTCCCTGCTTTGTTTGGTTGACGGATTTTTAATCGGGTTTGATCGAAAGTGGTATGAGGAACTGTATGGCGAGATCACAGATGAGCAATACAAGGTCATCGGGAAGCGACAAGCTGAGATGGAAGCTGCCCACGAAGAAGAGAAAATGATTGGCGCTGCTCGGGTGGAAGATCGCGAATCCAAGCGCGGCAAGAAGAAGATCATCAAGAAGTTTCTGAAGCAGCATTGCACTAATGGATCTGAGGACGTTAGAAACGCCTGCAATACTCTTTTGGAGATGGTCTGATGAGTGAAGATCAAGGCAACATTTACGAAAACGCTGTGATGCTTGAGGTACAAGACATCGGACTTGATTACGTGCGAGCTAAGAACTTTTACGCTCTCACCATCCTTGAAGGTATCAACAAGGGAGAAATCACCTTCAATGAGGCCTTAGAGAATCTTCGCCTGACTTGTGACATGCTTGGGGTACAGCACCAAGAGGTTTTGATGAAGAGAGAGGCTGCTATCCAAGAAGGTGAGCATGAGCTTAAATTCAGCCAGGGTCTCAGGAGGGTGAAGTGAGGTTTCAAGTATACTTTGAAATGCAGCCGATTCCTGAAGTCGATGACATGTTTGATGATGCTTGGGATGGCGTTATCAATGAGTTTGAGGTTGATGAGTACACATCGCCTGATTTGCTTATTGCTCAGGTAGATTCCGCAATTGAGCAGATAGCCCGAGAGGTGGAACTAGATCCTGCTCCAATTCCAATTTTTGACGACTACCGTGGGAACAATATCTATGTCCATTTTGGCCGTCAGCAGTTTTGGATTCCAAAAACTGATTGGATCAGACTCTATGGCGAGATCGAGCAAGAAGACTTCAAATGGAAGCGCATGGAGTGGAGAGATATTCGGGCAGCTGTAGTGGAGCGTGATCTGGTCAACATATATGACCGCACTGGTCGCAAGCATGAACGCTCTCAGATCATCGATATCTACCCAACAGGGTGCCAGTTTTTTGATAAGCATGGTACCCAGCTGGATCTTCCGGCTCAGATGGTTGTGAAGATGGAGCTGGTGAAATGAACCTAAATGTCGATGATTTTTCGCTCATCCCGAATCATGTAACACAAGGAATCATAATCAATGTCCCACACATCTTCTTTTCCATCAGTGAAGAACACGTGAACTGTGTTATCAGATCTTCTCTTAAACTCTTTGATTCCACCAGGAGCAATCAGCCTGTTTTGATCAGTGGCAAAAAACATAATACCTCCAGTTTTGAGAGGTATCGGGAGCAAGTATGCTTCCAGTAACAAAAGTCGAGCTAAAAAATGTCAAGATCTTGGCAGGTAGGACTCTAACCGTAACTTCCCATTTGTTTCTTGAGGGTCATGAAGTTGCACCCTTGTGCAATATGAAAATGCTGAATCCATTGGGAAGCTTAGTTTCCATGGAGATCCAGAGTATTGATTGTCCTGACTGCAGAAGGATTGCTTATAAGCTGGGATTGATTGATCCAAATGATAAAAGGCAGAGGCTGATAATCGAACAAGAGGAGAAGAATAATGTCACGAAACCAAGACAAGACTAAGTACGTAAAAAAGACCCAAAAAGACATTGCCCCTAAGACTGAATCAAATCTGACATTTCAGGTTTTTCAGGATCACCTGTTTCTATTTGCTTTTGATAGCTACGACGACAGGCCAGATCAGGACGCTATCTACACTTTGGCGTGCAAGATCGTGAAGTGTTGCTTCAAGATTAAAGGTGAAGCCGCGAAGCAGAATCCTGATCTAAAACTAATCCGTGAAGAATTCAATCAGGTTCTTGCTTTGACGGGATACAGTGCGATGGAACTTGGAATCGACCTCGATAGGTTAGCAATTGATTCAATGAAAGCTGTTGAGGATAAGTACCTTAGGGAACAGACCTGATGAACCCAGCCAAAATAAAGGAGTAGCCGTGCTGATTATCCATGAAGATGAATGTATTTCAGGCCGTTTGGAATCAGGTTGTGAAATCAACTGGGTTAGACCAGACGTTCAAGGGGATCTGGGATGCCTGGAGATTTACGATAAAGAAATTGATCAATGCGCTTCAGCGGATTTGCACTACGTGTTCAAGTTGCTGGAGGCCGCTGGATACAAGATCGAGAAGGCGAGTCTATAAATGACCTCGGACTTTGAAATCTTGGTCATGGCTTTTTGTGCAGGCTGTGGCAATCGAATCTTTATAACTGGATTTCTTCGAACTTGCCAAATCTGCAAAAGAGACTACTGCCAGGATTGTGAAAGCAGATTCATAGAAAACGGCGTTTGCACTGAAAAAGTGTTATGCACCGTAAAACTCTGAAAACCAGCGTCAATAAGGCCAATCTCAAAGGCATACAAAAA
>JAAOEI010000043.1_pt1 | contig 42823 bp, 56 predicted proteins | sample 7059261 | NCBI WGS metagenome assembly JAAOEI01 (sample SAMN14008812, study PRJNA610033) | viral metagenome | isolation source: viral particles filtered from seawater | place: China: Hangzhou Bay, Yangshan Deep Water Harbour | collected 2017-10-31 | reverse complement strand
CTTGTAACCCGCCTCGTCCTTGGCGCGCCCGCTGGCGTCCTCGAGCTTCTTCAACTCACGTTGGAAGTGGCGCTTGAACGTCTTGCGGAGGTACTTCAACTTGCGCTTGTAGTTGCTCTCCAGAACTTCTTCGGCCATGCCCTTGCGCGGCCCCGCGCTGACCATTGCGCGGACGAAGGCGGCAAACGCCGGTTCAAAGTCCCCCGTGACCTTGTCGATCTTCCGGTAGTAGTACGGTGAGGTCTTGTCGGTCGCAAGCACGCTCGCCATCGAGTGCAACCCGCCGCCGAGAAGAAGCCTCGATGCGTTGAAGAACACGCCGTCCCAATCGGGCGGCTGCGCTTCCCCGGTCGGTCCCGTTGGCATCAGTCGCTCGACGACGCGGTCAATCATCGGGGCTCCGTAGCCGCCGATCTGCATGAACTCCTCGGGCGTGATGTGTTCGCCCTTCGCGAGCTTGTACGCGACCTTCTCCCCAAGCGTCAGCAGCGCAGCGTAGCTCTTGCGGTTCATGCCGATGGCAGCAAGATCCTTGGGCGTCAGCCGCGCGCTACGTCGCGCGAGCGCCTGCTCGCCGCCCAGCCCGAACACCGAGGTCGCGCCCTTCCACAGCATCTCGGTGCCTTGAAACGGGTACTCCTGGCGGAACTCGACGATGTCCACCTCGTAGTCGCCGTTCGCCTTCCGACCCGTCGGGTACGCCAAGCGGATCACAGGCTCGCTGCTACTGAACCTGTTCAGCCACGGCATCTCCTCGTGTCGGGAGTCCTCGGTCATCGCGAGGCCCGCCTGGATCATGCCGGCTCGCTTGACGGCAACCTTTGCGGCGTGGTGGATGCCTTCCTTGATCAACACGGGATCGTCGGTGCGCCAGTAGCCGCCGCCCGCGTCGTCGAAGATGTTGGTCATCAGACCCTTCTTCACGCCGGGAACGTCGGTCGCGAAGTAAGGCCAGGAGTAGTACGGCTGCACCCACGCGAGGAACGGGATCTTCTGCCCGACCTGCCCCGCCTTCTTCCGAAGCAAGCCGCCCGACGTGTAGTCGAAGTACCGGCCAATCCCCGGCACGGTCGAGGCTTCCGCGAGGATGTCCGCGAGTGCCTGCCCCTCGACCACCCCGCCATCGACGACCACCCTGCCGTCCGATTCCTTCGTCAGCGTGACCCACCGCTCGTCGCGGAGTTGAACCGATAGGCTGCGCCCGTTCGACAACTTGTCGAGCTTTCCTTTCAGCAAGCCGTAGTGCCGCCGCGCCGACACCAACTTGAACAGCGTGTCGCCCGCTTGGTACGCCCGACGAGCCGCAGCACCTACCTTTTCAAGCCGAGCCGTCGGTCCCGCTGTCCGCGCTACGTTCGCCAAGCCCGCCACCATCGTCATGGCGTCGTCGACAGCGGACGTGGCAAACGCACCAGACCGCTGGAGCCCTCGCCAGAAGGCAAGGTCGTCCCCGGTCACAAGCCCCTTCTTCGCCTTCTGGTAGAACGCGATGCTGTCGCGGAAGTTCTTTGCCATCTGCACGGGGGCTTGGGCGGCGGCAAGGGCCTCAAAGCCGATGTTGCCGAGTAGGTTGCCCTTGTGAACGGCGGGGTTGTACGCGGTCTGTCCGAGGCTGATGTGCCGCCCTGCCCTGACCAATGCCGTCGTGTCGCGGATGAGCCGCAACCCCTCGACGTGCGCCTTCAACGCTGGCAGTGCATGCTTGTGGACCTTGGCGCCGGCGGGGAAGGTGTCGTCGCCAAGTGCCTTGTCAACGAACGGCGCAAGCCAATCGGGCGCGTCGACGTACAGCTTGTTGGCGGGGTCCAACTTCTCGGCAATCGCGTCCTTGGCAAGCACAGGCATCGCCTCGCCTTCGCTCATCTTCTTCGCGAGATCGGGTCCGGGCATGTGCTTGAACGCGGTGCGGCTACCCCTGGTATCGTCGAACCGCCCCAACTCGCGCATGATGTGCGCTGCCGTCACCCGCTCTGCTGCCATGCTGCCCAGCGACACGGCGGTACGCTCGATGGCGCCCTTGACCCACTCGGCGTGACGGGCCGGATCTTGGGCTTTCATGGTGCGCGAAGCCTTTGCAATCTCCGACCGGAGGTCCAACTCGACCCCGTTGGACAGCTTCACGCGCAGCGAAACCTTCTCGTTGCCGAGCGACTTGCGCGCCACGTCCACCATCGCGTCATCCAACGCGCGTTCGACAGCGGCTCGCTCGACCTTGGTGCCCCCGACGCGCTCCGCTACGTCGGCGTAGATGGCGCCACGCACACCTGGCTCTTGCAACAGCGTCAGCCCGTCCTCGCGCAGCGACTCAGCAAACGCCGCCGACACCGTTTCGCGCTTGAGCCCCCGCGCCGGCGGCATCCCCCGGTTGATGGCTTCGTGCATCCGGTCGATGATGCCCGCGTCCCCGACGATCTCCACGACCTCGGTGCGCGGCTCGTCGAGTTTCCGCAGTCCCGCAGCGGCTTCGCGCCCCGCGCGCTCGAGCAACGGGCTGTCGTCAAGCGCCTCGCGGATTGCGTCAGCCGTCGCCCTCAACTCTGCCTTCTCCTCGTACAACGGCGCGAGGCGTTCGTCTGCCGCGTCGAGGACCGCCACCGCTTCATCGCGCAAACGCGCCGCCACCTCACGGTAGTGCGACGCCTGTTCCCACAGCGGACCCGCTTCACGGCGTCCGGTAGCCTTGATGTCGCTCGCTCGCCGCCGCAACTCCCGCGACAGCTTCCCAAGGTCGCGCGCGTCCACCAGCAGCTCACGCGCTACGGATGGCTCCAGCGTCGTGGGCTTGCCCGACCTTGCAGCGTTGGTCACTTCGTCGGCGCCACGTCGGGCGGCGCGCAGGGTCGAAACCCCGCCTCTCGCCATGATGGCGCCGACCTTCTCCATCTTCACCGCTGCGGCACGGAGCAACTTCGCGTCCCGCGCCAACTCTTTCCTCTGCGCGACGAGTGCCTTCTTCTCCTTGGACCGTGGCTTGGCGACCTTGATCTGCTCGTCGAGGTTGCCAACCGCCACTCTGGCATCGGCAGCCATCTCACGGAGCTGCGGCGCCTGCTCCGGGTGCTTCAACTCGTCGATCTTGACCTTGCCGGCCTCGCCAACGGTGGCGGTCGCCTCGCGCCGGCCCTCGATCACCAACGCGCCCTCGTCGCGTTTGCGAGCCGCTTGCTCGTCCAGCACGTCGGCACGCTCGGACAGACCCTCGGCCTCCTCGTACTTCGACGACTTCACCTCTCGTGCGCGCTCGCGGGCGACCTTCGACTGCTGCTGCGCCTTGTGCGCGATGACCTGGAGTTGCTGTGCGTCCGCGAGGTCGGGTGCGCGCTCTCGCTTGATCACGTCACCGACGGCACGCGCCGCCTTGACAGAACCCGCAGCAGTCTCCTGCGACTCCTTGACCACACGCTCGATCGACCCCAACTTCTGCATGGCGTCGGAGTCGAGGCGGAGCCCTCCCTCGGGGTCGAGCTCCTTCGCCGTTACAAGGTCGGGCGCGCGCTCGACCGGCTCGGCAACGTCGGACAACCTCACCTCGCCACGCTCGGCACGGTGCCCCAGCTCGCGACCAAGACCAGACAACTCGGCGCGGCTCTTGTCGCCGACGCGGGTGATGCCGTGCATGATCTCCGTCTGCACGTCGTCGCCCATGACCCACCAGCGGTCGCCGACGGCGCGCTTCACGGATAGCAGCGTATCCTTGACCCGCGTGCGGTCCTCGGGCTTGAGCCGTTCCCACAGCCGCGCAAGAGCGGCTGGAGCTGCCGTGGTAGGAACCACCTTGCCGAAGATGGTCTTGACGATGCCCTGCGCCACCTTTCCCGACACGTCGAGGTCGGGCGCCGGCGGGCGCTTCGCCACGGTGCGCGCCGGAAAACGCTCCTGCACGAAGGCGTCCACGTCCCCCGGCTCAAGCCCCCCCGCGCGAACCTGCTCGTCGAGCGGCGCGCGGAAGGCCTCCACCGCGCCCGTGTCGGGCGGCTTCTCCCACACCTGGCGAGGCGTCTCCTTCAGCTTCCCTGCGCGGGCCTTGACCGCAAGCGGCGCCGCCGCAAACCCAAGACCGACGGGGTCGGCTTTCAAGCCCGCCGCGAAGTTGCTCGGTACGTCCTGCAAGCGGAACGGCTCCCCCGGCTTCGGTGCCACGAGAGCTGCTGCCATGCCGCCGACGCCGCCTGTCATGCCCGAGGCAATGTCCAGACCCGTCTGCAAACGCTGCTGGAACGCCTCGGTCATGCCGTAAGGCCCGACGTGCCCCGGTGGCGGAACGCCCGCCGCCGTTCCAATTGCCTGCCCGTACAGGTGCGCCATGCCCAGTGCAACATCACGACCCGACTCGACCGCTGCGGTGGGGACGGGCTTGTCTCGCCGCAGTTCGCGCTGTTGAAGCGGCCCCGTGACCGCGTTCATCATCGAGGCGTCGACCTTCTCCGAAATGACCGGCGACGTGGGCAACCCAATCGAACGGGCGATGGTTTCGTACACGGGCAGCGCGGCGCCCACAGCCGCACCAGCCATGCCGCCCACAGCGGCACCCGCCGTGTCCACCACATCACTGAACGTCGGGAACGTGACCGGCATGCCACCGTAGCCGCCCAAGCTCAGGGTCGGAGGGATGGGGCGCCCGTGGTCCACCGACATGATCGACCGCCCGAACTCCTGCTTGAACTGAGCTTGGATCTCGCTGTCGGACATGCCGTTCGCGCGGTTGCGAAGGATGTACTGGATGGGCGTCTCAGCCACCGCTAGTCCTCCGCGTCATCGGGAGGAATGGTCCCGCCCGCCGCCGTGATGGCTTGCTTGATCTTCTCGATGTGCTTGTTGACCCCGTCGAGTGCGTCCCTGTCGTTCTTCCACTTGAGCTTGATCGTGCGATACGCCTGCTTCCTCTCGGCACTACGCAGCCCAACAAGGCGCTCGTCGTCCTCTGTAGGCGAGCCACCTCGGGTCGCAGACATCAAGCGCGAACGCTCCGCTCGCAGTTGGGCCAACTTGGCAAGGTCCGCAACCTGCTTGCGACCGGCTGCGCCCGCCGCAGCCTTGCTCCGCGCGTCGCCAAAGTGGAACGTCGACACCTTCTTCTTGGCGGGGTCGCCCCACTCGTTGTCCACATGCTGCTTGATGCGGCGCTCCTGCTGCCTCAACACCTTCTCGCGCTGTGCGCTGGTCTTGGCGGCTTGGAGCGCGGACTTGGTCTGCGCCATGACGCGCTTTACCTGCTTCTCTGGCATGCCGGCGCCCAACAGCCTCTGCTTCTCCGCAGCGATGAAGTTGTTGAGGTCGATCTTCCCGGCAAGGTACTCGGCCTCAAGACCGAGCATCCGGTCCTGCCGCCTCTGTTGGCGACGTTCTCGCTCCTCGCCGGTAGCAGCACGACGCTCGGCGGTGCCGGCATTGCGGTCGCCCTGGCGAGCCTTGCGCCGACTCTCCTGCTCTTGAAGCGTCAACCGGCGCTCTGCGAACGGGTCTGTCCGGTCAACGCGGGCGCGCAGACCCAGCATCGCCTTGACCAACCGCTCGCGCTTGCCACGGTCGCTGAACAGTTCGCCGGCCCTCGATGCGCTCATGTCCGATACGTCCACCGTGCGCGCCGACATGAGGGCTGCGCGGAAGGCGTCCATATCCCCCGCCTCTGCCGCCGCCTTCGCCACCAGCAACGCCTCTGTCGAGGTGCGCGGCTGCACGGCCTGCTGCTGCACAGGCTGCGGTTGCTCCAAGATGCCGGGGGCAACCGGCTGCGCGGGCGGCGGGAAGGTGCCTGCGGGCGGCTGCGGAGCGGACTGTTGTGCGGGAGCGGCGGGCAGTTCCGTCACCGGCCCCATACGCCCCGCCGGCTGCATCGGCGCGGCAGGCCGCATCGTGCGCGCGTCAATGTCGCCACGGGCGAGGTCGTACTGCTTCTGGAACTCCACGCTTGCAGCCGCCAGCTCCTCGGGGGTTTGCGCCGCGTTCACGCGAGCCATCGCGGCGGCAAGCATGTCGGGTCCGTCCAGCATCGGATTCATGTTCGCTGCGAGGAGCGGCTGCTTCAGCGCGAGGTCCGATTGCTTGGCGGCTACCGCTTGCCTGTGCTGCAGCTGCGCCTGTTGGAAGGCGTCCGCGTCGTCCACCGACACGGGCGAGCCGACAGACGGTAGCGGCGTGTTCTGCGGCAACTGCGGCGCGGCAACGGGCGGCTGCGCCTGCTGCTGCGGGTTCATCCACGACCCGACCGTGTCGCTGACGCGGTTCACCCCGTCTGCAAAGTCCGACACGGTGCTGGCGTCGGGGAGCAGGTTGTAAGCCAACGTCGCCGCCTGGAGCCCGCGCACCACATCAGTGGGCGTGGCTCCTGCGACCACGTTCTGTCGTTGCTGCGGCTGGAAGGCGCCCGCTACGGACGGCAACTCGATGATGAAACGTCCCACGATCGACTCCTAGAAAAACGGGTTGCCGCTCTTCTTCACCATTACCTCGTTGAAGTAACGGTTTCTCGCTTCCGGGGTATTTGGGATGTCTCCTCGTTGCACTGCGATCGCTGTCAGCTTGCGCGCATACGACTCGTCCGTCTCCATAGGCCCGAACCCCTGACCGAACTGGTTGATGAGTGCGTTCTGCTTTTCCTCGTACCGTTGCTTGTCGCCGGCTTCAGATGCCTGCATCTCCTGCGCCTTCTCGACGGCAATCATCTGCTGGCGCAGCGGGTCCATCTCGGCCTGACCGAGTGCCTGCGCCTGCTGCACAGCTTGGTCGGCTCGCAGTTGACCCATCTGCGACTCAAAGCCCGCACGCGCCCCGGCAGCCTGCATCGCCGCGTCGTTCGCCATCGCAGCGTTCGCTCGCAGACCGCCGCTGGCACCGGCGGCAAGACCCTGCGCCGCCTGCTTTGCGATGGCTTGGCGCCCCTTCATCTCCGAGTCCGACAGCATCTGTCGCTGTGTGTCGAAAGCCGACCGGAGGCCCGCCACTGACTTGGCGCTTTGCGCCGCCAACTGGTTGGCGATGTCGACGATCTGCCGACGACGGGAGCCTTCTTCCCCGAGAGTCGTGTTCGCGTACGCAGCCTGCTTGTCCTTCGCAGACTTCTCCCAGTACCAGTCTGGTCCTTTTTCAAGCACGTCGCCCATGTCAGACCTCCAAGTCGTTCGGACCCGCGAGCCCTGACTTGCCGAAGATATACACCCAATGCCCACCGTAGCCGACGAAAACCTCGTTGACCGACCCCGCGCCCGTGTCGAGTCCCGGTGTGCTGTCGTCCATCGTCCACCGCACTTCCAGCATCTGCTCGCAACCCAGCGTCGTGGGCGCAACGTCGCCGCCACCGACGATACCCGCGTTGCGTCGCGCAGCCAGCCGCGAGGTGGACTTGCTGCACCAGAACGGGCGCCCCTGCGTCACGGGTCCGGTGCCGCTGTTGCCGCCCTGAACCACCAGCGGCACGCCTATCAACTCAAAGTCGGCGGTGTCCGCGTTCATGAAGCCGCCCTGGCGGGTCTTGATGCTGTCCACACGGTACGTTGACTTGGTTGCCGGCGTGTACTGCACATACGCTACCTGCTGGTACTCGTACTCGTCGGCGCGCAAGCCCGTGACCAGACCAACGCCGATGGTCGTCTGAAAGTTGGCGCCGGTGGGCATGAGGCCGGTTGTCGGGTACTGGTAGTTCACGGCAGCGATGACGTGGTGGACCACGAACGGGCGGTCGAGCGCAATGAGCCGTCGGTCGCCGGTCGGGTTGGCACTTCCAGCCGCCGTGTAGGGCAACTCCGCAACCGACCCAGCCGTGGCAATCACCGCACGGTCGTCCGACAGGTTGCCGAACATCGGCACGGCGATGACCGTGTACGAGCTGTCCTGTTGCAAGTGGCTGTAGCCGGGGCGGTCCCCGTCCGTCGTGAAGCCGCCCCGGAAGCGGTTGCCATACAGGTTGTCGATGAGCTTGTAGTTGGTCTGCAAGCCGTCAGCGGTGTCGGCCTCGAGTGGTGAGTTGCCTGCCGGCACCGACAGCGTCAGCGTCGACGCGTCCACGTCGGGGTCGCCATCGTGGTCGGACGGCACGTTCTGGACCTCGGCGGCGCCGTCGATGCGGTCGCTCGCGACCAACTCGCGCCGGAAGGTGAGGGCGACCGTCAGCGACACGAGCGCGTGGCTGTTGCGCGTGACGCCCGTGATGTTCTCCAGGTCGAGCGAGTCCACCTTGAGCGTGACGAGGTAGGAGCGGTATGGGTCGATGTTGATGCTCAACCCGTCGACCACCCACGGGTTGAGCCGAAGCTCGCGACCTGAGAACCCGACCTCGGGCAGCGTCGCGCTGAACACCTCGCGGGTCGGCACGGTGCCCGCCGCAGCCCCCGCCGTGACCGTCTGCCGCTTCTCCGCGATGGAGAGCTTGAGGTCGTAGGCTTCAAGTTGGTCGTAGTCCAGCAGGCCCTCGTTGCCGACCGACCCGTCGTTGAACAGCGCGTCCACGATTGAGGCGGGTTCGCCTCGCTGGTCGAAGGACAACTGCACCTCGGTCAACACCATGCTCGGCGATGTGTCCGACGTGTTGCCGCTGGCGTTGTACTCGTCCTGCATGGCGGGCATGCAGAACGGGATGCTGTAGTCGTAGGACACCGGCCCCGACGATGACACCGCCGAGCGGTTGACGTAGTGACCGTCGATGACCGGCACGTTCAGCACCAACTTCGTGACGCCGCGACCCTCCTGCAACTGGTCTTGCTGGATGAGGTTGGCGGCGGTGTTCAACGTCGTCGCGATGTGCGACGGCAGGTTGAACAGGTGCTGGAACGTCAGGCGCACACCACGGGACAAGGCGCGCAGGGTCGTGTACTTGCTCATGGCGCCAACGCCTCCATGAAGTGCAGCGACCAACTGTAGGACTGCGCTTGCCAGGGGTTGTACGTCAACACACCGTCGTTCCACCAGCCCGCATCGTAGTCGTCCGTCTTGGCGGCGACTTCCTCGTACCTCGGGATGGTGATGTTGAGGCGCACGCGGCTGTCCTGCGGGATGGGCACGTCGAGGTTCATGTCCAGCAGGACGAGGCTGTCGTTGGACGTGGCGTCGCACAGGTTGCCACCCGGATGCGCCGGCAACATGTCGGTCGTCGGGGCTCCGGGGGCGAGGTTGCTCCACTGCCACGCGGAGGCGGCGACGCCTCGGCGGCAATAGATCACCGAACTGAGGCGACGTTCTTCCGGCGCGAATGGGTCGTCCACCTCGACAGTCACGGTCCAATCGTCGGACGAGCCGCCACTGCTCTTGCCGGGAGGGATGTTGCCGCCACCGGGACCGTAGGTGAACGTGTTGTGGTAGCTGGTGTCCACGACGAGGGCAACCATGACCCCGGACAGGCGCGCGGGGTTGCGGAAGTACAGCGACGTGGACCACGTCAACAGGTCGTCGAGGCTGCCCGTCGCCGGATCTTGTGGGTTGATGCCCGACACCGCGTTGCCCTTGCTGCGCCACGGGTTCTGGTAGCCGAGGTCTGGAGCGGTCAGCACGCGCTGCTTGGCGCTGTTGTAGCCGCCGAGCCACGGCAAGTTGTCCTGCGTGCCCGACGAGGACTGCTGTGGGGTGTAGCCGCCGCAGAACGTCACGGGCACCCAGCGCCGCTCGACGTGGCGCGGCTTGAGGCTGTTCCACGACGTGAGCAACGACCGGACCATCGCCGACAGCCGGTTGCCGTCGATGGACGTGCCTTCCTGGGCCTGCTCGGTTCCGATCTCTCGGATGGATGGACTCGCCATGTCAGACCTCGAAAATCGTCGTCACGAACTGGTGAGCCACGCCAGACGTGCGGATGCAGCCGACCACGCCGATGTTGGCAGCTACCGCTGATGCGCTGTTGTCCACGGCAGCAGACCCCATGAACTTGCACGCGATGAAGGCGGCGGTGCCCCCACTCTCGACGGTGATGAGCTTGCGGAAGGTGCAGCCGACGAACAGCATGTTCGCCGACGCTCCTAGCGTCACGGTGTCCTCAAACTCCACCTTCTCGACGTGTCCGCGCGAGGCAAACCGCGATGGTCCGCTGGCTTTCGTCCCAGGCGAGCCGGCAAGCATCGTGTCGGCTGACACGAGGCGCAACTTCCCATGGTCGCCCGCAAGCAGTCGGTTGCCCGTGCCGGTCGAGCGTGACTCGTCAACCCCGTCGCCCGCACCAACAATCGCGTCCCCGAGTCCGCCCACCTTCTGCGTGGTGTCGTCGCGGTCGGCAATGCGCCAATCGTCCGCGACGTGCGGCCGGGACCGTACCTCGCGTCTCATCGACCCCTCCGTCGCCGCCCTCCACGGGCTTGCACGATGGCGTCTACCGACGACAGCACGATGCGCTCCGCGCGAGAGCGGATGTGCCCGAACAGCATCAGGTTCACCCACTGCCCCTTGACGTGGTCGGACAGCGCGATGTCGTCAACCGCCTCGTCGTCAACGAGGACATTGCCACGAGACGAGTCGGTCGTGTCGCCCCACGTCGGCCCCGTGGTGCCGAACACGACCTGTGCCAACGAACTGGCAGAGTTGATGTACCGGCTACGCAACGAGGTCTTGGAGCGCACCTCGCTGATGTTGGTCGGCCCGTTGCCCGTGCCGGCGTAGTCGATGAGCTGGCTGGACCACGTCTTCCAATCGCTTCCGATCGCCATGTTGAGCAGACCGTAGATCCACGTCGACTCGATGGGCGACGACGCGGCTCCGTGCGACAACACGCGGAGCAGCGCGCCACGGAGACGCACGCCCGTGTCCTTGGAGCGGATCTCCGGGGCTTGGTAGCACCAATCCACAGCTTGCGCCTGCTGGTCCGCGTCGAGGCGGATTCCGACCATCTTCTGAAAGAATCGCACGTCGCACGTCGTCAACGCGCCGCCAGCCGGACGGTCCTCGGCCAACTGCAACGACGGACCCAGCCCCGACACGTCGTTGCTCGCGTTGTCCTTCGTAAACGGCAGGAACATGAGCAGGTTCTTCTGCCCAGGTTGCAAGTTGAGGCTGTTCGCGTGCGTCCAGCCGCCGCCGCTCGTCGGTCCGTCGAACTCGACGCGGATCTGACTGCCGGTTGCGTCGTTGACACCCGCTCCATCGGTACAGGCGACGCGACGTGTCGCAACCGGGGCGCCGTAGCCCCACCCCGCTCGAGACGGCCAACGCTCCTGCGGCAGCAGGAAGTCCAACTCGGCGGTGGCGCCGACAAACACCGGGGTCCACTCGGTGTTGTCGAAGTCGAAGTGCAACTTGACCCCGTCGGTGCCGACACCGGCTGTCGCGGTCGGCTTGAGGTAGACGGGGAACAGGTAGTAGTCGCTGGCGGGCGGCGACGTGCGGTTGATCTTCTCGTTGAGCGTTCCGTCACGACGGATCGGCTCGCCGACCCAGAAGATCCCGTTGGCGCCCGTGTCCTGCAAGCGGTCGTAGTGGCCCAACCACTCGCGGTTGTCCTCTCGGTAGTCGGTGCTGCGGTCCAACCCGCCGCCGCGTCCGTACTGGAGCAGGATCGCGCTGCGCGGCTGCGCGTCCACCGCAGGGGCAATGGTGTCGCCGGTGACGTAGGCTTCGGCACCCGCCCACATGAACAGTTCGTCGTCGCGGGCGCACAGGTTCGCACTCGGCAGGTACTGCCGAGCTTCTACCTCGATCGGGTCGTCCCCGTTGGCGAAGGACTCGTACGTCCACACCGACCAGCCCTTCGACGGAAGGTGGTACACCCACGTCAGGGAGATTGATGGGACCGTGAACAGCAACAGCTCGTCCTGGCTGTGGTACGCGGCATGGATGCCGTCCGGTTCCGACAGGTCGTAGAACGACCGAGGCTGTGCTTCAGCAAGGTCGCTGAACCCCGTCTCCGCAAAGTAGTGGTGCAACGGCGAGCTGATGGACGAGTCGAAGAACGGACGGATCGCCTCCGAAACCTCGACGGGCTCGCTCGCGCCGTCGGTCATCCACACGCCTCGGCGGTCCATCCAGTAGACCACGCCGCCGACGCGGCGCACGGCTCGAGGGCCGAGACAACCGACGTTCTGCGACAACTGGACCAAGCGCCCCTTCGCGACCGAGTCGCCCAGCGATGGCTGGTACATCCACGTCTCGTTGGCAGACCAGAGCAGGACGTGGTCGTTGACCACCTCGACCGCAAGCAAGTCCTCGTTCGCCGGAACGAACAAGACGTTGCGACCAAGCACGCTGCCGGGGCGCCCGAAGTCGCTGAAGAACACCTCGCGTCCGCTCACCATCACCAGCCGGTCGCCCAACGATGAGGCGTCTGCCGGTCGCGGGAACGTGTCGCTTTGCAGGTAGGGGAAGGCGTTGGCGAACAGCCCGTCGACGGGCGACACCTCGACCAACGCGCAACTCTCGCTGTACGGCTTGTTGTTGGCGCGCTGATGGACCCCGTCGAGTTGCTTGCGACGATTGCCGGCGAAGTCAGACGGACGGTAGCACCACAGGCCGATCTTCTCGTTGCCGAACAGCAGGTTGTCGAGGTGTTCGTGCATCCACACGCGTGCGTCGTCGGTGGACAGGAAATCGCCCATCTCCTCCGTCTCGTTGGTGGCATACACGCCCAGTTGGTCGGGCATCTCGCGAACGTCGCGACCGAGGGATGAGGTCTTGCGGTGGACGACCTCCTCCCACCACGTCCCCGCCTTCACGTCGTAGACCAGCAACGACAGGCAATTCTGCCACGACCCAGCCGACTCGTTGTCGCCCGTGTGCGCCCTGTTGCTCCACACGGACACCGCCTGGAGCGCACCCTCGCGCGTGCGGATGCACTCGCAGCCGAGGCACGTCCGGTAGCCCTGCTCGTTGGTGCCGCTTGCCGGCAGCCCGAGCGTGGAGTCGAACTGGCCCAACTGGCCGAACCCGTGACGGGTCTGCCAACTCCGCTCACGACGGAACATGTTCTGGATGAACGCGCCCTTCTCGCGGCTGTTGAGGTCCATGCCCTCGACGAGAACATCGACCGTTGGCGTACCTGCTCGCATCAGTAAGTGACCTGCACCCGCCCGCCCGCGCTGGCGTCCACGTTCTTGAGGAGGTGCATCTGGATGTCGTTCTTCCGCATCATCAGTTCACGCTCAACCTGCGGGTTGTCCTGCCCGTCCATGATGGCGTACCGGCGCGCAGCGAACAGCGCGATGGCGTCGTGGAACTGTTCAAAGTCGTCGATGAACGTGGTGTCGGACGTGCCGTCTGCCGTCCAATCCACGCCAACAGCCAACGCCGCGTCGTAGCGTGGCGACGGGACGTAGAACAGGCGCAGGCTCTGGTCCAACTCGATGTTGAAGTGCAGCACGGTGCCCTTGAACAGGTACTGTGCTGCAAACCACGGGCGAAGCAGTTGGAACGACGAGCTGCCAAACGGCGCCACCGCATCCAGGCGACGTGTGCCGGGGATGATCTGCTGGGGCTTGCTGTTGCCGTCCAGCGTCGTGACGTTGACCAGCCGCCACAGTCGCTGGTGCGTCAAGCCGCCCGCAGGGTTGCCCATGATGCGGACGGAGTTCGCAGCCGCCGACAAGTCGTAGGTGTCCGTCGTGGACAGCGTGATGTCCACCTCTCGCCGGTAGATGAAGTCGTCGATGTCGCAGATGAACTGGACGAAGTCGAAGTACCCCTGCTCCAGCAGGTTGCGCCGCATCGTGGTCCAGTTGGGCGCAGGCCCGCCTTCGTCGGACTCGTCGACGTAGGCGAGGAACAGATCCTTGACTTCGGTTACGTTCATCTGGGACCGCCCTTCAAGATCAAGTCTACCACGGCTTTTCGGAAAGCCTCGTCATCTGGTAGCGCCGCCGACAACCCCGGATACCTCTTGTGCCACTGTTCCATCTTGGATCGGTACAACTCATTCATCATTTCAGCGAAGTCGTCGCGTTGCTGACGAGGAACCCGATCGAAGGGTCCACGGTAGAATACCTGTTTCTGCGTCCCTGGCACCTCAAGACGCGGTCCACTACCTCTTCCGGTGGGCCGTCTGAAACTGAGTCCAGACGTGGGGCCGAGCCTCCTGTACCCTGCTTTTCGGTAAGACCCCCCGACAACGTCAGACATGACAGCATCGGGGTCTATCATCGTCTCCCAGTGTTGGGGTTCCCATCCATATTGGGCTCGCCAATCGTGGGCTACCCGCGCTTCCAACTCCCTCAATATTTCACTGGCTTTGTGCGTTCCGTCGTTTTCAAGGCGGAACATGTAGTTGTTTACGGTGCCCGACCTGTCAGCAGGGTCGCGCCCAACCATTCGTCTGGCACCCAACTTGAACGACGGCTCTCCGTATCCGGCGTAACCACGCACTTGATCGCCTTCCACGATGCGATAACCGATCTTCTTCCCCGGTGGCGGCCCCGCGCTTCCGGTGTAGTGACGCTTCAAGGCGGCCACCTTCTCGGGCAGCCATGTCGACACCCGCTCGATGGACAGCCTGTCAGGCTCACGAAGACGCAACATCATCTGCGCGCCGCCGCCGGAACCAGCCGCCACTCGCCCAGCTGCGGACCCCGCACCAGCGGGCAATCCGCCTAGTACCATTTGGGCGACCTCGAGGACTTCGGGATCGTTCACGTCCTTGGGCGCGGGCGGCGACACCGCATCGAGAACTCCCGCAGCATACTTGGGAATGACGCTGGAATACCTTGGGTCGCCGCCCGTCGCCGCGTGGTCGTTAACAGGTCCACTGGCGCGCGGAAGCCCAACGGCATCTCGACGAGAAACCGCTGCGAGCTCGTCCTTCAACAAGGACTGTTGCAGGATGTGTTCCAGCCAGAGTTGATCCATATCAAGGCGACCCCGTCACGCCAGGAGTCCCCCGGTTGACCGACATGTCCTGTCGAGCCGTGGACTGCTGGTTGCCGATGTCCTGCGTCCTCACGCCTTGCTCTGCCGCCATCGCAGCCTGCTGCGGGTCTGCGGGGCCGAGGGCTTGCTGCGGAGCCGCGTTCTTCATGTACGCCTGCTGTAGCTCCATCTGGAACTGCTGGTTGCCGTAGCCCAGCTCCAGCGACACGGCGTACAGGTACTGCTCGTAGATGTAGTCCATCGTGCCCTTCGCGCCGAGCATGGACGTGTAAGCCGTCGGGTCTTGGGTGAAGTCGAACTGCTTCTTCGCGAGCGCAAAGCCCTCGTAGAACTCGGGGCTGCGGACGTACTCCTCAAAGACGCGCTTGATCGCCTTGATGTTGTCCGCGAGGCTGAAGTGGATGCGACCGCCGCGCTTGCAGTACTCCAACAAGTCCTGCGCGTGGGCGAGGTCCACCATCTCCTGCAACTGGTCCGCGTCGCCGACACGCATCGACAGCTTGTCGCGCGCCTCCTGGGGCGTCAGCAAACCGGCCTGCAACCAGCCCTCGACCTGTTGGTCACGCTCGACCGCCTTGTGGACAAACAGGTCCGACGCCTCGATGCGGACCTCGGGCTGGTCCACGATGTCGGTGTCGCTCAACTCGCGGAACACGACCGTGCCGACAGACGGGTCCATCGCGCGCACGAACTCGGACTGCGGCATGTGCGCCTTGAGCAGCACGAGGACCGTCGCCGCCGTCTTCTCAACCGCGCGCGATATGTCGCGCATGGTGAACTCGAGCGCACCGATGTCACCCTCGCGCAGCTCGCGGATGGCAATGCCCGACGTGACGCCGGTTGACCGCTTGCCCGTGGTTGGCGCGTGCATCGACGCGATGTCGAACATCACCGCCTGCTCGCGCCCTTGAATATCCAGCAAGCCCTGCGGAGGACTGATCCCCGGCTCTCGGCGCGGCGGCTCCCCGAGGCTGTTGTACCGGACGACGGCCCCCGGTGTATTGTTGAGGTTCTGCGCGCTGATGCCGCTGTTGCTGGGCACGATCCACACGGGGTTGCTCATCGTGTCCGCGATGTCGAGCGCAAAGTTCTTGAAGCGGTTGTACGACCGCTGGATGTCGATCGTCGGGTACAACTGCGCCATGCCGTAGATGTTCGTCGGGATGTCGTGGAACCGGACGATCGCCACGGGCATCACGGCTTCAGGCGTCTTGCCCTCCCACATCCACTTGTTGCCCACCAGGATGCCGTAGCGCCCGTCCTTGAAGTACACCCGGAACATGTCCAGCCGGTGCTCTGCCTCGCGGCGCTGCTTGCCCTGCTGGTCGTGTGGGTCGCGGTTGCCCGCCAACTCGTCGAGGTACTCCTTGTGCTTGGGGAACGCCTCGATCACGCTGTGCTTTGGCACCGTCGAGCGCACCGCCAACCACTGCCACTCGCGGTCTGACACCGTGAACGGCTCAAAGAACAGGTCGTAGGGGCTCACGCACTCGGTCTGGACCTTGCCCGCGTCCGAGTCCCAGAAGCTGTGCAACGCCGCCGTGCCACAGGACGACAGCCACCGCACCAGCTCCGACAACTGGTCGTCGATCGCTGCCTGCGTCCACCATGCGTGAAGCGCAGTCTGCGAAGCCCGCGCCTTCGTGATGTTGTCGATGCTGGGCGTGGACGGCAGCACCGCGATCTTGGGCTGTTTCGTCCGAAGCAGGCTGATGGTGCTGCGGAAGATCGGCAGCATGAGGTTGGTGACGACCTCGTTCTGCCCTGGCGACACCCGCGAGGGTGCAAGGGCGCGCCGGTCGGCACCGTAGGTGTAGTATTGCTCGTTGGAGAGGAAGCGCAGAACGTGGTTCCACTGCGCCACCTCGGGCACGCGCTCGTTCTTCGCCTCGTCGAGTTTCGACCAGATGCGACCGGACGGTGGCAACTTCTTGCCGTCGTCGTGCTTCGTCTCGGGCTGCGAGTCGGTCTTGGCGTCCTGCTCGTACATCAGAAGCCCCCTCGTGCTTCCCGAGCGCGCACAGCCGCAGCGTAGGGGTCGTCATCCTTGACGTACGGCTCGATCATGCCGCCGACCGAAGTGCCGTAGTTCCAGCCCTTCAAGGCACCGGCAGGCCCGCCCGTCAGCAGGCCGATGATGCCGCCGAGGCCGCCGGCAACGTCACGCACACCGATGTCAGGCTGCGAGACAACCGGCTGTCGTTGGGGGGGCGTGAACGGGCTCTTGTCCATCGTGGACCCCCTTTTCAAGCGATGTCGTGGATGCTCACCGGGGCTTGCTGGTTGCCCGTCTCTCGGATCATGTCCGACTCGCGCCGGATGCTCTCGTCGAGCCTGTCGCTCAGGACCGGCTCTGCCATGACGTGCTGCCGGTAGTCATGCTCGACGTAGTCGAACGCCTGAGCAATGGCAGCAAAGACGTGCGCCGGCACCCTTACCGCAACGCGGAGCAGGGCCAATGCCGTCTCGGTGCGACTCACAGTTGCGCCTCCAGGTAGGACACGATGTCCACCTTGCGACGCGACACGCCCGTGTAGCCCGCCTCGATGGCGAGCTTGCGGACGGCGGCGTAGGACAGGTCGCGCCAACCCGCAGGAAGTTGTGGCTGTCCTGCGGGTTGGCTTGCGACCGGGGTGGGCTCACCGCGTGAAGGGAGTGCAATCCTCACGGGCTGCGCCCAGCCGTTTTCGACCCTGACCACCCAACCGTCATCCGGCCCGAGGCTCGGGAGCAGAACCCCCAGCCTACGGTCAGACTGCACCTGTGCGAAGGTGTAGTCCCCGTCCTCGAGAGCGTACCGTTCGACGTTCTGTGGCATGAGTCAGTCCTACTAGGTGGCGGAACCGACGACGTACTCGACGTACAGCGTCATCTCACCAGCGGTGAGAACCTCGCCGCCGCCTCGGGTGATCTCCAGGCGCCGAGCAGCCGTCAGCTTGACGCCGGCGTTCGCCACGGTTCCGTCCTGGATGCCCTCGTGCAGACCCGCGTCCCACACGTTGCCGACGGCGCTGATGGCGGTCGAGGCGACGATGCCGTTGGCGTCGTCGGTGTCGAAGCCAACGCCGATGGTCGCCGCGTCGGTCGCGGAGGTGAAGGTCGTCGCCACCTCGTAGTACGCGCGCATGACGATGGTGTTGTCGGGGAAGGTCGGACCAACCTCAACGTCCGTCGCCGCAGCGATGCTCGCGAAACCGATGTTGACGACAGCCTGCTTCTTGAGCAGCAGACCCGTGGTGCTTTCGTCGGGACCACCGGCGAGCGCACCGTCTTCGTACGCGGAAGCCACGTCCGCCGCCGTGAGCTGGCCGCGCCCCTGCGGGCGCCCGTTGCTGTTGACCAGCAGTTCGACGCCGGTGGCACTTGAATCGTAGGTAGGCATTGTTCAGTTCTCCTTACGCGAGGGTGGTGCCGGCGAGGATGCCGTTGTTGCGGGGCTTGGTGCAGACGAAGTTGTAGTACCACTCGATTGCGGCCTCAAACGCCGACGTGCCGCTGACGCGGTGCAGGATGGCGCCGTCGTCCTCGACGAACTCGCACTTGGAGAGCTGCGCGAGCTTCCAGGTGTTCTTCTTGAGGAAGATCCAGCCTCCCGGCGGGACGTGCTGGCTGACCTTGAGCTGCATACCGGCGAACGCCAACTTGCTGTAGCTCGCGTCACCCTTGCCGCCCGCCGCGTGGGCCTGCGTCTCGATGGTGCCCGTCATGATGGCGAGGTACGCCGCGCGGGTCAGCGGGCTGATGAGGATGCAGTCCACCTCCTCGCCGCCGTCCACGAAGCACTGGTCCATCACCCGCTGGACGCGCGCCGGCGTGACCGCCGCTCGACCACCCACGCCAGCGGTGCTCTGCGTGAACAGAGAATCGCTCTGCAACACCGTCGCGGTGCCCGTGGCGGTCGTGCGGTCGATGCCGAAGTGCGTCGGCTCACACAGGTTGCCGAAGATGCCCTGCGGCTGGTTGGCGAAGCCCGTGTTGGTGCCGAAGTTGGCGCCGACGCTGTCGGTGTACTGCGTCGGGTGCAGCGCGACGGCGAACGGGATGCCCACCGGCATACCGGCGATGTTGCGGTCCAGCGACTCACCGGCGGCGTTCGCCACGGTGGAGAGGTCGATGGTCCGCGCGACCGCGTCGATGGCGGACACGAAGGTCGCCGGGTTGGCCTGGCCGCCGGTGGTCGTGACCTCGGCGTAGGTGTCCATGCGGAAGATCCGCACCCGAACCCACGTCGAGGAGGTGGCGGACGCGACCGCCGTGTTGTTCTCGTCGGTGCCGTCGAACGGGCTCAGGTCGCCGAAGTAGTTGAGCGTGTCCGTGCCCGCCGCCGGAGCGGCGACCGTGCAGGCGCCCGTCGAGTCTTGACCAGCGGCACGCTGGTCGAGGAAGCCCTTGAAGCGGTTGCCGCTGATGAGGTAGCGGTTGGCGCGGAACTTGATGTCCACCATCGCGCGCTTGAACTCGGCGTCCCACCAGGAGATGAAGGCACCGTAGCCCTTCTCCTTGGCACGCTTCATTTCGCTGCGCGGGATGAAGATCGAAGCCGTCAGCAGCGACGCCGTCACGATCAGGTTGTTGTACGTCTGGTCGCCCGCCGTCGGGTAGTTGCCGCCGAACGGGATCGCCTGCACGCCGCCGTTGCGACCGATATGGACGGGGATGTGAATCTCCAGACCGTACCAATCCCACACCGCGTTGTTGAACATCTTGAGCAGGTTCTGCTCGTCGTTGAGCTGGTACTCGATGCGGGCGCTGTAGTTGGTCTTCAGCACCGAGTCGAGGCTTGTCGTGGTTGCCATCTTCTGTTTGTCCCTGAGCTAGCGGTTCAGCACCTTGATTGCGCCACGCATGTGCTGAAGGAATGAATCGTCATCGAGGTTCGATGCCGCGTCCACCTTCGGTGCCGGCGCAGGACGCGAGGCCGAGCGGTTGACGGTGGGCGGCGCCTCTGCGGCTGGCGCCCTCCGGGTCGCTGGTCCCTCGTTCTGCCCCCCGCGCCACTCCGAGAGCATCTTCGCCGTCGAGAACATGTCTCGACCGGCGACGTATGCGTCCAAGAGCATCTGCTGCGGTACACCTGGGTAGGCTTCCATCACTTCTTGCACCTGGTCACGCAGTCGGCTGGCTTCCTGTGCCTGCCTGTGCGCCGTCTCCTGCTGCTCCATGAAAGAGTTGAAACGCTGGATCGTCGGGTGTTGGTCGAACAACTCGCGGATCTGGTCCGCTCCGAGTTGCTGCTGTGCTTCCGGTGACGGGCCGAGGATCTCGTCAAGCCATGCGTCCTCGTCGGACTTGGCTTGCTTGCCGTTGCCGATGGTCGAGGCGAACTCGTCCATCCACTCGGGCTTTGCAGCCTGCTGCTTGAGGCGCTCGACCTCGGTTCGCAGCTGCTCCAACTCCTGCCTTGCTTCGTTGCGCGCGGCGAGAACCTGTCGGAACCGGGGCATGGGGATTGCGGTCCCCTTCGGCGCGCTGTTCAAGTCCACCCCGTCGAAACGGGCGAGGTACTCGTCGAGCGTTGGCTCTGCTCCGGTGTCCTGCTCCTCGCCCTGCGCCTCTTGCTCGGCAGGGGCCTCCTCGGTTGCTGCCTCGACGGGCTCGTCGTCTTCGACCTCTGGTCCTTCGACCCCGCTCAATTGCGCGGTCATGTGGCTGTTGAAGTCGTCCTCGCTTGCTGTCGCGGCGTCAAAGTCAACCATCTGCACCCTCTTTTCGCCCAATTACGGTGGCGTCCACGGTTGGTCCTTTTTGCTGTTGCACCTGCGCAACTGTCAAGGGCAAATGTTGCGGTCAGCGTTCCAATAGCTCCAGAACCTGCCTCGGGGGCATGACGATGCCTTGTCCCTCGTTGCGAAGGATGCGGTCGAGGCGCTGCAACCCGCGACGACTTCCGGCGTTACCACCGAACATGAACTCGAGGTCCGACTCCACGTCGTCGTCGAACACGTCACCGGGGTCGTACGCCTTGCCGGTGACGGCCCTGTACTGGCGCATCTCTTGGATGGACGACGGGCGCGACCACGTCTTTTCCTCGGAGACGCGGTGCGCCTGCTTCATGCCCTCGAGGGCGAGGGCGGTCGCGAACAGGAGGTCGTCGTGCGCCCCCGGCATGTGTTCCGGTTGCTGCTTGGCGTCGTCGCTGTAGACGAAGTCGTTCATCTCTGCCTTCAGTCGGTCATCGACGGGGTCCATCCTCGGGATCATGCCGCCCAGCCAGGTGTCGAGGTTGGCTGTCAACACCTTGCGGGACATGACGCCGGTGTGAAAGCCGAGCCTGTGCGTTCGCTTGGAACCCTTCTGCTGGTAGGCAAGCTCCGTCCACACCCACGGGTATCGCTCCTTCTCCAGCGCATCAATGACCGTGGCGCCCATGTTGCGCTCGGGAACGACGAGGGGCTGGTACTTCTTGACTGCCCACATCACCGTCTCCGCGAAATCCACGGGCGTCAGCCGGTCGTAGAAGGTTGCGACGACCTGTGGTCGCTGGCGGTCGGTCACGTCGAGGATGCACCACGCGCTGTAGTCGCCGGTGGGCGAGCCGGTGGCGGTGTCCACCCCCATCGTGTAGGCGTGGAAGGGCTCGGGCTCCTTGTAGATGCGGTGCCCGTTTGACGGGCGGGCGTCGGGGTAGAACGCCTGGAACACGCGACCGGACGCCACCGAGAACGCCAGCTCGGCGGTGACGGGGTACTCACGGTGGAAGTGGTGCAGGGTGAGTTTCGTGATCTTGCCGCCGTAGGAGTTCATCTTCCACGCGGCCCAGTTGATCTGCGGCTCCTTCAGCCCGTAGTTGTGCCCGTACTCGACCGCCCACTCCCACACCTCCGGGGCGACGTGCGGCTTGTCCTTGAGCTGGTAGTTGTGGTCGAGCGTCCACGGGAAGAACAACTTGCAGATGCCGTTGTCCGCTCGCCACAGGTCGAAGGCGAAGCCAAGCCCGCGCGCCGTCGTCTCGTACAGCACCTTGCCGCCGGGACGCATGGCGTTCTCGTTGGCACTGATCACGTCCTCGACATCGGTGTAGGCGCTGAACTCCGAGAAGTGCAGGAAGTCCACGTCAGCGGAGCGCACCTTTTCCGAGCGGTAGGTGACGGCACGGTAGACCCCGCCGTGCGCCCACTCGATACGGTCGGAGCGCATGCGCGAGATCTGCATGTCGTGCATCTTCATCCAATCGGGCAGCCGCCGAATCATCAGCGACGCCTTCATGGACAGCATCTCGTTGGCCGAGTCCTCGTCGTGGGTCAACGTCGCGGCCTTGAAGTTCTCGTTGAACACGAGGTGTTGCACGATCCACCCGACCGCCGCCGTCGACATGCCCAGCTTGCGCGCCTTGAGGACGTAGACCTTGTCGTGGTCGCGGAGCGCCTTGTAGACCCGCATCTGCTCCTTGTTGGGCCGGAACAGCTTCGCCTTGCGCTCCTGTCGGTGTTCGATGTGGGCGTAGTTCCGCAGGAAGTAGAGCCAATCACCCTTGCACCGGCGCAGCTCCTCCAGGAGCGCCTGCTTGCCCTGCCTCAACTGACACCTTCCTCGGCATCTGCGAGCGCCTTCATGGCGTCTTCGAACGTAGCGCCAGCCACCATCGAAGCCATCACCGCCTTACGCTTGGCTTCGGGCAGACCCGCGATCCACCTCGCCTGGTCCGCTTCCCTCGGCGCCTGCCGCAGAGCCCGCCGACGCTCGGGCGTCATCTTCACCGTCTCCTCGGCGGCTTCGACGAGGTACGTCTGCCGACAGACCGCCATCAGGTCGATCACGTCCGTCACGAACCGCACCGCCCCCGGTGTCTTGAACGTCGGCTCGTCCTCCAACAGGGGCCAGCCGTCGTGGTCGAGAAGCGCGCGAATCAGCGACCGCACCCGACGCCACCGCTTCGGAACCGACCGCTCGCGACTCGACAGCAACACGTCCCCGAACCGCGCCGGCGCCTCGTTGCTGCCGTCCTCCTTCTCCGTCGCCTTGTGCGTCAAGCAGGCGTGGACCTGCATCGCAAACGAAACCAACAGGTGCGTCTCACTCACGCCCTCGGGCAGCGGGCGCTCACCCGCCCCGTAGGGCTTGAACCCCTTCATCACGTCGTCGAGGTCGTGAACCAACCCCAACGCCATCGCCGAGAGAACCTGCCGGGGCGGCAACGTCCGCGCCGGGACCACAACCGTCGGCGTAGCAACCGGTGAACCCATCTCACTTCCCCCCGAGCTCGTCGAACTTTGAAGTCCGAACCACCTTGCTCGCCATCTTCGGGTACGGACCCGTCAACGACAACTCCAAACACCAAACCGGGAACACCCAGTGTCGCCGGCCCCACGTCCGCGGGTCCACCAGCACCTTGGCACCCGTCCCGACGCCCGAATCACCGGAAACCTCCGTAAACCCCGCAGGTTCCGCTTCCCGCACCGCTATCAACCGACGACCACCCATCCGAAACCCCTCGTAAATACTACAGGCACTTGACAAAATATACGACCTCGGGCACCGTCTTACTGGCGACAAAGGACCGCAGGACGTGAGAGACTACCGCTTGCGGTTGATCAACTTGTTGATCAAACAAAGCAAGCCGTGGTGTAGGCTCCAAGACCGAAGGTCGCCAAGCGAGCCTGCGAGCGAGGCGACCGTAGCCCCGAGCAGCGGCGAGGGACCAATGAAAGTCACAGCGCGACCCCGTCGCAGCAAGACCACCAGCTCCCGGAGCTACATCAGCAGGCTGGTGCTTGCGCAATCCGCGAGGGCCGAGAAACGCCGGAAGCCGCGCACATTCCGCCAGCCACCTCCGCCAGACCGGACGGCTGAGACGGGACCGGACACCTATCGCTGGAAGTCGCACGACGACACCTCGGCTTGAGAACCCGTTAGCGGGTTTGGGTCGAAAGTTCTGGATCCTGTCAGCGGGTTTTTGGGGTGCCCCCCTCCAACGCCCCCCGCCCCTTGCTGGACTCTGCCTCGCCATCGCCCGCCTCGACGACCTTCGGCTCCCTAACGAGCGCGGCGATAGCCTCCGCGAGCTGCCCACCCTCGCGCGTATGGTGCAGCCCGTGCAAGCGCGCGCGGTCGGCCTCGATCTTGCGGCAGACGTCCACAACCCTCGGGTCGCCGGCCTGGTACGCGTCGGACCGCACAAGCTGCGCGTACAGGGCATCGAGGCGGTCATCCATCATGGCGCGGAGAACGTCGGGGTCGGACTCCTGGGCGTCCGCTCGGTGGGCAAAATACGCATGCACAACCGCCCTTGTCCGGCTCGTTCCCAGCGGTCTCTCCCGCGCGCGTAGACCGCGTAGGGTCAGCCACGCTTCGGGATCCTCCGCAAGCGCACGTTCGGGCAGTCGCGCGGACGTGTCGTGCCAACTCCACCCTTCGGAGCGTAGGCGAGCTGCGATGGCGCCGACTGCAACGCGTGCAACCTGCCGTGCAACAGGGTCGGTGGTCAGGGGTTGGCGTCGCTTGCCGGGTGGTGGAATAGATCGATCGATCGGTTTCGTGGGTTCGCTCATGTGTCGCATGTTGAGGCACTTGGGGTCCGGTGTCACGTTCTCAGATTGAGACGGCTTCAGTGTTGCGTTTGGGCGCTTGGGGCGCGGTCGGTGTGTCGCAAACTGCGACGGCCCACGGTTTGGCGCTGTGCGCCGTTTGGGCAGGTTTTCCGCTGTGATTATCGGCGGTTGCGCTGTTTGGCACGGGTTGGCATGGCACTTGCTCTAATTGTCGGTAGCCAATGACGGCTGACACAAGCGGAGCGAGACATGCTGCCTATCACCTACCGAGAGTATCACGACGCGGTGCGCGAGTGCGCCAAGACGGCGCGCGAGCTGGCTGAACAGAACGGCTCGGACATCGACGACGAATTGCATGAGCTCGTCGACGGGCATGAGTTCATCGGCTACACAGCCAAGGCGTTTGCCGTGCTGTGGCACAGCATGAACTGGCTTGAAGGCGACGAAAACGAGGCGCTTTGTCAAGCTGGTTCGTTTACCGATGCGGTCGGCATCTACGCGTACCACGCAATGCTCGCGGACGTGCAAGACGCGCTGCTTGCGTTCTAGGACGGGCAAGGGGCGCGCCTTGAAAGCGCCCCGCACCTGGCCGTTGGTCAGGCGTAGCGGCTGCGAGGATGCCGCACAACCGGGGAACGGAAGCCCCAAGCAAGCGGAGTGGAGCAATGGGAACACGGAACCAAAAACAGCGGATCGTCAAGCGACAGACGATCGCCAACCGAGTGCGACGCAGCGCGCACGGTGGTTGGGGCGCGCCAAGCAAGATGCCCGGTCTGTCCTACGGTCTTCCTGCTGCGGAGTGCAAGGTCGGCAGCGCGCTCCGCAAGGTCGCGGGGTCGACGTGCAGCGGCTGCTACGCCTTCAAAGGCAAGTATCGGGAGCGGACGGTGCAAGGCGCTCAATACAGGCGCCTTGAGGCGCTGAAGGCCGACATTGTCGGTTGGCAAGTGTCGTTCATCCGCGACCTTCGGGCGCAAGCACCGTCGGTTGCCGAAGCCGACCGCTACTTTCGCTGGCACGACTCGGGTGACCTGCAATCGCGCGCACACTTGATCGCGATCATCAACATCGCGCGCGCCTGTCCCGAGTGGCGATTCTGGTTGCCGACTCGGGAGAGTGGCATCGTTCGCAGCGTGCTTCGCTACATGGACTGCCCGGAAAACCTGACGGTCCGTGTCAGCGCGGCGAAGGTTGACGGCAAGGCCCCGAACTTCCCGCAGACGTCGACGGTCACCACCGATGAAGCGCAACGGACCTGCCCCGCGCCCGATCAAGGCAACAAGTGCGCCGACTGTCGCGCTTGCTGGGATCGCAACGTGGCAAACGTGGCCTATCACCTCCACTAGGACGATCCGCTAGGCCAACCCAACCTTTAACGGGGGCGCGCATCGTACACGCGCAGGGAGTGACAAAATGAGCATTGACCTTCTGACCCTCCACTATCAGGACGAATACGCCCACGCGTGGCGCCTCTGGCGAGCCGCCCTGGCAGCGGAAAAAGCCGCCCCCGAGCTGGCGCATGACCGCTGGCACCGCCGCGACAAGGGGCTCGCCTACGCCGGCGTCCGTGACGGGCTGCGGCACTTCAAGCGCGTCTACGTCTGCGCCTGCGGTGGCTCGCATGCCTACGTCGAGCCCGCCTGTATCGACTGCGGCGCCGACTGCGAAACCGCCCTGGCAGACGTCGCAGCCCTGTGCGGTGCCAACATCTGACCCTCAACCGGTGGGGCGCGCACACCGACCACGCGCAAGGGAGTGACCAATGACAACCGCCGAACTACTCGCTGAGATCTGGACCGCCGCGCGCGATAGCACGCCAGCTGGCCGCGACCTCGCCGACGCTTACGCCCAACTGCACGCCGCCGTGCACATCCCCGCCTACCTGCGGCGCGGACAGCTCGACACCGTCGAGCTCATGGCTCGGTGCAAGCGCCTTGAGGATCTGGCCGACGCCCAAACGCGACGCGCCCTGTCGCCGGTGCTTGGGCTGGCGTAAAATTTACTTGACACAGTGTACAACTGGCTTGACACTTGGACTTACCACCGGCCCGGAAGGCCAACAACAACGGAGACTGACATGAGCACCCGCAGCAAGTTCACCACCGACGGCGCCACCCTCGTCCACACCGGCACCTGCCCCCACACCGGCGAGAGCTTCACCCGCCGCTACTGGTGCCCCGCCGATGGCGGCTACGTCTACTGCGACGCGAGCGCCGACGGGCGCTTTCCCGGCACGCTGGGGCGCCAGCCGACCACCGACACCGGCTCCACCTGGCACGCGTCCGACCGCGACGACATGGCCGCGATGGTGCGCCGCGCTTGGCGCCGCGAGCGGGCCGACGCCGCGCGCATCTAGCCCACCCTCACCCGCTCAGCCGCCACCGGGGTAAAGCTCGGGGCGGCTTTCGGGGTACACGGGCCGGAAGCCCACAACAACGGAGACTGACATGGACATCATCATCACCAGCACCAAGGGGACGCACCGCAGCGTCCGCACCGCGTGGCGCGCACAGGGCGCGTTTGCGACCGTGGACAACTTCCACGGCCGTGAGATGCGGGTTGACGTCGCGGTTGAGCTCGACACCGACACGCTTGACGAGGCCGAGCGCAACGTGCTGCGCGCCATCCGCAGGGCGGAGCTGACCCGCGACCGCATCCGCTGGGGCGTGGTCCGCGCGACGGGCGGGCACCTGCCCGCGATCTACCGTGATGCCGTCGAGGCCGGGGACGAGGTGCTTGCGCGCCGCTGCAAGCGCGCAATGTCCGTCCGCTAGCCCACCCGCAACCCGCGAGCCCGCACTGAGGTCAAGCTCAGGCGGGCTTTCGGGGTAGGCAATCACGCCCACCTGGAGTGCAACCAATGACCTGCTACACCGACAAGCGCACCGATCAATGGTATCGCTGCGTCGACCCCGCAATTGACCCCACCCTTGGCGTGTACGAGCTGTGGGAGTGGCGCGCCTACTGCGGTCACACCTTCGGCTTCACCCTGCCCCTGACCGAGCGCGACGACGGCGCCTTCGTCGACGCCAGCGGCAACGTCGTCCTCAAGCCATGCTCGCTGGGCTGCGATTGCAGCTACAGCCAGCTTGAGCGTGAAGCCTACCAGCGGGCCGAGGATGAGTTCGTCGCGTGGTTCCTGTCCGGCGCCTGACCGCGCGACCACCCGCCAGCCGCCACCGGGGTAAAGCTCGGGGCGGCTTTTCGGGTAGGCAATCACGCCAACCTTGGAGTGCATCATGAACCACGCAACCGCAACCCTGACCCTCGCCAATGGCCACGAGGTCGACGTGCAAACCTATGCCGGCTGGCGAGTCCGGCTCACCTTCACCGACGGCGGCAACGTCGTCGAGCTCAGCGAGTGCGACGCCGCGCAGCTCGCCAGCATCAAGCTGGGCAGCACGGCCCGCATCACCGACAACTGCGAGCTGTCCACCTGGAGCAGCACCGGCACCCGAGCCATGCTCCACGTCGGCGCCAACGGCATTGGCTGGACGATCGCCATCGACCAAGCGGACATCGAGCGGTTGCGCCTCGCCGTCCGCGACGCGCTTGAGGCCTGCGGCCACGACCTCGCCGACCTCGACGGAGGGCACGATGACTAGCACCGACCACCTCCAGCAGATGGTCGCCGACGCGGCGCGCAGGGCGGGGTCAATCGCCGCCCTCGCGCGCCAGCTCGGCGTCAGCCGCACCACAATCTACCACTGGCTCGATGACCCCGCGCCGATGACCCTGCGCGACGTGGCAGCGGTCGCCGCAATCGCGGGCTGGACCGTGACCGTCAAGGAGGACAAACGATGAAGATCGGCTCCTGCTTTTCCGGCGTCGGCGCAATGGACCTCGCCGCAGAACACTACCTGGGCGCCCACACGGCGTGGCTCTGCGAGCGCGAGCCGCACTGTCGGCGCGTCCTCGCCCGCCATTGGCCCGACGTGCCCATCTACGACGACGTGACCACCCTCCTCGCCGACGGCGCAGAGCGGGTGGACGTGATCATCGGCGGGCCACCCTGCCAAGACCTTTCGGTCGCCGGCAAACAAGCCGGCCTCGACGGCGAGCGCAGCGGCATGTTCTACCCGTTCATCGAGGTCTGCGCCGAACTGCGCCCCGACCTCGTACTGCTCGAGAACGTCCCGCCCCTGCTGCGCCAGCACCGTGGCGACGTGGAGCGCGCGTTCCGGCGGGCGGGCTATGGCGTGACCTGGGTGCTGCTCGCCGCCCAACACGTCGGGGCACCCCACAAGCGCATGCGCGCGTTCCTGCGCGCCGAGCTGGGCGGCCGGCACCGGGGCGTGGTCGAAACGCCGCCAATGCCCGACGTGGGCGCATGGTCCTCTCCGATGGCGACCCACAACCGCAAGTCCGCGCGGGCGATGTTGGCGAGCAAAGACAACGGTCGCCGCAGTGGCGGCGGGCAGAGCAGCACTCCGGGTTTGGAACAGCAAGTGGAGATGGGGCGGGGTCGCCCGCCACGCGAATTGCGTGGCGTGCCCGCCTCCGAGTTGCCCCGACAACTGCGAAGCGCAGCCGAGACGCCGCCAATGCCCGACGTAGGCGGTTGGCCGACACCGACCGCTGGCGACTCAAAGGGCTCCGGCTCGCGCTCGCTGCCGACCAGCAAGGCTCACGCCGGAGTGTCGCTCACCGACGCGACCGAGCGGTTCACGACGGCCTGGGCGACGCCCACCGTGCAGGACGGTGAAAACAACGGCGGGCCGTCGCAGTACCACCGCAACAGCAAGCCGCTGAACGTGCAAGCGGGTGGGCGTCTCAACCCCGCCTGGGTCGCCCAACTCCAAGGTCTGCCCGCAGGCTGGACCGACGCGGAAGGCCCGTCACTGCGCGCCGAAGCTCTCGCCCTGCTCGACGCGCCGCAGTGGCCCGCGCCGATGGTCCGCGAGTTGTGGGGTGACTCGCCGCAGCACCCGCACGAGGTGCCGCGCGTCGTCGCCAAGGGCACCTGCCCCGACCGACCAAAGCGCCTGCGCGCGTTGGGCAACGCGAACTGCCCGCAGCAGTACCTCGCCGCGTTCGCCCTGCTCGACGCTGGACCGGCGCAACGGACCCTGCTCTAATGCAGGCATGTACGTCCCACCTGGCACGCTTGTGCTTGAGCCGCGCGACGACCTCGACTGCGCCATCGTGGCAGTTGAGGGCGGGCTGGCACTCTACGACCTCGCCCTGCTCACCGAGGCGTTCATGCGCGCGGAGGGCTGGAGCCGCGAAGACGCGCTTGAGTGGATCGACTTCAACGTGGACCCGCGCATGGTCGTCAACTCGGAACCGATCGATTGATCGATTCCACACCACGACCCCAAAACCGAAACACTGCAAGCCAGTGTAAAAAATAGTTGACACCTTCGCTCAGTCTGTCATCATGAGCAAGTCAACGGGCCGGAAGCCCAACAACGGAGTACACCATGACCAAGTACACGCGCAGCAAAGAAAGCGGACGCACGGTGCTGACCCGAGAAGACGGGTTGCGTATTCGTCGCGTGCACGGCAAGGGTCCGAAGGGCGGCATCGTCTACGGTTGGCACATCTTCTCGTCAGACGGACGGCTCCTGGCCGACTGGCTCCCCACCGCAGACGACTGCAAGCGCACGATCGCGCGCTTTGGATACTAGCACCCACAACGGAGACAACCCCAATGACACCCGCGACCATCACCATCGAACGGGAGGATGGGCAAGACCACCTCCCACAGCCGCCACGCGGCGACCTGACCGTCCGTCGTGCCGTCGAGTTCCTGCACAGCTGCGGCGCGCCCGAGCATTACACCGTGACCATGTGGGACGAGGACGAAGCGGACGCATACGGCATCGCTGAGATCATCGACCAGACGGACGGGCGCACCTGGCTCTGCACAGACGGCGCCGCCCCTGCGTGCGGTCGCTGACCCGCCGCCAAAGACGAAGCTCAACCCCACACGACCCTCGTAAAATCCCCTCTCCTCACACCATCCCCACACCCACCCGCACACACAATCCGCACAGCTTCGAAGGGCTTGTCATCGACGTAGGGGTGGCAAGCCCGTTCTTTTGGCGCAGGACGCGCGCAAACGCCCCGCAGGCAGTCAGCCCGCCCGACCGGCCTGGCGCCCACACGCGAAGGCTGGGCGGCTACCACGGCAACGGGCGCGACCGCTCGATGACCACGCACGGGTGCCCGTTGCGGCGCAGGGCCGACGCGAGCGCGTGACCGTCGACCCCTTGCCAGCAGACAAACGCCGTGCCGATGGTCCCTGCACCGTAAGTCTGCCCGTCCAACGCAACGAACCGCAGCCGCCCGCGAGGCACCACGACCTCGCATCCCTGCCGCCAAACGTGGTCGTGCCATGCGATGCCCTCGATGCGTAGCGGCACCAGCGCAATGACGCCACGCCCCGACCGCGCGACCACGCTGCACCGCTCCAGCCATGCGCTCGCCTCGCTGTAGGGCGGATTCACGAACGCCAGCATGCCCCACTGGTCGGCGAGCCCGTCCTGCCCGTCGCGGATGGACAGCCGCCACCTGGCACGCTCCCACGCAGGGCTGCGCCGGTCGGCGCACGGGTCGCCCCACCCCGGCATGACTTCGGACACCGCGTCGAGGACGGACGGTGGCGTGTACCAGCAATCGCCGCTGCCGTCGTGCCCGTCGTCGCCCTCGAGGCGCGGTTCAAACCCCGGCAACCAGCTCACGAGTCGCCCCCGGTGCCGGCCCCGCTCGCGGCGGTAACCTCGGCACACCGGGAGCTGGTGGGCTGCGTTGCGGTTACGCCCAACAGCGCGTCGCCCACGTCCATTGCAGCCACGACGGTGTGCCACCGACTCGCGCTGCGCGTCCCCTGGCGTATCAGCGCCCGGATGCCCCGCTGATACGCCGCGCCCCTCACCTGCATCCACGACCCGCGCCACTCGGGCTCAAGCCGCCGATATTCGCGTGCGAACGCGGTCCAGTACTCCGGCCCCGTCGTGGCGTAGCGCATCCGCGCCGCGACCTCGTGCAGCAGGGCGTCACTGTAGACCCACCGCCGCCGCCAGCTCGGCGGGTCGCGCAGCCGCTCCAGCCGCTCCACCGCCCGATAGGACGCGCGTTTGCAGCGCGTGGTGCAATAGAGCTGCTGCACGCTGCGCTGCTCGCACGTCTCGCCGCAGTGGCGGCATTGCATGGTCGCCATCATCCCCCCAACGGACACAACAGCCCGTGCAGCGCCACCAGCACCGCGACCGTTAACGACAGCATACCCACCAGCAGCGCCGCCTCGACCCTAGACCGCTGGCTCATGCCGCTCCCCGTCCACCTCACGCGCCGACGCCATCGCAGCCGCAACCGCCTCGCGCCATTCCCACGTCACGCGGTGCAGCCGCTGCACCCGCTCCAGCACCTCGTCGGGCGTCAGCCCCGCGATGCTCGCCGCCGTCACCTCGCGCAGCGCCTCCTGCATCGCCTCGTGCCGCCGTCGAATGTCGTCGCTGTGGCGCTGTAGCCGCGCCGCCTGGTCGCTCGTCATCACTGCCCCCACTCGCCCACGAAGCGAGTCTGCTCCGGCAGCAGGCGCACGCGCATGCCACCCTCCCCTCCGCTGCGGCTCCCCGCGACCCACAGCGCACCACGGAACCGCTCGTCGTTGCGGTCCTGTGCTGGATTCATCTCTGCTTGCGAGCGGTGCAGCAGCATGATCACGTCCGCGTCACGCAGCAGCGCGTCGCTGTTCGCGAGGTCGTTGCGCGTCGGCATCGACGTGGTGAGCTGCTTGACCTGTGACGCAGCCAGCACCGCCGGCCCCTGCAAAGCCACGTTCTTGCACCATGCGCTCACCTCGCTGACGTGTTCGTCGCGCTTGAGCTTCTTGTCCGTCCACGCGACCTTCTGGACGTAGTCCAGCACCACGAGATCCACCCGCCCGTGGCGTGCCATCGCCGCCCGCAGGCACTTGCGCGCCCACTCCAGCGACGGCAGCTCAGACGACGGCGAGTAGATGGACAGGCGCGACGCATCGAGCCGGTGGCGCGCGTCCCACAGGTCGCCCATCTCCGATTGCGACGGGCGCCAGTGGCGGTCGAGGATGCTCGCCGAGTTGATGCCCGTCTCCATCGAGGCGATGCGCGCCTGCTGCTCGCGCACCGGCATCTCGCACGACAGGACCACGACGTGCGCCCCCTCCTTCGCCGCGTGCCACGCGAGCTGCAAACACACCACCGACTTGCCGTGCTTCGGACGGGCGCCGATGACGTGGAAACGCCCGTAGTCCAGCGACGACAGCACCGCGCGCAACTCCGGGTCAACGTCCACGCCCGACGCCTTGACCTCGACCCCGTCGTGCCGGTCCTGCAAGTCGTCCCACAGCGAACGGGTGCCCTCGGTCTGCGGCGGCGTGTCGTCCTCCAGCATGTCCACGATGCCGTGCTGTGCCGTCAGTCGCATGTCCTCGTCGCTACCTGGAGCCGTCGCGATGACGTGCGCCGCCTTGCGCGCCGACAGCCGACGCCAACGACGCACAACCTGTCGGGCGCGTTGGCGCCACACGTCACCGGGGATGCTGGCTTGTGCCATGCAGGCGTGCGCCTCGCACTGCGCCGGCACGTCCTCGCCAAGCATGGCGAGCAAGTCCTCGCTGGACGTGGCTCCGTCGAGGACGGCACCCCACACCCGTCGTCGGACGGGGTCGAGGAACACCTCGGCGGTCAGGCCCAGCTCGATTGCCTGTGCGCGCAGTTCGCCGGTGACACCGGACAGCAGGGTCGTGCCGATCACGCACCGCTCGCGGACCTCTTCGGGCGAACCGCCGAGCAACTCGACCATCATCGAGTCGCGCTTGCGGGCGAGAGCGTCCGCGTCCTCGCGCATCTGCGCGTCCCACACCGAAGGTGCCAAGACCAGACGATTGCGCGGCTTCATACCCAACCTCCGTAGGTGTCATCGAAGGCGGGCTTGGTTGCTGCCGCGATGCGCTTGCCGTAGTCGTTGCCCACCCACGTCGCCACACAGCCAGCCAGTGACCGCAGCGGACCACGCTTGCCTGTCCACCCGTACTGCTCATGGTACGCCATGAAGTGTTCAGCCTCACTGGCGGCGATGGAGTCAGGGCACTTCTCGTTGGCAAGGAAGGCTTCGACCACCTCTTCGCGGGTCGGAGGTCGTTCTGCGAGAGACGGCTTCTTCGACCGTTTCTTCTTCGCCCCCTCTGGGGGTGTGGGGGTATTTGTTTTGTCATGTAGTGTAGTGATATGACGTTCCCCGTTAGTGGCGCGTTTCTTCTCGCCCCTTGACGGCTTCTTATTTCCCTTGGTGTCAAGGATCTCAAGAGCTTCCGCGACAGCATCGCACCGACCATCGCACTGGTCATCGAGCGATGATAGCGCCGATGATTCGGAGGTGATCAGGTCGAAGTTCCAGCGATTACCCGCCGATGAGTCGGCGATCACCCGCAGATGTGTGCCCGATGTGCAGCGGGTGATCAGGCCGATCTTGGCGAGCGCATCGAGGTCTTTCTCGACGGCATCCGTGCGCGTCCCGACCTGCGCGGCGATGGTCCGAATCCGCAGGCCCATCACACCGAGCATGGTCTTCTGCGGCGCTGCCAGGAGCAGCAGGTAGAGCTTGGCTTGGCGTGGCGTCAGCTCCTCGATGGTCGAGGCTGTCGCGTGCATGACAGGCGTGTACTTGCCCATGTGCTGCTCACAAGTACATGCAGCCCGAGCGCGGTCGGAAGACCCCACAAGCGGAGAAAAGGGCAGGCACTCAGTGCCTCCGCGCCCGGACTGCGATGTTCTTGGTTCGTCCTCCACTCGTACAAGCCCTTCCGAGGGCCGACTTCAGCCACTACGCCACAGCCGCGACGGGCTGTCAACGGTCGTCTTCGTCCGTCAGCGCACGGCTGACCACCAGCCGCGCCAGCCGCTCGCGCATGCCGTCGTAGGCGAGGTCTGCCTCGACGTAGCACGGGTCACAGTCGGCGGGCCGGTTGCCGTGGTGGCACCGGTAGTCGTCGGCGCAGCCATCGCAGACCATCGTGTGCGGGCTCTCCTCGCCGCACACCTGGCAACAGAATATCGTCATGTTCGCGTCAGCCCCCAAAATTCGGCCCACTCAGCCGCATCGTCAGGGTCGACGTAGCTGGTGAGCAGTTCCCCGAGCGGACGGGCAAGGGCGGGGCGCAGCAACGCGCGATCGGCCTCGCTCATCTGCGCCGCCTTGCTATCTGCTTCAAACCAAAACACCGCGGCGTCAATAGCACCCGCCACGCTGACCACCGGAAAGCCCGACGACGCCGACTCATCGAACGAGCCGCCCACCTTGCCGTGGAACTCGTCCAAGAATCGAGCAAGCGCAGCCGCCTGCTCGTCGCTGTCCAGCCCGCGCACGAAGATGTGCCACTGGTCGCTGTAGCACCCGCCGCTCAGGTAGTAGACCCTCATGTCCAATCCCCCGCGCGCACCGCGCCGCCCGTCAGTCGCTCGAGGGCAAACGCCATCGCCAGCGACGGTCTAGCGCGCCCGTGCGCCCAGTGCTGCACCGCGCCTCGGGTGACGCCCAACCTTCGGGCGACCTCCGCTTGTGTGGTGCCGGTTGCTCGTAGCCATTCGGCAAGTCGTCGTGGTCCGTTCACGTCAGCTCCCACCACTTCACGCCGCCAGCCATCTTGCGCGCCGTCGCTTTGCCTTGATCTACCAGCGCAGCCAGCGCACCCCATGTCAGCCGCCGCGACAAGCCGCTTGCCGCCGACCACTCCGCAGACGTGCCCGACCGCAGCCCACATCCAAGCAGGATGGCGGCCCGCTCGTGGTCCTTGCCCGTGACCGACGACGGCTCGTGTCCGGGCCGATCAACGACGGGCACCCGAACGGTGGGCGCCTCGCCTCGCACGAGGTCCGCCACCAACTCGGCTGCTGCTCTGTACTCATCTGCCAGCTTGGCGTGCAGGTTCGCCCGCTCGCGCAACTCTGCAACGAGGTCTGCATGTTCCTTTCTCATCTCGCACCTCCGGTTTTCTGTATATCAACACTTGCCAGCACACGCAAGCCTTGCTATACATGCCACCACAACGGAGGTGTTCGCATGACTGAGAACTTCTACGCCCGCTTCGCCGCCGCGTTGGCGGAAATCAAGCAGCCGCCCATGCGCGGCAAGCGTCACCCGTCAATGGGCGGTGGCGCCTACATGCTGCTGCCAGACCTGCTCGGCGCCGTCGTGCCGGTGCTGGCGCAGCACGGACTGTGCCTTCACTACACGTCGATGCTCAGCGAGGACGGCATCTACATGCGCGTCACCTGCACAGTGACGGACGGCATGGACCGCCTCGAGGGCAGCGTCACGATGGCTGTCACGTCACCCGGACGCGGCGATGCCAAGCCGACCCCGCACGCGGTGGGCTCGACGCTCACCTACGCCAAGCGGTACGCCCTCGGGCTGGTGGTGCCCATTGGCACCGACGAGGACGACGACGGCGACGCAGGGCAGCAGCACGCGACCCGCAAGCCCGCCGCCAAGCCGGCCCCGAAGTCCGCGCCGCGCGACGTGGGCGCCCGCTACGCTGCGGTTGGGTCCATGGTCAAATCGGCCATCGCCCTGGGCGAGCTGCCCGCCTCGACGCCGACCGCCGCCAAGGACGCCATGCGCGACCCGGACGTGGCGCAGCAGGTCGCGGTGATGGTGGGCGAGGCGTTGAGCGGCAAGGCCCGCGCCGTCAACACGCGCGAGTGCAGCGACGACGAGATGGCTCGCGCTGCCGACTACTGGCGCCAGAAGCGCCCCGGTGCCGAGGTCACGTTGGCCAGCGGCTCCACCGTCCACGACCCCATTGCGGACATTCCGCTGTAGGAGACACCAATGCAAGGCACAGTCATCGGGCGCCTCGGCGCCGACCCCGAAACCAAGACCCTCGACAGCGGACGCACCGTGACCGAGGTCCGCATCGCCGTCACCCGCAAGCGCGGGTCGGACGAGACGACCACCTGGTACCGCTGCGCGCTGTGGGGTCCGCGCGGCGAGGCTTTCGCGCGCTTCCACAAGAAGGGCGACCTCGCCGCCATCCACGGCGAGGCGTACACCCGCGAGTGGACCGACAAGCAAGGCAACACGCGCCTGAGCGTCGAGGTGGACGCGCACGGCTGGACGTTCGCGCAGACGCGGCAGGACCGCGAAGCGGCCAACCCCGACCGCGAAGACATCATCCCCTTTTGAGCAGTTGAACAACAACGGAGTGCACCATGAAAACCCACGAGATCATCGCCACGCTCGCCGAGTTGTGGCTCACCATCGAGGACAGCGAGGAACGCCTCGCGCGGGCGACCGAGGACGCCGACGACTACGCCGCGCAGGACGCCACCACCATGCTCGCGGACGCGATGGAGCGGCTTGAGACGCTGCTGTCCGACGACCTGCCCGACAAGCTTGAGGGCCTGCTCGCGTACATCGAAGAATCGAAGGCGCAGGAGCGGGTTGCCAAGGCGAAGGCTGCCGAGTGGCGCGACATTGCGGGTCGCCGTGCCCGCCGCGTCGAGCGTGTGACCGGCCTCGCGATGGACCTCATCGACGCCAACGGTGGGCCGGTGCGGATGGACGGCGGTCGGCAGGCTCTCATCCGCGAGCGTCGGTCGATGGTGGTCGAGGTGCCCGACGTGGACGTGCTGGCGGGCGGGTACACGCGCATCACGAAGGCCGCGGACAAGGTGAAGATCAAGAGGGCGATCGAGGCGGGCATCACGGTGCCAGGCGCGTCGCTGGTCGAGTCGGTGAGCCGCTCGATCGGGGTGAAGGACCGATGAATAAGCCAGCTTTCGTTGTCGGCATCGACCCCGGCAATACGACCGGCTGGGCGATTCTCCAGCTCAAGCCACCCGTCTATCGCAACCGCGGGCGGGCGCCGCTGGTGGAATTGTGCGGCGAGACGACCGACCCCCGCGAGGTGGAGCGCATCGTGCAACGGTTGCCCACCTACGACGACCGGGTGTGGTGCTATGAGCGCGTGCGGTCCTACGGTGCCGGCCTGCCTGATTCGCTGGTGGACACGTCGGAAATCGGCGGGTACTACCGTTACGCGCACCGTGCTGTGCCGCTGACGCGCCCCGAGGCGGTGCGTGCGCTGGGGCTGTCGGGTCGCGGCATCAGCAAGGCGGCAGTGTGGGCGGAGGTGGTCCGCATCATGGGCAGCGACCGGCAGGGCAAAAAGTGCCCCAAGCGCCACCGTATCGGCCATGCTGGCAGCCAGTGGGCAAGGGAGGTCGAGCACCCGCGCACGGGCGAGCTTGTCCCGGTCGTGGACTGCGAGGTGTGCGGTCGGTCGGGGTGGGCGCGTGAGCCGGGTCCGCTGGCGATGTTCGCCGGGTTGACCCACGCACGCGACGCGCTCTGCGTGGCGCTGGCGCTGGCGTTGCGCGAGGGATGGCTATGCGACGACTAGGACTGCCGTCGTGGCGCAGCGCGGTCGGCCTCGCGCTGTCGCTGGATTCGGTTGCGACGTGGATGCTGTCCTGCGCGGCGCACCGTCGCGGCATGGAGCGGACTGCGGCTGCGTTGTGCCTGGTGAGCTACGGTTTGGATGAGTTGTCATATGTGGTGCTGAGAAGAGGAGAGCGCGGCTCAGTCGAGGAGCCCTAAGGTTTCCGTTTCCCTTCGCAGTTCTTCAAGCGTCGCATCACGCGGCGCCACAGCGCTAGAGTCACTGTCACCGTTTCGGCCTCTTGGTCCACGCTCACCACTTCCGGCTTCCCGACGATCGTCGGACTCATCGAGCAGCCGCACAGCAGCTCGCTCAATACGAGCTGGATCGCCAGAAGCAAGGTCGCGATCGAGAGCCTCCATCTCCGCACGGGCCTGCTCTGCGCGGGACTCAGCAATCCGTTGTCGCCAGAGATCAACAACAATCTGCACTCCATCGGCTTCGATAAACGCCCTCACCAACTCCGCGAACGCTCGCAGCGCGAGCTTAAACTCAGACATCATCCAAGCTGTCGCTGGTCTCCGACTCGCCCAGCTCCACCGCAGCGGCGGCAATCTCGGTCGTGTCCCGCTCGGTCAGCTCGCCGGTCAGCTCGCCGGTCAGCACGAGCTTGACTTCGCGCCGCAGCACCCACCTCGCCAGCCGCTCCAGCAGCGCGCCGATGCGGTCGAGCAGCCATGTGTCGAGGTTGCCGGGGATGACCTCGGCCAGACGGTAGAGCAGCGGCCACAGCGCGACCGCGACGGGCACGGCGACCACCAGCGCAGCGGCGAGCCAAGGCGCGTACAGCGCCACCTTCGGCCCGACCAGCGGCCCCAGCACGTCGGCGATGGGCGCGATGGTGCCGGCGATGCCGTCCACGGTGGTCGTGAGTTGGGTTGCCAGGTCGGCGGTTGTCTGTGTGGCCTCGTTCATGCTGCGTTACCTTCGTGTACCCACCAGCGGGGCACGCAATATACCACGTCGTCGCGGTTTAGAAGCCAGTCGCCCGGACGGAGCCGGATGGCGTCACCGTACGCTCGGCTCTGCGACGATGAGCAGTCGATGATCTCAAGCGGGTCTGTCCGCACGACCCAGCCCGTGTGCCCCTGCTTGCCGCCCTTGTCGGCGTAGCTGAAGATGCACCACGGCTGCATCTCGACCTCCACGAACATCTGCTGCTCGTTCTGCGCGTCGTGCACGATCGAGCCCGTATGGAGCCAGTTCTGTTGGCCCTTGCTGTTCAGCCAGTCGGGGCCGCCTGCCTTGCGTCGCTGCAGCGACCACGCGACGAACGCGGAGCAATCGCAGCCGTCGCCCTCGTCGGGTGCCTTGGCGAACCACGCGCTATTGCTGGCGCCTGCGCCCAGCATATACGACACGTCGCCCATGTTTGCCGCCGCGACCACCCGGTCGGCGGTGGATCGTGCGTCCGGTCGGTTGTCCGCCCACAGCGCGCACAAGAACTTGGAGCCCGGCCAGCCGTCAGCCTCGCCGCTGAACGGGTAGATCGTCGCGAACGTCTCCTGCAGCGCCCGCACCGCACCCTCCATCCCAAGGTCGCCGGTGTAGCCGAGACGCAGCCCGCCCACGTCGACGCTCGGCGGCAGGCTGACGCCGTGCCGGTGAACCGACTCGGCCATTGCCACCGTGATGCGCTGATTGAGCTTCAGCCGCGCAATCGCCCTCTGCTTGCTCATTCGCTGCTCCTGCGGCGCATCGCCGCCATCTTGCCGTCGATTCGCGCCGTCGCCTTCTCGACCTCGTTGATGCGGTCGTGCGCCTTCGTCACGGTCGCACCGACGTGCTCGCGCAACTCAGCGCGGGCCTTGCTGGCGTTCTCGGCCACCTCGTCACATCGCCTGGCGAGCGCCTCGTTCTCCCGCTCCAGCTTGGCGACCCGCTCGCGCAGGGCGTCGAAGCGAGGTGAGACGAACCTCTTTACCACGCCCAGCACGAAACCTAGCGCGGCGGCCCCGCCACTGCCAACAATCCCCAAGTCTGTTGCGTCCATGTGCATGTTTATCGTACCCTTCGCTCACGCGGCACCGCTACGCCGCAAACACCGCTGGAGTACCCATCGACACAACCAAACCGCCGCGGGCCGAGGCCCCGGCTTCCAGCGAGCCGCGTAGCGGGCGGCGGGGCGGTTGTGCGTGTGTTCGAATGAAAACCTGTTCCAAGTGTCGAGCGACCAAGCCACTCACAGACTTCTACGCTAGAAAAGGCGCGCTGGACGGAAGGCGAGGCGCCTGCAAGGCATGTATGCGCCCAATTCGCGCTGCGGATGCTCGTCGATCGAGACGACGCGCGGGCGGCAAGGAGAGGATGCGAACATCCGTCTCCCGCGTGCTCACGTCGATGCCGTGGCTGAATCGCGCACGACACATGGTCGCGTCCGCACGGCGGCGCGGGCTTGTGCCTTCGCCCAGTGAAGTTTCGTGTATTCACGGCGGCGAGGAGTGCAGTTCTCGCGTCCTGTGGCACCACGACAGCTACCTCGCGAGAGACCTCCTTGCCTTGACTGCGCTCTGCGAGCTTCATCACCGCAAATGGCACGCAGACAACTCGCCGAGACTCCCTCGCACTTTGAACGAGTGGGCAGACATCATGCGGCACCGCAACCGATGGCGTAACTGGATGCCGGAAGTTAGACTCCGGCACGGATGACTGCACCACGCCCAGCACGAACCCCAGCGCAGCAGTCCCGCCGCCGCCGACAAACAGCATGTCGCCGCTGTCCATGTGCATGGCTATCCCTTGCCCAGCAGCACGAGGCCGCCGATGGCAATCAGCGCGAGGAGCCCCGCTGCGTTGTGCAGGATGAGATCCCACGCGCCACTGCGCGCCGACCGGATGGTCTGCTCCACGTCGGTGACGCGCCGCTCCATCAACACCATGCGCGTCGAGATGCGGTCGCCCTCGGTGTCGCCCTCGACCACCTTGCGGGTGCTGGCGAGGTCACGACGGAGCTGCGACACGTCGTTGCGGATTGCCGACACGTCTGCATTGAGGTCCGCCACTCTCGCCGCCAACCCCCGTGTTTCGTCGATCAGGCTCATCAGCAGTTGCTCGTTCACGTCTGCGCCTCGGTCGGCGCCGACGACCGGCGCCGGAACGTCTGGATCTCAGCCAGCCGCTCGGCGACCGTCCGCGCGAACGCGCGTCGCCTGCCCACCCGCCGCAGCACGGCTCGGAGGTGCAGCGTGGTGTCCCCGTCCCAAGTGCCCTTGGGGACCACATCGACTGCGCCCGCGTCCACCGCTGCATCCACCATCGCCGCCGACTGCATGCCGGTGACGACGACGACCTCGGCAGCGGGCGACTCCTGGCGCAGAATCCGCAGCAGGTCGAGCGATTCGCCTCCCTCGCCCAGCCGCCAATCGAGCAGCACCACGTCGGGCGCCCATCTCGCGACCGCATCCGTTGCGTCAAGCACCGTGCCGACGCAGCGGACCTCGATGGTGTCGGAGATGGACCGCACAGCGCGGCACGCGCACATGCGATCGGCGTCCTCGTCGTCCACCACCAGCACGCGCATCGGTGTCTCAGTCGGCATCGTCCACCTCGCGCCGGTAGCCCTGCGCCGCCAGCCACGCCAGCGCAGCCCGCGCCTCCAGCGGCTCGGCGGCCTCGCAGTGCGCCACGTCGAGAGCGGTCGCCCCCGACCAGAAGCCGAAGAAGCACCGCCGTTCGCGCGTGCCCCTCGACGACACGACCGGGACGGACGCTGCGTCGCACTCGCACTTGCAGATGGCAGCGTAACCGTTCACAGCAGCCTCCACTTCCACTTGAGCGCATCGCGGATGGCGGCGTGCTGCGCGGAGGTCAGCGTCACGTTGTAGACCACCAGCTCCGACAGCGACCCGCCAAACGGCAACAGCGCGCCATTGTTGCGCGCACCGATCCACGACGACTGCCCAGCGAGGTAGGTGCCGCTCGCAAGTCCAAGGCCGTTGGTCGTGTCGAAGGGCGCCCCTTCCCACTCGCCACCAACCTGCGCGAGTTGTGAGGCTCCACCCCGGTCCTGCACCGACGAGATCACGCCCCAGTTGCCGTCGTAGTCGCCAGACAGGTACGCCCCGGCATAAGCCACCGCGTCACCGCACACTGCGAACGGGTGATAGTTGCCGCCATCGAGGCGGAAGGCGATGTACGCCCCGTTGGTCGTCGTTGCGCTGGCGGTGTACTCCCACACCACACCCGTGGTGCCGGTGTCGGTGGCGTTGACGACCGCGAACAGGCCGCACCGAGTGCCGCCGCCGATGTCAACTGTCGTGCCACATTCCCAACAATCGTCAACCCCGTCGAAGTCGAACGTCGGCAGGCCCGCGTTGCCACCGTCGCTGTCCATCGTTGGGCGCTTGCCAGCGGTGGCTTGCGTTGCGCCACCGGCTCGCATGACCGGCGTTTGCAGCGTGCCGTCGCCGGCGGTCTGGTCAGCGGCATCGAGCCAGCCTTCGGGCGCACCGGCACCACAACCCGCGCCGATGGCGTGGTCCGCCACAGCCTCCAGGGGACGGTGACGCAGGGCAACGCGCAGCGGCGACCTCGAGTACGCCCGCGTCAGGGTCCGGTTGCGGTCAGCCGACAACATCAGCCGCTCACCTTGACGAGCGTGCCCATTGCGTCGAACGTCTCGTCGCCCGCCGTGCGGGTCTTCAGTCGGACGCCCCACGCATCGCAGCCGCGCACGTCGAACAGGAGCGGCGCCTCGTTCGCAGCCTGCGTTGTCGTGTGCTCGCCGGCAGCTGGGTCGGGCGGAAACGTCGTGTCCAGCCCGTTCCACGTCTCCGTCGCGCCCCAGTTCTGGCACTGCGTGTAGAACTCCCACACGCAACTCGTCGTGCCGGCGCACTTGTGGTTGATCAACACGAAGTCGGCGTCACCGACCGGATGGAGCTTGCCGGGAGCCGCCTCGGTCGCAGTGACCGCATCGTGTGTTACAACTTTGCCGATGATCTTCATCTAGTTCCCCCTCCCTCGGGTGTAAGCCTTGCGCTTCGCGCGGTCAATGATGGGTTTGCGGGCGCGCATGTAGTCCTGCTCCAGCATGGACTCTGCCAGGTCGAGGCCGGACATGAACATCTGCTCTCGCTGCTCGACCTTCTTGTAACCCGCCTCGTCCTTGGCGCGCCCGCTGGCGTCCTCGAGCTTCTTCAAC
>JAAOEI010000042.1_pt1 | contig 42877 bp, 54 predicted proteins | sample 7059261 | NCBI WGS metagenome assembly JAAOEI01 (sample SAMN14008812, study PRJNA610033) | viral metagenome | isolation source: viral particles filtered from seawater | place: China: Hangzhou Bay, Yangshan Deep Water Harbour | collected 2017-10-31 | reverse complement strand
CCCTACCCTCCGCCGCCGCGCTCGGCCACAAACTGATAATGAGACTCATTCTCAACAGACCGTCCGCATGACGGAAGCCGCGATGACGGATGCCCGCAGCACGGATGCCCGCAGCACGGATGCCGTGCGCCCGGAATCTGTGCGAACAGGCACCTGCGCGGCGGGGGTGGGGGCTAGGGGCTGAACGGGCACCCCCTCCCCCCTGGCCATTGACAATGTCCCCACCCCGTGGTATACTACCCACATGAAAGCACACGAAGTCCTACCTCTCATGACGCCCAAAGCCATCGCCGGATTCTGGGGCAAAGCAATCCCTAACCCGGAAACTGGATGCCTGGAGTGGGCCTACGAACTCCGGCGCAACTATCCCTGCTACTATGTCCCGTGGGATCTGGTGGACGGTAAGAACAGGCACACCAGGGCCCATCGTCTAGCGTATGGTCTAGCCTACGGCCCCTTCGACCCGGACCTGCACGTCCTCCACTCCTGTGACAACCCTAAGTGCATCTCGCCCAATCACCTGTTCCTGGGCGACAATACGGCCAATATCCAGGATTCTGTCTCGAAAGGCCGCAGGTGGACCAAATTATCGGACGACGACGTACGAGCTATTCGAGCGTCCGGCGAGAGTCAGCGTGCTCTCGGACGGCACTACGGCGTAGACCCCAGCACTATCCGCAAGATTAAGCAGCGGAAACGGCGGGTTTATGTTCCGGATTAGGCGCCCGGCTCCGGAAACCGCCGCAACAGCTCGGCCAACGGGTCCTCGGGCCCCCCAGCTCTATGCCGGTACTGCTCCCGAATCTCGTACAGGTCGCGCACCAGACGGATCAGGCGGGCGGTCGTGAGGTAGGGCGCGTCGGGGGGCTCGGGCAGGTTCATGCCGGTATCTTACCCCCAGCTTCGCCCCAGCACCAGTGCAAAATCCCCCTCTCAATAAACGATAAAAAGGTCGTTTATTCGCTAATCACAAAGCGCTGGACAAACGCTCCGCCGAGCACTATAATGCCCAGGACCATGCGCCAGATCCGCCGCCTATTCCTCAACGAGCGCCCCCTAGCCCTGCTCCTGCTTACCCTCACCATGGCCTTCCTGGCCCAGACCTGGCGAGTGCTGGTGTGAGCCACGACGCACACCCGCTCGAATACGTCACGACCGACGCACTGGTCGAGGAGCTGGTCGCCCGCCAGGACACGGCCATCATCCTACTCTTCAAACGCGAACAAAAGACCGCTACTTCGTTAATCCATGCTATCGAGGGCGAGTACATCACGGCCCTCGGGCTGCTCGGAATGCTCCCCGACCTCATTGAGCAGGTCCTCGGTCCCTCTATTACGGACTTGGACGACGACTAGGGATGTCTGTTGTAACAGATAAACGAGACCCCGACAGCTTCGCGGCCCAGTTCAAGGATGCCTTGAAGCGCTGCATCCAGGACCCCCTCTACCTGGGCCAGTGCATGGGCTACAAAGGCACGCCCGAGGGCCGCAAAAAGTTCGGCCGCCTCCACTACGAGATGCTGGCCCACATGGAGTCGCAGCCGAAGACATCGACCGTGTGCTCGCGCGGCCACGCGAAGACCACCATCGGCATCATCAAGAACTGCCACACGAAGATTACCGACCCGTCCAGCCGCATCCTCGTGGGCTCCAGCACTCTCGACCTCGGCAAGAAGATCCTGGGCGAGACCCGCGACCGCCTCGGCGGCGACATCGAGCTGTTGCCCGGCTTCTACATGCCACTGGCGGAGCTGTTCCCCTGGGCAGCGCCTAAATACTACTCGGGCCGAGTCTCGGCGCCCTGCGAGACCTTCAACGTCATGGGCCGTACCGGTCAGGGCCGCGAGCCCTGCTTCATGACCGCCTCGCCCACGATGAACCTCGCGGGCAACCACCCCACGCACGCGACCATCGACGACCCGGCGAACGAGCAGAACTCGAAGACCCAGATGCGGCGCGATCAGGTCATTTCGTTCATGGAGCAGCTCGTACCTATCATGTACGACACGTCCAGTCCCATCACCCACATCGGGACGCCTTGGGCCTTCTCGGACGTGACCAGCCACCTAGCCGACGCCGAGGACTACAGCCAGTTCCGCTTCGGCGTCTGGGACGGCTGGAACCCGGCCACGGGCGAGCGCGACGGCAAGGGCCCAGGTCCCGATGGCGGTTGGCCCCTGTGCCCGTCCTACCTTACGGCCGAGGAAATCTACCAGATCCAGGCCGAGAACTCCAAGGCCTTCTTCTCGATGCAGTACGAGTGTCGCCCCGTCGCGGGCGAGGACGCGCTGTTCGAGCAGGAGATGTTCGATGCCGCCACGAACTACGACATCTCGCCGCTTGCGTTGCCCCAGGGCTACGACATCCTGCTCCTGGACCCCGTGGCCAAGACCGAGGGCATGGCGCGCGACGTGAACGGCGTCATTGTCCTGCGCGTCTGTACTGCGGCCACGCTCGGAATCGGCGCCGATAAACTAGAACCGGACCACAATATCTTCATTCCGCACTATGCGGCCGAAGTTCGGGGCAACATCGACTCGGCCCTGTGTCACATCGAGCACCTCGTCCAGACCGAGCGCTTCCCTGACCTGCGCTCCATCTGGGTCGAGAACGTAGCCTTCAGCGGCCTCATCAAGCCCTGGCTGAAGGAGCGTGGCCGAATCCATGGCATCCAGGTCCGGACCCAGAAGATCCCGACCAAGAACCTAGAGCTGAGGCTCAAGGGCTTCCCGACCGCGATGCGGCAGCGCATCATCCAGTTCCCGCCCGCCTTCGAGGGCCGTGACCGCCTTCTCAAGCGCCTCCTTGAGTTCCCCATGTCCGACTCGGACGATCTGCCCGCAGCACTGGTCCTCTTGGCGTCCCACCTCGAACGCCGGGGCCAGCTCCCCTTCAACAACGTGGAGCGAGTCCACGGGGACTGGGCACGCGACGGCGGTGTAGGCTTACCCCCCGCCATCGACGAGATGGACTGGGCGTAAGTCGCCATAGTCGTCGAGTTAGGGCCGGATATGGCTCCAACTCGCCAAGTATGGCGATTTGTTGACATGCGAGGGGGAGTGCAGTATAATGCCCTCGTAGACCTCCCCTCCCCCTACGCACCATGTCCGACGACTTCGCACCAGTTCCTCCGCCCCAACCCTCCCTAGAGTCCCAGATCGGCGAGGACTTCGCCGCAATCCGCGATATCTGCGAGCGGCTGCAACCCCTTGTACTGGAAGGCACTTACAGTCCTTCACTCGACATCATCTGCCGCAACCTGAAGCAGTGCTGCGACCAGATGAAGTTCTACCAGTACCATCTGCCCGCCTCGAAGTAAGTGGCCAAAAAGCCGAGTGAGGCGGCCGCCGAGGCCCTAAAGGACGCTGTGCGGCGCTCCATGGTGGCGTCGCGTGCGCAAGTCACGGCGGGCCAGAACGAGGTTTCGGACCTCTACACTGGTAACACCACCATCACTCGGCACAAGCCCGACTACGCGGCCCTGCCCCAGGAAGGCCTCCCGTTCGGCTCGCCCCACCCGACGAAAACCGTCTACCTGAACAAGGGCAGCCGCATCGCCGCCAACCTGTTCACGTCGCGGCTCCGCCAGATCCTGGTCCAGATTACGCCGCTCGGAATCCCCTCCTGGCGCCCCGAGGCCCTGGTGGGCGAGGCAGTCGGCCTAGTCGAGGACCAGCAGACCATCCTGGACACGCTGGCCATCGTCTCCGGCCTGGAGTACACGATGGAACGGGTCGCCTTCCTACTCCCGACACAGTCGTACTTCGGCGTCCGTATGCGTGCCCGCGACGGGGAGGGCCCTATCGCGGGCTCCGTCGAGGCCTGGGAAGCAATCGAGGCGGCCTTCTGCGGGTACGAGCCGTTCCTGGAGAGGTTCTCGTGGCACACCTACCAGCAGCAGGTGGGCGATGCGCCCGACCACATCCGCAAGTACGCCAACGACACGCTCGAACGCCACCCCTGGGAATACATCACCGTCACCGAAGTATTCCATCCGGGCTTCGACCTGGGCATCGACTACCCCGACGCTCCCGCAGTTCCTCGCTCCTGGTTCGTGTCGGCCGAGCGCGAACTCTATCCGCGCAAACGCAAGACCCCGGAACTGGGCGAGCTTATTCTAACGGACTCGGTGCCGAGCCAGGAACTCTATATCGACCGTGCGCTTGACCCGGCGCCGGGCGAGGCCTTTGCGCCCTCGGAGGTGTCTGGGTGGGTGCCGGTATATAAGTCCATCATCCGTGTCCTTGACCAGATCGTCCACGAGGTCGAGACCACGAACAGGGTCACGCTCTACGACAAGGACGCCATCAAGGACACCAAGATCCAGGAGATCCTGGACTCTGATGCAGGCGATGACCTCTACATTGGTGTAGACACCGCTAACCAGACAGGCGAAAATGCGCGTGGCGTAAACGCGACCATGCGCCCGGTCGAGCGGAATACAGCCCTCTCTGAGTACATTGCCACACTTAACCTCCTACTTTCAATCTTTGATGATGTTACCGGAGTGGGGCCGCTCGACCGTGGCACTGCGGTAAACCCCGAGAAGTCGGCGACCGAGGCCGCTGGTCTGTTCCAGGCCGCAGGGGACAGGCGCCGGGACAGGCTCCGTGTCATGGCGCGCGTCATCAGCGCTATGGGCGAAATGTACATGCTCCGCCAGCGCCGACTCTTGGGCACCACGACGGACATCCCCATCAGCGATACACAGGCCGCCACCGTGCGCGTCCCCGACCCTGCCGCAGCACTAATGGCCATTCGCCTGAATGCCAGTGCCCTAGAGAATGCCTCCCGCTCCGACACTCTGGAGGCCCTGATGACCATGCACACGGTACTGGCCAATGATGCCGCCAGCTTCCAGAGCCCCAGCGCTATGCGTATGCTCGACGAGTCCCGGCGCCGCCTCCTCAAGAAGATGGGCTGGAAGGACATTGATATGTACTTGGACATCATGCCAGACACACGCGATCCGCTCAATCGCTACATCCGCGCCCTACATACGGGCGAGGCCATCTCCGTCATGGAGTCCGATAACCACCCGGTCTACATCCAGACCTACACGGACATCAGCACGCAGCCCAAGGCCGACCTTGTCATTCTCCAGGATGCCATCCTACGGCACCAGCGCATCGCGCAGCAACAACAGGCCCAGAGCACTCCGGCCGATCCGCAGGCGCCTATTCCGGGCGTCAGTGCTGCGGGCGGCATTGACAACAACATCCAGCCTGATTTGGCCCTCGGTAACATCCCTCTCCCTCCCCCCTCCGCGATTAACGGCTAGACATGGCACTTCATACTCTCTCCACGTACACACCTACCGCACCTACCGACGTTACGTCTAAGCTCTGGACCGCAGAGTTCCCGGATGGTGTCACCCACAACGGCGTCATCACTTGGCCCACTGCTGCCAATGCCCTTTACCGGGGCATCGTGTTCATCCGGGGCGGCTTTACTGGTGACGATAATCCTCTCACTGACACCATCTTCACTGACCTCGAAAACGCCGTGAAATGGAACGCCAGCGCCCAGGGAGATGCGGCCACGGGCTACGTCATTACGGCTATGGGCATTCGCGGAGTCAATGCCTCTACCACTTCAGGCGCATGGACGGGCGGCCTTGCCATCCCCGGCACCGATGAGATGGGTGGCGATGATCTGGATGACATCGCGCTTACTTACGGTCTTGTCCAGGAGTGGGGGCTTGCCGCCGGAACTCCCCTAGTGCACGCTGCCAAGATGGGCCTCTGGTCCTACAGTGCGGGTGCCCTACGTGGCTGCATGCTCCTTCGGAAGGGCCGCATCAAGCCTGCCGCCTTCGCCATGCGCTCTCCGCTGGTAGACGCCTACGGCACCTGGGACGACATCGGCACCACCGAACAAGACAAGCTCACGGCTCTGATCCCTGGGTGGTCCAGCGCCTCTACCACCAAGTTCGCCAAACTGACCACTTCCGAGCAACAGGCCCTCCACGACCGGTCCCCAGCGCGTTGGGCCTCCGAGATGCCCGATATTCCCTACCTCCTAGTAGCAGCCGAAGATGACGACACTGCGCTCCCGGCCGGAACTCGTCGGTTCGCGGAAGAGCTGAAGCGTGCAGGCCGCGACGTAACGCTCATCGAAGTCCCCAGCGCTAACCATGCGTTCTCGGGCTCGGACCATAACGACATCAGCCTTGCGGTGACTCGTAAGTTCTTCGGCCAAAACCTAGCGTAACCATGGCACTCGAAATCCACTACTAATGCTCGTCGGAATCCACGGAACTTGTCCCGCGTGCAGCACTGATCGCGCCTACTTCTCCCGCCGGGACTGGCACGACGAGCACGCCCCCTTCGAGTGTAGGAGCTGCGGGGCCGACGTGCCCGAGGGCGCATGGCACGCGGAGCCCCGGAACAAGGTAGACCTGCCAATGGCCTTCATCTCCAGCGACAGGTCCAACAACTACCACTGCGAGCGCCGAGTCCTGGGGCTGCCGCAGGGCCACCCTGACCTCATCGCCAGCTCCGAGAAGGACGCCATGAGGATCTGCGAGAAGAACGGCATCGACTATCACACACAGCAGTTCCTTAACTCGGAGGCGAAAGAGGCTGCCGTGGCCAAGGCTCGTGTCGGGAACGTACGCTCAGGCAAGATTCGGCGCTCTCAGCCGGGCCTGAAGAAGGGGTAGGGCACTATATTTCCCCATTAGGGGTTGACTCGGACCCCACAGTGCAGTATAATGCGCGCAGGTAGCCGGAAAACCGGGGAGCTAGCAATAGTAGCCCCATTCACGAAGGAGCCCATGACTGACGAAACGCAATCAGAACAGGCAGAGGAGTCCTCAGAGCCTGTCCAGGACCAAGAAGAGCAAGCGCCGGAGCAGACACCGTCTGTAGCCGAAACTGTACGGAAGGCCGGGAAAAAGGACCATCAACAACAACGCTCTTTAGACGATCTCGAACCCGATGTTCGGCGCATTGTCGAGGATCAGGTGTCCGCAGCTCTGGCCAAGAAGGTCCAGAAAGAGGAATACCTGACTCGTGACAAGGTCTCTGACCAGATTGCCGCAGCTAAGGCCGAGTGGGACGCAGAAGCGCAAGCCGACCGCACCTTCCACACTCGCCTCGCTGCTGAAGGAATCCTCCCAGGTTCCGAAGAGTACGCCAAGATCGAGCAAGCCGCCCAGTTCTTCCAGCCAGCACAGTTGGTCACGGCAGCCGGGGTGAATGCGCTCATCAATGCGGCTGGCCTTCGCAATGCCGAACCTGTCCAGGACGACAGTACCGTCATCCGAGTTCCGGGCCAAACCCTGGACGCGGAAGGTCCTGTAGGTGCTAAGAAAGATGCCCCCCAGTACGGTCTCGGCTCTAACGTCAGCGACGTAGAGCAGCGACTGAAGAACTTGCGGGCTATGGAAGGCGAATAGTCTCGGCGCGGGGAGCGATTGTCTAGGGCAACCCTGACAACCCACAACACACGTTAATCATGGCCGCTTGGTCTTACAACCGCTCCCTCGACACGCTCGCTACGGCTGCTGCCGACGATGCGTCTTCCAAACTCATTCAGATTTTCTCGGATGGTGGCAACCGACTCCTGGAGTCGCTCGCTTCCAATGGCCGCATCATGCAGGTCAAGGACACCGAGGAAATCGTTACTCCCCTCCTGTTCCAAGATGGCGCTGATGCCATTGTTGGTCACGCCCTGGACAACTTCGGCGGCAGCACTCTCGCGCTGGCCTCGAAGGAAATCCTCCAGCAGGCTCGTTATACCATGGCAGCTTGGTCGCGCAACGTCGCGTTCTCGCCGACCATGCCCACGGGCGATCAGGTAAACTACATGACTGCGCTGTTCACCAGTGCTGCACGTGGAGCTGCCGATCACATCGAGTCCAGCCTGCTTCTGGGCAACACCACGTTCGATGGTGACAACCCTGTCGCACGTGCACCCTTCTCGGGTGACGCGGACTGGGACGGCACTAACTTCCTGGGCATGTCTCTCCTCGGTCTCGTCTCTTCGGGCACTGAACTTTCTGGTGTATCCGGAAGTATCGACAAGTCCGACGAGTCCTTCGCAGGCGTCACCGTGGATAACTCGCCCAAGTGGGCGCCGACTGTCCAGTCCGGTACCGATAACGGATCTACCCTTATCGCTGACATCGACAACTTTGTCCGCGATGCTGACTTCGGTAACATCGAACGTCCTACCCATGTCTGGGTCGGTACGGCCATCTTCGAGCAGATCATCAGTCTCCTCCGGTCTGGTGCGAACCTCGTCAACTCGATGGACGCCAACCTCGGCTACGGCTCGAACACCATCCCCATCGGGGACATCAAGGTTCATCGCCATCGCCACCTCGACACCGCTGACGTTAGGTGGAATCTGACTACCGGTGCCACTGACCCCGAGTACCCCATCATCTTCCTGAACTACAACTCGCTCAGGATGAACGTCGTGGCCCAAGGGCTCTACAGTGCCTCCGACTCGCAGGAAACCCCTGCTGTCGGATTCATGAAGTCCTATCCGGGCATCTTCCCTGACCCGACCAGCACCGATTGGTTCAAGCGCGTGGAGTGTAAGTTCTCCTACTCGCTCGAAGCCGGTCGTCGCTCCATGGGCCACCTGGAAGGCGTCGGACTGTAATGGCAACGCTCGCGTCGCTCCGAACTGCTCTCACTACTCGTCTCGGCCTCGTGTCGTTGACGACCACTGAAACTAACCGGATCGACGAAGCTCTGAACGGTGCGGTGGCCCGAACCTACGGGGACGGGCTGCCGGGCCTTGACGAGTCCTACACTGGGTCGGTACAGGGATCGCTCGCGGTCACTGTGTCGGCCCATTCCGGGGGTAGCGCCACTGTCACGCTCGACACTACCTCCGGTGTCTTCCCCCGAGATTTCTTCACGCTCGACGGTACCGACTACCTCATCCGGGGCGTCAACGGCTCCGACATCGACCTGGGCATCCCGGTCGCCAGCACCCTCTCCGGCTCCGGCACCATCACTCGCCGGGCCCTAGAACTGCCGCACTCGGGCCAAGTGCTGGGTGTACAGCTCGTGGACTCCTACGGCGGGCGCCCCCTCAAGCCCTACCCGCAGGGCGACATCAAGGCCCCCTTCGACAGCGGCGCCGAACCGACGCATTTTTCGCAGCACTGGAGTGCCGACCAGGACAAGTCGTACCTGACACTCTACCCGGCCCCCAGCACTTCGGAGCAGGTCGCTGTTCGCCAGCGCCGGGCCAACGCAGAGGACGCCGACATCGACGCGCCCTACAGTGCCCTGGAGCACATCCTCGCCATCGCGCATATCCTCTACCTGACCTGGACTGGAGCGCACGACGGCTCCGGCATCGGCATGGCGCTGAAGGACCAGAAGGAAACCGCAGACCTGAAACATACCTCACACGATGGCGGAGTTCGGTCCCGCTAGCACCCTCGGGGTCCACCCGGACCTCATCCAGCGCCGGACGCGGCTACTGGAGGCGAACAAGCGCTACTACCTCTACGAGGGCAGCGCTTATCTGCTTAGTGCTACGGTCGTCCACGTAAGTGCCCAGACCCTGAACTTCGCGTGCAAGGGTTTCTCGAACGAAGACCCTGACAAGGACGCGGGCGACGTGGACATCGACGCCTGGGATTCTGCGAACCCCAAGATCGACAAGCCGTCCTACTACCACAACGGCATCTACGTCGAGACCTCGGGCACTGCCTCGCAGACCGCCTATGTCACTGTCTACTACGTCCGACGTTCGGACTACGTCGCAGCCTTCCCCGCGACCGAGTGCAAGCTGGTAGAGGCCTGGAAGGCGGAACACTGTGCTCCGGGCGCCTTCCTCGACAACTTCGACCAGGGCATCCCCGAGCGCGAACCCTGGTCCGGCGACGCGGGCACGCCTGCTGCCGCTGGTTCTGGGCCGGGCGAGTACCTGGACACGGTCTTCCGTATCCAAGACGACGGGGACACGACGAAGCAGATCGCGTTCCAGGCCAGCGCTATTTCTGGCAGCACGACGCGCACCATCTCCATGCCGGACAACGACGTGGACCTCTCCAACACGGGCATCGCGTCGAGCTACCAAGCCATCAACCCGCAGCCGCTGGCCAGCGCGATGAAGATTGGCACGGACACTGGCGTCGGGGAGATGACCCCGGAGTTGGTGGCCGCGTCAAGCCGGGAGTCCCAGGCGGGCGCCCCCAGCTCCACGCCCGAGGACGAGGGGCGGGTCTCTGTAGACACCACTGACGATCAGGTCTACATCTCTGCTGACACCAGTGCCTCTACCGACTGGAAGCACGTCATCATCCAGGACCATGTGCACACGGCCACGGAGGGCGATGACCATGCACTAGAACTCCGAGTAGACGCCGCTGGTTTCGGCGACGTGAAGGCCATGGAAGTGACCTACACCACGGGCGCCATCGCCGCCTCCGAGGAGGAGGCCGTAGTCCTGGTCAACATCGACGAATCCGCCGCAACGGGCGGAACCGTGTCTGGCCTGGAAGTCCTGGCGACCGAGGGAAGCGCGACCATTGACGGCATGCTCTGTGGAGCCGTCGTCAACCCGGTGAAGCAGCTCTCAGGCTCCTTCGGCGACATGGACTCGGCCCTCGTGAATGCGGTAGACCAACTTGCCGCGTTCATCAGCACCGGCACCGATGTCGAGATGTTCACCAACGACAACGACACGGTGACTATCGGCAACGCGGTCAAGTTCGAGGAGATTGAGTTCCTGCTGGACACGGTGGCCTCCGGCTCAGGTATCGCGCCCACTTTCGAGTACAGTACGGGCGTTGGCACTTGGGCCACATTCAGCCCAGTAGACGGCACCAACGGGATGCGTAACTCGGGCGTTATCGCGTGGCTCGACGGGGACCTCTCCGGGTGGGCCACGGGCACTGGCTCCGAGTACCTTATCCGCATCACGCGGACGCGGAACAGCCTGACCACTGCGCCCATCGAGGACAAGGTGCAGATCGCCGTGACCACCGAGTACGGCTGGGACTCTAGCGGCGACCTGGACGTAAACAACATCACCGTCGCTGGCACCGTGGATGGCCGCGACGTGGCCACAGACGGCACCAAGCTCGACGGTATCGAGTCCTCTGCGGATGTGACGGATGCTACTAATGTAGCGGCTGCTGGGGCCGTGATGGACACCGTAGTAGACGCGAAAGGCGATCTGCTCGCCGCCAGCGCTGCGGACACCGTGACGAGATTGGCGGCTGGCACTAACGATTTCGTCCTTACGGCGGATAGCGCCCAGGCTACAGGCCTGAAATGGGCCGCAGCTCCCATTACTACCGATAGCGTTTACTTCCAGGCTCGGTGCCAGAGCGGCTCCACCGTATCCCGCATCTGCGGCACCATCCCTATCGCAGGAACCTTGACGGGCGTGTACTGGGCCGCAGACGTAGGCACCACCTCCGACGCCTCAAACAAGTGGTCCATCCAGGTCGTCAACGTGACCAACTCGAACTCCGACCTCCTGGCCGCTGCCTACGACACCAACTCTGACGGCGACTTCACGGCCTATGTCGAGACTAGCCTTGGCGCTGTCCACGGCACGGGCGCGAACCTCGTGCTGACGAAGGGTGACGTACTCAAGATTACCTGGACCGAGACCGGAACCGCTACTAGCAACTTCGGCGTCCCTGGATGCCTCCGCCTGGAGTTTACGCCAAGCTAATGACTGACCTCACGAAGAGAGCGCAGAACGGCACATTCAGCACTTACGCGCCGGACACTGTACCGTCGTCCGTGACGGACACGTTCAAGCTAGACAACATCACCGAGTCCGGCTTCCATGGCCCAATCGAGGTTCCTTCCGCAGCCTTCGCCGTTCGCGTCACGCTCTCAGGCACGGCCAGCCCCCTGACGCAGGTTGAGGTCTTAAACGTACTGGACGCCGCCGATCCCGGCGCCGCCCCAGTTCTAGGGTACCAGGAAGTAGGCTCCTCCCCAGTGATGTTTCACCCGCTTGACGGAACGCGCTACCTCGGCCTCAATGTCCGGGGCGCATCTATTGGCCTCACCGTGCTCATGGAGTTCTTCGAGTAATGCCTAACCGATTCCGCTTCGACCAGCTCGGCCTAAATCGCACCGGCCGCCAGCCCCTGTACAACCGCAGGGAACTGGACCCCGATGCGTCGCAGGCCCCTGGTATCGTGCAGCGGCGCACCGGCTCCGAGCGGCAGGCAGCGATGGGCGAGGCCCTTGGTCTCATCATGCCCGGTCAGGGATACTACGTGGCCGAGGCCACTGTCGCCACCACGGGCGGCTTCACGTTCGGGTTCAGCCTGCGCGCAGGCTCCATCGCGGAGAAGGCCGGGACCTACCCCATTGTCCGTCTGCACGCCAGCGCCACGGACTACTTCCAGGTCCAACTTATCCGCACCGAGGCCAACGGCTTCCAGATCCAGCTCAAGGTCGAGGGCAGCTCCGGCAGCGCTACGGACGAGACCACTATCACGGCCAACGACGACAGCGACTACATCCTGCGTCTAACCGGCACAACCTGCACCCTCGACGACGGTACCACGACCCTGACCGTAAGCACCGCAGCACTGGGCAGCTTCGCCAGTGCTCACACGCCCTACCTCCTGGGCTACGCGGGCTACACGACCAAGCCCCAGGGTGACTACCCCGTCATCGCCAACGTGGGCAGCTCCGACTCCTACGTATCAGACCTCAGCTCAGTGCTGGGGGTCCGCGAGGCCCTAGACACGACATGGCGCCTCGATGGCCAACAGGAGCCCTCCGTCATCGTAGCGGACGGCGGCTCCCTTACCTATCGAGCCGTCCCTGGCCGCCCCGTACAGACCAGTGCCCTCATGCGCTTCGGCACTGGCGGATTCCTCGTCCAGCACAGGGCCCCGCTCGACCGCTACTTCCAGACCCAGCTCTCGTCTACGGGCGAGGATGCTTGGTCCTTCGTGTGCGAGGGGGACCGTCTCACTGATACCAGCGGCACACAAGTGCTGGTCGATTACGGGGATCTGCTGCACCTGAGCATCCAGTCGAACGGCTCCGTAGACTTCACCACCAACGGTACCACTCTGTCCACCGTCACCACGAACCTGACCAGCGCGCAGGCCTTCACCATCGCGTGTGGACGAAATGGAGATACTCTCTTCATCACGGTCGTGGCGCCCGGCGGCACCGAGCACGCCGAGGATTCTAGTACGGAGATGTTCCCGCCCTACCTCGACTTCAGCCGCGCACCCGACTGCTACATCGGCTGCGACGAGAGCCCTGACACCGACCCGTTCATCGGCACCCTGGACTCCGCAGCACTATATCCCTTCGAGACCCGGCGCCAAGTCGCCAAGAATCTCGCCACCTTCTACTACGACTTCTCCTCGGGCTCCAGCGCTGACCAGAGCCTCAACAACCTGCCCGCGTTCCCCATCACGAACTCGGAAATCAGCGGGGAGCCCGCGTATTCACAGGGACCGATTTCGGACTCAGCATGGCGATCAGTTGCTGGTGGTAACGCCATGTCGGAATCGGGCCCTGCCTCCTACGCGGTGACTATGGACAAGCGCATCGGCGCGGGCCCCACCAGTTCTAGGCTCGGCCCGCTCACGTTCGTCACGAGCGATGACAAGGTGCACGTATTCGACGAGGAGAAGTCCCGAGGCCGCACGCTCGGATTGCCAGCACCCGGAACCCCTGTGTCGCTCAAGGCAGTTGGCCCCGGAGTGCTGGACGGCGCCGTAGGTTACGGCTACAGGTTCCGCACCTACAACGGCACCTCTGGCCCCATCATGCGCCTGGACCCGGTCGATGCCTCGCAGGGCAAAAGGGTAATCCTCGGTTCGACCAGTTCCTCGGGCTCTAACACGGACTCGGAACTGGGCGAAACCTACGGCCAGACCGGCAGCACTGCGGCCACGGGTCGCTTCGAGGCCGCGAATGCTTCAGCCCTGACCGAGGACGAGCGCCACGTCTTCGAGACCTACTTCCGCCTGCCCGACTGGGACGACGATAACTTCAAGGAGACGATCTGGCACCGGGGCGCGCGCTCCGAGGACAACGCGGACATCAGCGCTCGGGCCTTCTATCAGTCGAACCAGCACCAGATGTCGTTCGACCTGACCTCGAACTGGACTGTTCAGTGCGCTTTCCGGTACAAGACTCCCGTAACTCCGTCCGCCGGATGGAAGGCATTTCCACTCTTCGGTGTACAGCAAGCCACTCCTCAGTCCGGATCGAACAGGGCTATTGCCAACGCTGACGTTTGCGCATTCGTATCAGAGGGCCATACTGAAAGCATTTCCGGCGGGGTATGGGGAAGTTCTGGCACCCCACGGTTGGTAGTCGCGCTGGCCCGCCAGCACAAGGATGTCGTAGTGCAGGGCGGCGCGCCCGAGAACGAGAACCTCAGCACCAACTACTTCATGCTCACCTTCTCATCCTCCTTGGAAGCAGGCGGATTCTGGGCTGATGGTGAGGATTACAATGTCCAGATCTCGCGCCGGGGCAAGGCTATCGACATTCAGGTCTATAATGCCACGACCGACACTTGGCTGGACTACCGTGGACAGGGCAACACCATGACCGACTACACGGCCAAGGCTACTTACGGTCCTGGCTCCGTACCTGCCCGCCCCGCCGGAACCTCCTACAAGGACACCGACTTCTTCGAGGGCTGGTCTCCGTTCAGCAATAGCCGGACATTGGTGTGGGGCTCGTGCGGGCGCCCCTCGGTGCGCATCCCGTTCGTCAACAGTTCTGGTGACGTAGTGCACGATGCGGCCACGACCACTGACGCGGCCTGGACCAGCGCTTGGTCCCTGGTCGATCCGGCGCCTGCCGACGCCGTGCACTACCACTACCGCGCATGGTCCGACAACATCGGCTTCTCGGAGTTCCAGGCCAACTCGGAGAAGCGCTTTGCGGCCTTCGCGGGCGAGGACCTGGACTCGGACATCTACGCCGACTTCGCGCCCATCTTCGAGGACACGACCGACGAGGACGACCAGCGCTTCGACGCGGCCCTACAACTCCCCTGGTACTCCCGCTCGGACGGCAACACGGCTGTGACCATGGAGGCCTTCGACCAGGACCAGAGCGCATTGCTGGCTAAGAAGCACGTCTTCCTGGCCATCGACGAGGACGGCAGCACCTTCAACAGCACGGCCATCGTCATGTACTACACGGCCCTGGGCGACGGCACGTTGACCCTGCGCGGCCGGAACGCCGGTTCCTTCAACATCACGGAGCGCATCTGGGACCCCCTGGCCTCGGACCCGAAGTACATCAAGACGCGCGCAGAGCTGCGAGCCAATGGTACGGTCCTGCCAGACTGGGACTCCCTGAACTGGATCGCATTCGATTGTGAGGTACAGGATGTGACCACGGGCGTCGCTACTCTCACCATCGAGAACATGGCCGTTAACGGCGACGTGGTCTTCGATAACGGGTTCAGCTCCTCCGACATGACCATCGGCAACACATGGTCCAGCGGCTGGATTCACATTGGCGGATTTGCGACCTCAGTGGCCCTGAGCCAGAAGACGGACATCGCCGAGTTCCGCATGTGGGACAACGGCCAAGGCCCTGACCTGGAGGACGGCACCAACTTCGACTACCTGACTGGGCGCGTGAGCGAGAACGAGTACACGGGCGGTACTACGAACCTCATGCACTATTACAAGTTCCAGCCGGATGACGACCTCGGCAGCACCCTCAAGAACTACGGCTCCGAGACTGACGCCAACATCGAGGGTAACGCAGCCATCATCGACGACCGCGACACGGCAGGCTCCGGCGACGACCCGGCACCTGCCGTCACTTTCCCGCAGGCGCCTCACCCTGACGTAGCCGTCATCGAGGTACTGCGCACGGACGAGGTTCCTATCGTGGACCCCGATGTAGACGAGGACGTGCAGATCGCGTTGGAGATCGCGCGCGGACGAGAACTACGGAGTCTGGCCTTCATTCCGGTCGGCACGTCTGTCTACACCGACAATGCCGCCAGCACTACCCTGGGCCTGCCCGCCGACGAACTCGAAGGCTTCGTGCCCGAGTCTGTCCTGAGCGCGTTCACCTGGGGCGATCGACTTGCCCTACTGGACGACAAGAACCAAGTGTGGCCCAGCACTGCTGGGGCCGGAGGCTGGGAATCGTTCCCCGAGAACCTGCGCTTCCAGATTGCCGTGGACGAGAGCGCTGGGCCCGCCACTGCTGCTATCGGTACACAGGATCGCTTCAGTAAGAACCAAGTCCTGGTCTGTGGCCGGGCATGGGGAATGCTCGTGGGCGGCGCGCCCGAGGCCCCCGAAGTGCGGTCGCTCGGCCAGTCCATTGGCGCCTCCAACGCCCAGTGCATCGCGGCCTACTCGGGCATGGCCTTCGCCTTCAATGGCAAGCTCTGGGCTGTGGTCGATGGCCAAGTGGCCAACTTCGGTGCCGACGTGCAGGACCTCCTGCCTGACAAGGACCAGTGCCGACTCGCCAGCTCCGCAGCACTGGCCAGTCTGTTCGTCATCGACACCAGTTCGGGCACCTGCCTGCGCTACCACTTCCCCTCCAAGAGCTGGTCGGTCGAGGAGCGGGATGCGCTGGACGTGGGCGACCTGACCGCAGGCGACGGCGCCTGGATCTCGCAGCAGAACACATGGTCGAAGGAGGCCAGCGTCTACGGCGACGACGTGCCCTCAGCACTGGACCTGACCCAGACGGGCACTGTCTCCAGCGACACCGTGACGGGCATTTCCAGTTCCACGGTTCCTCGTGATACCAGAGTCCTGTTAATCGACAGTTCGGGTAACGAGGTCGTCGCAAACACTGTGGGCGACGTGACTTCGGGCACTACGCTCACTTTCGCATCCGGAGCTTTGTCTGGACTTTCTGGCACCGTTACGGTATACTTTGGTGTGGGAAGTACCGGTCTGCTCCTAGACACTGGCCCCGTCGATTCCGGCGTGGAGGGCCAGAGTTCACTGCACCTGGAGGCCGAAATCCTGTCCGGCGACGGCTGGGAAGCAGGCTTCGAGGCCGCCGCAGTTCCCGGCTCGCGTGCAGCGCTCACGACCTGGGACTCTTTCACGGGCCGACTCGGCTCGACGATGACGGGACGCTTCCAGCGGGCCGCAGTACGTAACAGAAAACCGGAGGCCACTACGGCGTCCATCATGGAGATCGTTCTAGACTAATGGCAATCTTACAAGGCGGCATTGCCCTAGCGTCCGTAGTGGCGTCCAGTAGGGCCGGAAAACGAGCCGAAGCGAAAGCTCGGCGCGAACGTGAACGGCAGGAGCGCGAGATTCGGCAACGGGCCGAGGCCTCCAGCGCTCTAGTGCTGGAGGCGGCCGAAGGTGCTGCGGCGCCGCTCAAGCGCATTGCGGACACGACCCAGGATCTTAGGAGTCCACTGCTTCGAGAAGCTATCAGCACTGGTGTCCGGCAGCAGGCCGAGGCCCAGGCACAACGCGAGTCGAGCCAGGGCGGGGCTTTGACGGGCCAGCGCCGGAGCGGCAATATTCTGTCCAGGCTCCTTTCGAGCCAGGGACTGGGAGCTGCGGAGAACGCACGTATCCAGCGTGTGCAGCAGAACTTAGCGCTGCGGGCCCAGCTCCTACAGCAGGCAGGCGCTATCCGCACGGAAGGCGCCTCAAGGGCCGCCTCTATCCAGAGTCAGGCCGAGTCCACTGTGGCTGGCCTGCCGCAAGTACAGTCTAGCGGCGGTGGTGTGCTGCCGGGCGCGCTCGGGGGCCTCGCGGCGGTGATGGGCAACTTGTCGGATGAGCAGAACGCGAGCGTGGACGGGTTCTTCGGCAAACTACTAGGCTTCGGCGGAGACGACACGGAAGACGTCTTCGCTAATCTCAATTCCCCAGAACTGGAGGAGCTTGCGGGCCTAATCTAAGATGGCATCGGACCTCAACAGAACACTAAGCGACGCATTCACTGGTATTGCACTGGGGGCGACGGATCAGGTTACGGGCCGCGATAACCTCGGACAGTTTCTTCGGGGTATGGAACGGAAGCAGGAGAAGCGGGAAGCGAAAGAACGCAACCAATCTCTCCTCCAGTCCGACATCGCGCTCGGGTTCATCGACGAGTCCGACCTCGACGCTATCGGGGGCCGCAGCACTCTGGAGAGCCAGAATGCGGAGGTCTTCGCCGAGAACAGGGCCAGCCTCCGCACTCTACACGCCGAGCGAAAGGGCGAAAAAGATACCCTGGAGGACGCCCGCCAGCGCATCGTGGCTAAGGGAATCGCTACCCCGGACGAAGTGAGTGAGATGGACATGGACGCCCTGTCCGAGGCTGAAGGCATATACCAGCGCGCCGAGATCGCGCGCACTCGCGCGAACGAGAATATCTCGCAGGAGCTGGAGGCAACCCAAGGCCTTATCCAGACCCTCACCGACGCGGGCTCTGTTACCACGGATTCTGTTACCACGGCTACCCTGGCGCTGGAGGAGACGAAGAGGTCTATCCTGGAGAACCCGAACATCAGCGAGGAGACGCGCACCTCGTACATGAGTACCGTGAACGTGCTGGGGGCGCAGATCCTTGGCATCGAGAGCCGCGCACAGGCCCAGGACATCGGCGCTACCCTGACCCAGGATCTCGGCACCGGTCTCAGCCAGTATTCCTCTAACGATAACCCCCGAGTGCGTGCGGACGTAGAGAATACGCAGGCGTTCCGGGATGCCGAGACCAACGTGACGGAGGCCATGACCTTCGCTGAACTGGACAGCGACACTCTGGAGGAGTTAGACACCGAACCAAGAGCAGCGCTGGATAGGCTCCTGGGCGACGACCCAGCAGCACTTGCAGGCCAGAGCGCCAAGTCGTTTATGTTCTCTAGCCCCGAGGAGGCGGCACGGATTGCCCAGTTCCCGGATATGCAACTTCTTAGGGAAGGCGTAGAAGACGCCAGATTACGCATCGAGAAGCTGCGCCCAGTACAGACGCAGATCAAGCAGGCCATCGACGACATCACTACGACCAACAGCGCTGCGGCAGCGCTTCTCGGCCTGGAGGATTTCGACGTGGACAACCTCACGCTAGATGCCTCCGGCACTATCCAGGGTCGCAGTAACGTGCTGACGAATGCCCAGCTACGTATGTCGCTGCCCGAGGCGGCAGGCGGTTACGGACTAGAGGACCTTATCGTCCTGTTCGAGGCTGGCCAACTTGGCGCCTATGACGCCTTCAACCCTGACTTCCAGAAATCTCTGGAGGCGACTATCCGCCAGCGCCAGTCCATGATGAGCCCTACTAGCGTCGATGCCGCGCGACAGGAAGCGCAGGATACGGTTTTCGATTCTGCATTAGCTGGTCTTGGTAACGCAGTCAGCAAACATCAGCGGGATACCCAGCTCCACGGGGAGGGAGTAGAGAATATCGAGACCTCCATTAACAGAGCCAGCGCTAACCCCTTTAGTGCTATGGTCCGACGTGCAGCCTTTGATTTCCCTGACGAACCTCAGTTTACGTACACCTCCCCAGAACTTCAGACAAGTATTTTCGGTAATGCCGGGGCCGCAGCTAGCGCACAGGTGAAGATAGATGAGATTGATGCGCGTCTCCGTAACCCTTCCACAGAAGACAGCTTCCGTCTGGAAGATCTACAGGCAGAGCGCCTTATCTGGGAACGTAATAAACTAAAGGCTAAGACACGACAACTGACACGCAGTTTCCTGTCTGAGGTAGTAGACATCTTAGGTCAAGAAGGTAAGCCAGACCCTGCGGCTATAATCAGTCTTGTGGAGGACTTCCGTAAGGATCAGAAGGCGTTTGGTAGTGTTCCCGGATTGGAGACCTACAGCAAAAACGCAGGTACTGAAGCTACTCCCGCCCAGTTCTTGGAGGCCACTATCACGTTCCTGAATACTAACGCAGGCGAAATCTTTGGTGCCGAAACACGCTCTCCGGATGACATCGAAATCATGCGGGCTACTCTGCTCGACCAGTTGGCCGAGTTCCAGGAACTACACAATAGCTTGGGTAGATACGTTGAACGCTCCGGCTTGTCTGCCTCGGATTTCGGGCCCGATTTCTCTGAGAAGAACCTTATCTCTGAGCTGGCGCGACACGTCCTGGAGGTGGATTAGTGCCCGGATTCGTCGAAGGTTTCGAGCGCTTCTGGAACTCCAGCTTCGGTCTCCCGCAGCAGGCCATTTTCCGCCTGCTCCGTGTCCTCCAGGACCCTGACGTGGACTTCTTCGACGAGGAGGGGTTCGCTGACGCTTCCCTGGTCCCTGTCCTCGGCATGTTCGACTCGCAGCGACAGGACGTGCGGCCCAAGGAGCAGGTACAGCTCTTCAATCAGACACTAGGCACTGACCTTGACCCAGAAGGATTCGGAGCACAACTAGGTGTCGGTATTGGTACTGACCCCATCTCGTTCCTGGGCGGTGGCGTCAGTGCTATCGGCAAATCCGGTCTCCGGGTCGGCAGGGCGCGCAACGTCGCTCCTGTGAAGAAGCTCATCCAGGGCTCTGACGAGTTACAGCTCACGAACAAGGGCTTGGCGGGCCACATCGACGAGGCCCTAGCACAACCCGGCCTGAAGCGCCGCCAGCGCTCCATCCTGAATCAGGCCAAAGCAGAGCTGCCGAAGTTCGATCCCGAGGAGCTGGTGACGCAGACCGTCGCCAAGGGCAAGGAGCGCGAACTACGTATCGGTCTCCCTCTCCTCGTGGACTTCGGCAAGGTTACGCGCCCAGTACATACGGACCACGGCTCCTGGTTCGGACTCATCGGCTCCAACATTCCGGGCGCCAAAGTCACGGGCCGCGTGATGCACGGGTTCGGGATGCGCGTGCCAGTCCTGCGGGCAGGTGTCCGGTCATTGTCCGACGTAGGTGCTGGCATCAAGCTGGGCACTAAGCCGCACTCGGGCCTGAGCAAGACTGTATTGAGCGCGGACGTGGACAAGGAGCTGGCGCACCCGGACATGGGTAAGCTGTACACGCGTATCACCGAGGCGCGCAAAGTCTCTATCGCGGACGCCGAGGACAGCGCCGAGGCCTTGTTCGATGCCGTAAGGGGCCGCTCCGACAGCGACAAGATCCAGAACTGGCTGCTCCGAGGAACGGGCAAGGACTCTCTCGAAGACCTGACGCGCGCCGACATCGACGATTTCGTGGCCCGGTACGAGCGCAACTCCTCGAAGCTCGTGGAATCCGCGAAACAGCGCCACCTTACGGAGGCGGGCAAGCGCGCAGGCTCCAAGTCCTTCGCATTCGGGCGCAAACTGAAGTCTGTCTACACGACCATGTTCCGTTCCGACGCTGGCCTGGACGACCTCATCAAGGCGTCTGCGTCCCTCAACGACGAGACCGCCAAGAACACGGAAGCGCTCCGCCAGCTCATGATCGACGGGTCGGAACTCATCGGCAGAGATGCGGCCAAACTCGGCATGGCGCCCGAGGAGCTGGAGAGCCTGTACCTGAGCTTCCTCCAGTTCAGTGCGCACAACGAGGATTTGATGGCCCTCAAGAATGTTGCGCGGAATAGCCCCGACGCGGCTCAGAGCTTCGGCAATAATCTCGTCAGCTCGGCGACACGGATGACCAGTGCTGCCAAGACCTTCATCGCCATGGCGCGGGGCGGCAAGAGCACCCCAGGACTGCGGCAGCTCGCTGACGTGATGGAGGGTCAGATGACGAACCTCACTGACCTCTCCCGCTTCACGTCCAAGTTCGACGAGATGGGAGAGGTACGAGTGCTGGGCGACTTACCCAAGCCAGACGGCTTCGATGCCAACTCGCACTTCCTGACCCGAGGACCGCTGAAGGGCCGCTACCTCGGCTACATCAACGACCAGCAACTGGTGAAGAGGCGCGAAACGCTGCTCCGGAAGGGTACGAAGAAGGGTGCCTTCGACACGAGGCACCTCGACAAGCTAGACCAGGACGACTATAACCGCATCACAGAAGTTCTGGAGGCTCGTCGCACGGGCGCCGAGACGTTCCAGACCAAGAAGAAGCGGCCTGTCGATATTACTCCGAGTGACCCACGTATCCCGCAGAGCACTGTGGCCGAGATCGAGACCGAGCTTGGTCCCGCCATTGAGGGCCTCCAGGGCTTCGAGCTGGCCATCGGCAAGATGCTGGCCATGGGCACAGAACTGCGGCGCACGTCCAGCACTGGTGTCCTGAGCCCTGCCGCCGTCGATTTCGGCATCGGCGCCGCTAACGACCTGGGCCGCGCCGCAGATCAGATGCTCCTGGATGCGCTAGGTAAAGATGCTCAAGGCACCTTCCACTTCCTACGTGAACAGCAGGCCAAGATTACGCAGGAGGCAGTCCGCCACGGCCTACTCGCCCCCAGCTCCGGTATCGCGTACATCGGCCGCATCATGGCGCACCAGGACTCGGCCATCGTGGACGATGTGCTCCAGAGTGCAGTGGTCCAGGAAACGCTCCAGGACATGCTGCCCCAACTGAGTTCCAGCTTTGCCCGCAGCGCTAATAACCTGTCGCTAGAGGAGCTTAACGACATCCGCAACGCACTGCGGAAACAGAACCCCGAGATCGCGGCCAAGCTGGACGAAGTGGCCAAGCGCAACAACCTCAAGCTGGGACGTTACGAGACTAGCCCTATCAGCATCATGGTCTCACGCCTGGGCCAAGCGAAACAACGCGACACGTCCGTCCAGTTCTTCGACGACGCACTGGACGCGCTCTCGGAATCGGGCGCTGCGATGGCCGGGCATATTACGCACCGTGTCATGGCCTCGGGCGAGAAGGTTGAAATCGGGTCTGTACAGAAGGTCGCTAAGGTCGGTTCCGACAAGGGTTTAGAACAGACAGTAGACCTTACCCGTAGCCCCATCGAAACAGAGGTCAGTGGTTTCGTGCTCCGTGACCACCGGGGCGCCGAGCACTTCATCCCGAAGTCAACGCTGGGCGATCACCTCGTCGGGCTCCGACTCGGGCGACGTGACAAGGCTATCGTGGCGGGCTTCGAGGACGAGGCCGTAGATGCTACTGCCAATGCTTTTGCCCTTCGCGCGAGTAAGGGAAAGCTGAGTGAGGGCGACATCATTTCTGACCCGGCGATGTCCGATACTCTGTTGGACAGTCTCGCGGGCGAGCACATCATTCTGGGCGACGAGCAGGCAGTACGTGGAATGTTCGGAGCACTGGCCTCGCAGTACGAGCACACGCACGCACTGGCCTCGACCTTCGACACGGTCAACAACCACATCAAGCGTTGGCAGACTGTTGCGCGCCCCGCGTTCCATGTCTTCAACGTAGGTTCGGCACAGTTCCAGACCGCAGCACTAGGCGTCTCGCCCATCAACATCATGGCCGCCAACATGGATGCCATGCGGTTCCTCACTGGCGACAAGAATGTGGCAAAAGCCTACAACCGACTCGGCCTTTACCTCGGAACGCGCAAGGGTGGTAGGGTAGGTTGGGTCGCGAGAGCTGCCCGCAGAGCTGGGGGCAAGGACCCTGACCTCGCGCTGCGGGCTGATCGTAAGGTCATGGAGGAGTTGGGGCTCACTGCCGAGGACATGGTATTCCATGCAGGCGGCCAGAGCTACGACGTAGGCGAACTCATCCAGGCGATGGGTGACGGCGGACTCTTCGGCACCTTCATCAGCCAGGGACTGCGTGGCTCGTCCAAGACCAGCGTCGCGCAGGAGTTCATTCGGAAGCAGGCACTCGACACGTCCAAGCTGGGCAAGAGTAAGAAGTTCCTGCGCCAGAGGGGGCAGGACGCGGCAGAGGCCACGGAGATTTACGCCCGTACTCTTGCTGTCTTCGGCCAGCTCCGTCAAGGTGTCCCGCTCGATCAGGCCGTGGAGAACGCCAAGCTCGCCATGGTCAACTACAGTAACGTGACCAAGTTCGAGCGCAACGTGCTGAAGCGCGCCTTTACCTACTACACGTTCCCGCGCCACTACCTGCCGTTCGCGTACAAGCACTTCGCCGAGAACCCCGCGACCTTCTCCAGAGGCGCCCAACTCATGCGGGCCGCCAGCGCAGAGAATGGCTCGCCCCTGCGCGAGAACAACGGTCGCATGGAACTGAACGTGGGCGGAGACAAGCGCATCGACCTGACTCGCCTCAACCCTAACCTGGAAGCTATCAAGCTGGTCGAGGCTGCTGGCGAGATCGTGCTGGGCACTGGCTCCGAGCTGAATGAGATGTTCGGCGGGACGGGCTTCGCCGCAGCACAGCAGGAGGCGCTGAAACGCGGCACTGACCAGCCCTTCACCGTGGGCTCGCCAGGGCAAATCCTGTTCTCCGCCTTCGACGGCAACGAGCAGACCAGCGCTATCCAGGAAGCCAGCGACGCCTTCTGGATTTCCCGCTTTGCCTTCGATCCGGGCGACCCCCTTGGCGAGACCACCCCTCTCCTGAAACTGCTCGAAGGTAACGTACTAGGCACCAAGAGCAACCGCCCGAAGGCCATGCAGAAGGCGTTGGAGCGTCGGTACAACCGCCTGATCCGCGACATGGAGCGGCGCGCAGAACTCACCAAAGACCTAGACTACCGCCGCGAGTTGCGCGAGGAAGCGAAAGCCCTCTCGGAACTGGCCCGCCAGCACGCTAAGAAGCTATGACCACCTTCCAAATCATCTCTGCATCGGCAACCATTGTACTTGGTTGTCTCTCTATCATCTGGTTCTTTGTGCGCCGTTTCATCAATAGCACGGACAAGCAGATCGAGACCCTGGACATCATCCAGGACAGACTCCATGAGCACGACACCCGCATCACGCGACTGGAAGTATTGAAGGAGGTAGGATAATGAGAGTAATCGCTCTCTTTCTCGTCTTTACGGCGGGCTGCTCGCTCCTACCTCCGTTCGGTGCTGCGGCTGGTGCTGGAGCTGGTGCTGCTGTTGGTGGTCCGGGCGGCGCTGCGGTTGGTGCTCTGGCGGGACACGTCGGGGGATCGGCCGCGCAGGAGTCCCTGGAGCAAGACCCGGCGGCGGCCCTAGCTGGCGCAGGACTGACCGGGCCCGAGATTGCGGCAGTGCTGGCGGCCAAGGACGAGTCGTTCTCGGATAAGCTGTTCAGGCTCATGCTCTGGGCAGGTGCCGTCTTTGCCGTGTTCCTGTTCGCGCCGCCCCTCCATAAGTGGCCCGGAGGTATCAAGAAATGGATTGCACGGCAGCGTGGTGTGTAGTATAATGCGCACCATGGACTTTTCCCGAATCTACGCCTTCTTCCATGCCCGCCCCAAGACCGTGTTCCTGCTTGTAGCTGCCGTCGTGGCCGGTCTCGTTAAGGCCTGCGCGTGAAGACCCTAGTAGTCCACGATGTCCACGTCCCCTTCCAGAATCGTCCAGGCTGTCGTAAACTACTGGACACTCTCAAGCGAGAGCGACCCGATCATGTGGTGCTCGCGGGGGATATCGCTGACCTCCATGCGCTCACTACCCACCGTCGAGATCCGCGATGGGAAGATCAGCTCGGCAAAGAGCTGGACGGCGTAAGCAAGTTCCTGGAAAGCATTAGAGGTGCGGCCAAGCGGGCCGAGATAACCTACGTCCAGGGCAACCACGAGAGGAGGTGGTCCTCGTACGTCCAGGGCCGCGCCCCAGCACTCCGCCTCATTGGACTCGATTACGACCAGTACATGGACCTGGACTCGTTCGGCATCAAGTGGGTGCCCGACGCAGGAAGGACTAAGGTGCTGGTGCCCTGCGGCAAGGGTCAGAAAGTGCGCATCCTACACGGCGACGAGTTCAAGGGCAGCTCCAAGTTCCCAGGCGGGCATGCGCTGAAGATCGCCAACGAGCTAGGTTGCAATGTCCACATCGGGCACACGCACAAGCTCGGGGCCATGGTCGTGCCTATCGCAGGCCGCATCAGGTTCGGCGTCGAGGGCGGCTATCTGGCCGACAAGAAGGCCCCAGGACTCGGCTACGCGGGCCCAGCGCCTAAGTGGGCGCCCGCATTCAGCATTTACGACTCGGAGAATACGGAGTCTACACTGCCCAGGTTCATCCAGTGTTGACATAGAGAGGGTAGGGCACTATAATGCCCTCATGCTAGTGCTGGGCATCGACCCCGGATACGCGAACCTCGGCCTGTCCGTGTTCGACACCGACCGCAACAGGGTCGTCGAAGGTGTGACGCTGCGGGCCGGGAACATCGACAAACCCCATAGGTTCGCCGAGCGTATCGTGCCCGTCCTGGAGGCCATGCACGAGCGGCACAACATCGAGGCAGTAGGTATCGAAGGCTTCCCCATCTTCCCACGCGCGGCCCGCAGCACTGGCGGGATCTGGGGCGCTACGTCCGTGTGCCTCGGCTGGGCAGCGTGTCGAGGTTTGCCTGTGCGGAAGAGGACACCTATCCAGCTCAAGCAGCACTGCTCCAAGGTGCTCGGCGAAAAATGGTCGCGCAAGTTCATGGCCACAAAAGCCCAGATGGCCGAGGCAGTCGAGATCGTGACCGGGCGCCCAGCACATAAGTCCGACCACACGAACGACGCTACGCTCGCGGCGCATGCCTGTTGGGGAAAACTTGACTAAGGACCTGCCCGCCATCGACGACGTAGCCATGGAGAAAGCCGTGGCCCGTTTCGGTGCCACTGAGGACCTTACTCTCATGCAGCGATCCGTGGTGGAGATGGGTGCCATGTACGCCCGCCGCCACTGGCTCGGCGACTACTACGAGCTAGACCCCGAGGTCGCCGTGAACTGTGTCGAGCTGGCCCAGATGCGGAAGACTCAGATGGTCTTGCTGCTCCAGAAGGAGCGCGACCTGGAGCGCATCGCCATGGAGGAAGATATCTCCTACGAAGAGGCCGCGTTCCGCGCCATCCAGCGCGACACTCACACAAAGGTCAACCAGGAACTGGAGCGCCTAAGCAAGCTGGCCGACCAGCGCACGCACAAGCTCATCGTCATCGCCGACAACCTGGGCTTCATGCCAGACACTATCGACGACGCGGTGCGGCAGATCGTGGACCAGCAGCTCAAGGACGCTGGCTTAGGCGCTGGGCGGATGGGGCCCGTGAAGGGCTAGACAGCCCACCCCTCAGCCCGACAGTTCTGGCTCTGGTTACAGGCGCCCTGCGTCGTCTCGGTGCCGCAGATGAACTCGGCCTGCTTGCCCCAGCGCATAAAGAACTCGGTACCAGGATCGCGCCCCTCAACCAGAGCCTCGAAGCCCTTGCGCAGGCGGAACATAGCCTTGCGCGCGACATCATTCGGGATGACACGGCACTTCACTGGCTTCCAGATTTGGTCGCGATTGATGCCCGCCAGCACTAGCTCGTCGTAGAGCGTGCCGCCGTCCGAGTACACTGCAAGCTGGTCCATGTAGCCGAAGCCGTCCGGCTGGTCCCAGGGGTCCGAGTTGCAGTGCTTCCCGTAGCTCCAGCGGCCCATACCCTTGAAGTCCACAAGACAAGTGCTGCCCGCACCCTCGGCCATATATCGGCCCGCCAGCTCTTCGTCCACGATACGCAGCACCATGTCCTGGTGCCCCGTCTGGCGAAACGAGGGCCTATCCGGCCACCAGTCCGGCATCTTCTCGGGCTCCACCTCTGTCTCCAGGCTGAAGCCGGGGGGCAGGGCTGCGCGGCAGTACGCGAAGGCCAGCGCGTGGAAGAAATGCCCAGCGGCAAAAGTCGCACCCAGGCCATCGTCCCGGTCCTGCTCCGTGCCGTACTTCTCTAGGAGGTAGGCTTGACGGGCGCAAGATAGGTTGCCGGATGGACGGACCTGGGGCGGCTCGGGTTCCCGCTCGTAGCTCTCGACGATGGAGGGCACGATGGCGTCCATCTCCTCCTGCACGATAGAGCGCGGGACGTTGCGCTTGCCGTGCTCGTAAAGGTCCGTGACGAAGCGCGCCCACAGCCCGTACTTGGTCTCGGGCAGCGGCAGCACCTTAGCCATCCTTCAGCATCTCCTTGAGCGCAGTCATCAGCGCGTTCTTCGTGGCGCAGTACACAGACTCATCGGGGTCATGATTGGGCACGAGGAGAAAACCGTTCTTGATCGTCTGGATGGTGTAGCTGTGCATGGGTAGGGGGGCGCAGTTTACGTCAGCGCCCATGACGGGAGAATGGATGGGGCAGTTTTGCGCGATACCCAGCGCGAGACAATGACGTAGGCCTAGCCTACAGGGGTGAACCGGGGGTCCACGTAAGGGTTCCCGTTGAACTCGGAGTGCTCAATGGTCACATGGACCTGCTGCCCCTGGAGCGCACTAAGTCCGCCCCAGTCGTTGATGTCGCTGCCGAACACAGCCTTCTGGAGTCGCCAAATGGCAATCTTAGCACCGGAAACATCCGGCCCCCAGTTCATGGTGTGCTCGAACTCGCGCTCCCCTTTAGGGTCTACGAACTTGACGCGAACCCGGTGCGTGTAGCCCTTCTCGATCTTGCCGAACTTGTCGTTCTCGGGGTCGATCTCGAACGCCTCCACCTCGGAGATGGTCATGTTCTGGTACATGCCCTCGGGAATGAGGGGCTTCTTGCCGTCCGCGTACTCGGCGGTTGGTTTTGCGGTAAGTGGGTCGATGGTGGTCATGCTAGTTTTTCTTTTTTTCTTGTAGTGCCTCTGCGACCAGCTCCTGTAGCACACTCTGAGTCGAATCGTTCAACCCAGAGAAGCCAGCTAGTGCGCGGGACAGCGCCTCGACGGTCTGCCCGAGGGCTCTCCGTTCGGAAGGCGCTGCCGTGTCCATGTCAATGAGCATCTGTCGGATGCGTTTCTCGGTTAGGACTTTCAGATCTTCGTGGTTTTCCATTCTAGACAGCGGCCCAGCTATCGCCATGGCCACCAGCGGCAGCGAAATCCACGGCCCCGAACAGTTCAGGGAAGGCGTCGTTCGCCGCTTGGTTCATGATTGTAGCTACGTCGTCGCCCGTTGTCAACATGCTCTGGCACAGCACCTCGTCGTGCATCTGGAGGAAAGGCTCCGCTCCAGCGTCCTCCAGGGCCACGACAGCGCGCCGGATAAGCTCCGCAGCACTGCCCTGCACCACGACCGAGACAGCCTTGGTATCAGTGGACTCCTCGGCACCGAAGATCCGGGTCCGTCCGGCGCACGTCCTCAGCACACCGTACATGCGGGCCTCGTTCTTGATGTCCTGCATCCAGGCGGCCAGCGTAGGTAAGCCCTGGAGGTAATCGTCGAGCCAGCGTCGCGCGAACTTAGAGGTGCTGTCCAGCTCTACGGCCAGTCCTGGGGGGCCCATGCCGTTGAGGATGCCGAAGTTCACGGCCTTGGCCTGGAACCGCTCGTCCTTAGTTACCTGTGATAACGGCTTCCCCAACACCTTTGCCGCCGTCTCGTAGTGAGGGCAACGTCCTGCCGCGAATGCGTCCAGGAATACGGGCTCCTGCGAGAAGGCCGCTGCCACCCGCAACTCTAGCTGGCTGTAATCGGCGCCTGCCACGTACTGGTTCCGGCTCGTGAAGCAGCGGCGGGCCAAAGGGCCCAGCACTGGATGCCGCTTCGGGGTCTGGTGCAGGGGTGGGTCAGACATGGACCAGCGCCCGGTCGCGGTGCCACCCGAGTCTGCCTTGCACGTATGAACTGCTGGGTAGATCGTGTCGTGCTCGTCCAAGTGCTGGCGGATACCCTCGATGAACCCATCCTGCAACTTACGCGCGCTCCGCAGTTCTAGCAGCGTCTCGGTCTCGGGCAGGTGCAGGTTCTGGAGCGCCTTTTTGCCTGTGCTGCGGCTGGTCTTCGTGGCGGGCAACTTCTTGATGTCCATGAATGTGCCCAGCCACTCCAGCACCTGCTTCGGGGAGCCGGGGTTGCCGCTGAAGCCGTAGCCCTTCAACCTCTCCCGTAGTTGAGACTCAGTCTCAATAGCCTGAGCCTGGAACTCGTCGAGCCTGTCCCTGTAGACCCTGATTCCACGGTGTTCCATGTTGGCCACTACCCGCTCCAGGCGCTGGTCGTGAGCCAGATCGGACTTGTTCTGGTACTCGTAGAGTTCGCCCGTGAATATGCAGTCGTCCGCCAGATAGAGGCCCATGTCCTCCTTCGTTACCTCGGCGATCCTGTTGGTAGCTGCCTTATCCTTAGACTTGAGCAGTAGAGGGGTCTTGATCTTGGGGCGCCTCATCCGGCGCGCGCAACTGTCCAGGTCCTTCAGGCTCGACATGGAGTTGTGGTAGCTGGTCAGGAGTGTGTCCTCCCAGTGCTGCACGTCCAGGTTCAGGGCATGGATGTCGAAGCGGAGGTTCTGGCCCACTAAGGACAAACCTTCTACGATATGGCGCACCTTCTCGAAGCTCGGACGGTCGAAGGCGAGGCAGGACTGTGTGCCGAGGGGAGTCAGGCCCACGAACCATGCGCTGTGGCGAGCGTCCGGGCCGCGCACCTGGAGCCCATCCGTCTCCGTGTCCAGAATCCACTTCCCCGCGTGACGCTCCACGAGGCCAGCAAGCTCCGCAGCACCAGGGTTCCAGATGATGCAGTAGTCGTCCCAAGGGTATTTTTTCATGCGTGAACCCACACCCGCAATCCTGGCATCAGGAGCACCCCGTACCACCCTTCAGGTACAGTAGTCACACCTAGCAGCCGACAGCCTACAGCTTGAGACACAGCAATCCAATTCTCAGAATTGTAGCTGATGAGTTGACCATTTAGAGCGGCAAATCTAGTCATCGTCACCCACAATGAACACACGCGATCCGTCCGGCAGCACCTGTAGGGCACGTCGTGACGGTAACTCGAAATCAGGCCAGTGCTCGTCCATCCAGTGGGTAGACACGACCTTGCACTCTAGCATGTGCTCGATAGCAGCCGTAGAGAGGTACACATGGACCGGGGGCTCTGTACACACAGCATCAAACTCCTTCTTAACTTTATTCAGTGCTTCAATTATCTCATCTTTCTCTCTCATCCAATCTCCCCCATCAACGAAGCAGGCACATGCAGCACCTTCCGGGCCCGAGTCATCGCCACGTACATGAGACGAAGCCGCGCCGGATCTTTGGCCGCGAGTTGCCCCAGCGCATGTGCCGACCAGGGCAACAGGTACACATTGTCGGCCTCGGCACCCTTCGCCGCATGTGCTGTGCAGACGATCAGGTCGTCGGCGCCTGTGAAGTCGGCCGGAACCACGGCGAAATCTCTCAGCCCCCAGAGCGTTGCGTACTTGACAGCATAGTCGCGACCGTGCGCCAGTACAAGGCCCGCGCCGCCGGGCTTGAAGTCGGCGTCCCAGAGCCTAATCTCGGTCTTGTGTGGGGCGCGGAACGAGCTAGGCTCATGCTTCCAGTAGGGCCGGAGAACTCGCGCAGCCTTCGTGGCCACGGGGTCGCCACACCTCCATCCGCCCACAAGGCTGTGGACTTGTGCTGCCTGGGCCACTGCTGGCGGAAGCTCGGAGCCCTTCAACCCCTTGGCCTCAGCGTACAGGGTCTGTCCCGGATCGCCGTAGGCACGCACCTCGCCCCCAGGACACAGGCCGAGACAGGCCGCCAGTTCTAGCGCGCTAACGTCCTGCATCTCGTCCACGGCAATAGACTTGGGTACGGGTAAGTCCTGGTCGAGCGGGCACTTGTCGCGCACCCATCGCGCTAGGGGCAGCACGTACTTCAGCGCCCCGTACTCCTTGGTGCTGTCCAGGTCGAACGGCGGCTCGCCCGTACCATCCCAGCGGTGAAGCTGGCGCGACAGTTCGTCCGCCAGAGTCCTGGGCTGCTTGCTCGGGGCCTTTGTCGAGTACAGGTTCAGGGCCGGGTCGTGACTGTTCCGAATCTTGCGCCTGTTGTAGGGCAGCGGCGCACCGATGCCGCCACCGCGCCGCAGCACTTTCTGGTGAGGCCACGCCAGCGCATAGATGGTGCCAGCTACTTGGTCCTTGTCACGCGCCCGGATCTCGGCTGCTGCGGCTCGGGTGTAAGTTACGACCACGTCCGGGGACCAAGCCATGACGCGGCGGGTCTTTCCCACACCAGCCGCGCCGACGTATGCTTCGAGGTTCGGGTAGGTCAAGACTTAGGACACTCCGGCCTACAGTGCGGGGCCGTTACCTCCCCCTTCTTGCTGTTGCCCCGGCCGCTCACCTCCACGTAACGGGAGGCGCCACAGGTGGGGCAGGACGTGGTACGTTCCCAGGCCCTAGCCATGGTTAGATCTGTGCAAGAACATCGGAGTGTTCTCCCCCACCCACGCTCCGGTTACGTTGAAGCTCATGTGCTCATAGGCATCTTCTTCCGATAACCCTTCGGCTACCAGGATACCGATGCACAAGTCGTAGTCGTAGCAGGCCACTGGTGGGTGTGAGAACTGCTGGACAGCCCCGAGGTATGCGTCCTCGAAGCCGTCCGCGAACAGGGCGTCTGGGTTCTCCGGTATGCACAAGTCTACCACTACTCATCCTCCCATGCTCGGGCCATCACGTCCGCTTCACCTCAAACGAGGACTCGACATACTTGCCGAGATACCGGAGCTTCTGATCGAACTGAAAGGGCGTGAGTCCAGCCAACGTGACGATGTACACATGGTCTGTCTCATCCCACTTCTCCGCAGCAGTGGGCCATTCTAGGATGTCGCTTATTCGTTCGATGGCCCACTCGGGGATGTCCTGCTCCTTTGCCTCCCAGTTCTGGAGGGTCTTGGCCGGGATGCGTGCACGGATACCTAGCTGTCCCTGGGTCATGCGTGCCCTTGATCTGGCGATGCGGATGTCGGCGCCTGTCTTAGTCACAGAACCCCAACTCCTGAACGCGCTCGTCCACCACCCGCTCCGGCTCCAGCACCGACCGCACCCAGAACAAGTCCCTGGCCTTGTGCGCCAATGGGCCGATGGCATACAGGCTCGGGTTCGTGACCCTGTGCCCCTCGACATCGACCAGAAGCTCCAGCTCCTCATCGCCCAGTCCTGCGGCCACGAGTTCGTGGACCTTTAGTTTCATGTGCCTGCTGTAGGTCATTTGGTTACGGTAATCTCGGAGTAGCGGCTTTCCATTCTGAACAAAAGTAACTCTTCAAGGTCCCTCGTATCTACGGTGCCGACAGTCACTAGCGCCTCTACGAGGAATCCCAGCAGTACGGCCTGATTGCCGGAGTGCTGGGTCAGCTCCTCGACAATATCTCGGAGGGGTGTAGGACCTGCATCTCCCCAGTGTCCTGTCTCGGTATGTGTTACAGTAGGTCCTTCACTCATGTCAAACACTCCATCTCTTCAATGTACTCTCCGAAGTCCTGGGCGTCAAGGGCCCGCGTGATATCTTGCTTATCTGTGGGGATGGTAATGTACCTCCCCTCGAAAGTCACTGTCTGTCCAGGTAACGAATCCTGCACGATATCCTTCCAGGGCCTTCTTACCCCATGGTGATCGTAAGCCCTGAAGCCGTGCTGGCCCACTCGGGCTCCGGCGCAGGCTCGGAGGAAGCGCACGATCTGTTGGCGGGATGGGCCAGAGCGGGGCAGGTAGTGTCCCCGGATAGGTGCGAGGTTTAGTCTACCCACCAATCCGCTCCAGGAACTCAGTCAGTGGATCACGGGAGCTAGTGCTGCCGTATTTACCGCTCGCCCGGCGCTGCTCGTCGCGCTCGACGTGGTAGATGCACGCTGCCGCCAGCACTGCGAGGTGGGTGGTCTGTTGCTCTAGTAGCTCTAGCATTCTTGCGTTGGTGGCGATGATTGATTCTTCTAGGGTCATTTACTATCCTCCTGATCTCGTGTAAGTCCCGCCAACTCCTCGTCGATGGCGGCGGTCTTGGTGAGTAGCTGCTCGGTGGTTCCGGTAGTCGGGAACTTCTCGTGAAGGTATCGCAACTGTAGGTCGCATTCCTTGACTAGCACACCGAGCCGCAACGCCTCGGCCCGGTAGTGGTCCCGCTCCGCCTCCAGGGCGTCGGCGTAGGCGGTGACGAGCCTGTTCACATCTTCCCATACCTCACTAGGTAGGTGGAGGGCAAGGGCCATCAGGCACCGGTCTAAGTCCTCCCTCGTCGGCGGCTGGTGGTCTTTGGTCATTGGTTCTTCTCCTTCTCTGTGGCCCTGACCACCTCGGCCAGTTCGGCAAGGGCGCGGGAGGGGTCGCGCATGGCTTCCAACCAGCGACGGTCCAGGCAATCCAGAACCCACCGGAACGCCCTCGCACAGGTGCGGTGGTCGGAGAGGTAGGCTTCGGGCAACGGCTTCTCGCCATAGGATGCGATTCGCAAGCGTTGTCCGTGTGCGCCACCAAATGTAAGGTCGCCCAACCTCTCAGCCCAGAACCGGGCGGTGGCTTCCTGGGCGGTGGCTTCGGGGGAGGGGTTGGCCGGGATGTCGGGGAGGCCGTACTTGTCGATGGCTGCATCTAGGTCGTCCATTGAGCCGTCAATGTTGCTGTGATACCTATGAAGGTCGGCCACAATCTCCCGATGCACGGGCAGGGAGTCGGGATCACTCATAGCTCCACCCTCCCCTCGCCTTCACATTCCTCGCACTCGATCACGCCCTCGCCGTCGCACTTGTCGCAGGTGCGGACGATGGTGTCGTGGAACTCATGCCCATAGTTCCAGGAGTCGCGGCAGGTCTCGCCATCGCCGCAGCAACGGGGGCACTCGATCGTACACTCGCCTCCGCAGGTCTGGCAGGTTTCGGTTGCTTCCTCACTCATCATTGTCATGTCCTTTCTTGTAGTTAACGTACTGCTCGACAACCCATTCCACTAGGTCCGGGTCGTCCGCTTCCTCCGCCACAATACGCAGAGGAAAAATCCACGCCTTTGTCTTCTTCATGCCCGACAGTCGCTTCTCCTCGGCGTACTGGCGGCGCTCGCGGTTGACGACGCGATTGTCCCGAGTATACATGCTCAGGTGAGTCTGTGCGTCGGCAAATAGCAGAATCTCGGGCGGTCCTGCGGCAGGCACATAGATGGCTTGGTGCTGGCCTGCGCGTCCGCTGTTCCGGGTCTTCAGAAAGCAGTTTTCGCTCGCCGCATCGCGCACCAGTTCCGACATCTTCTGCCAGAACCTGACCTCTGGCGGCAGTCCCTGGTGGTCTACGGCCTTCGTCACGTTCAGGTGCAGGTGCAGGGCTTTTCGCCACCCTGGCATGATGTGGAGAGGGCTTTGCGTCGCTACGTCCAGATCCACCGAACCTAACTGACACAAAGCAGTCCACGACTCGTCCACCTTAGCCACGGCCACAGTTCTGGATGCCTCGTCGCGATTCTTACTGGAGCCACCGATGCCCAGGAGCCAGTCCTGTGTGCGCCCATCAGGGCCGATCATCTCCACGAGCCAAGGGTCGCCACCGAACAGGTTACGGCACTCCGTCAGTACGTCCGTCACGGTCGGGTGCTTATCCCTGGGCTGGTAGTTCTCCCTGTTCTTACGCCCCTTCCTCCAACCCGAGTTCAGGGCCGTGTAGAACTCGTCGTCCTTAAAGGTTTCGCCTTCCTCCAGCCAACCCAGCATGATGCTATGGATGGACGCGGCCAGTTCGTCGCTCGGCTTGTCCCAGCCTGTGATGCGCCCGGAGATCTGCCCCACACGACTGATGGTGTCATTGTACTGGCCGCGCACCAGTGCTCCGGGTGCCATGCCCCGGAACAGGTTTAGCATGTGCTGTAGCTCGGTGGGCAGCTTCAGGGATACAGGTCCTGTGGCCTGTTGCCTTGCCTTGAGCCTCGCCCATAGCGTATCCTGCATGACGGGCAACTTCGCCATATCGTGCGGGAAATCGGGCGAAGCTCGGTATAGCCCCTTCTTCTTGAACTTGTTGATGGCCACCGACCCCGGAAGAACTAGGAGCTGGCGCGCCCTTCGAGATCCCCTGATCTCCCCCTTCGCACCAGCCCCCAGGTCAAAATCGGCGGGCAAATCTTGCGCCTTCTGGTCCTTCGGCACCCGGAACCAGAAGTGAAAGCCGCCACTAGCCGTAGTGATGTGGGGCGGCACAGGTCCGTCGCAGCCCAGACTGCCCCACGCCGATGCCACGTCGGTGCCGTAGTTGTCCAGGTCCAGGCAGACAATAGGCACCGGATCGTCCGGCTGGAGGCAAATCGCCGCGCCAGTTCTATCGGGGCAGGAGGCCAGTGCTGCGGCAGCGACCGCTTTGCCCTCAGTACCCATGTCCAGGAGCTGGCCCCAGCCTCGGCCCCCTAGTGCTGAGGGCATCGGTGCCTTCTGGAGGTCTACTAGCGGCAAGACCCAGTATTGGGCATCCGACAGCGACTTCGCGTAGTCTGTTGTACTCACGCGCGGAACTAGGAAGTTGCTTTATCTTCAGGGTTCTTGAAAGCATCCGGGTCGAGGGCAGGCTGCTGATGTCCCTCATCATCCATAGGCCGCATCCGGCGCCTCTTGCCCCGGCTCGGCTGGTTCATAGGATCACGGTAACGCTCGCGGATAGGGATATCGAGGTAGAAGTGGATAGCGTCTCGCATGATGGCAGTCTTAGATGCCTTCATGCCCCGGTGCCTGTACTCCTCCTCGAACTTGGCCGCGAGGCGCGTGCCGAAGGTCTTTTCGATGTCGCGGAAACTGGTCATGGCGGGCATTCTAGTCCTGGGTGGCTCGGAAGTCAACGGTTATTTTCTTATTCGGTGGGATTTAGAACTGTGGCGGCCCTATATTAGGAACCACTAGAGGGTTGAGAGAGGTACGTATCGTCGTAAGTGTTGTAGGTATAGGGGTTTGCGACCATCGGCCAAGAAAAAGGCGTTTTTCCCCGAGGCCTCCCAGAAAATCGCCCCGATCTGCCCGCGCAACTTTTTCAAATTCCAGAACGGAAAAAACTTGCACTTTTGTCGAAATCCCGTCGCAACTCCTTTCGTCCACTACACTTACGAACGAGGGGGTCCTCTCTCAACCCCCCGGAACCCTCTAGTGCTTCCTAATAGAGGTCCGCGCCGGATCGACTCCCTGGTACGGATCCCACTCCTGCTTCCGGTGGCAGGGCACCAGTTCTCCCGTCGCCGGGTAGAACTCCAGTAGGCCTGTGCCCCGGCAGGTGGGACACTTATCATGGTTTGCCCCCTGCCTTGGGTGGCGGCAGGGAACGAGGCGGGGGGCGGGGCTAGTCATAATGCCTCGCCGTTAGCCCGTACATCAACGCCCCTAGCAGCTTCTCCATAGCCACCAGCACCGCCAGCACATCCCCCAGTTCTATCTCGATGTCCTCACCCTGGTACGCTGCCTCGGCCAGACTTACCATATCCTTGACCTCGGCGTACAGGTCGGCGCATGTATGGACGTGATCGGTGTTCCTAGCTACCATCGGCCTCCAGCGGCTTGTCGATGTACGAAAGAACCTCCCTCTTGTCTCGCACGGCTCGGAGCCAACCTAGCATCTGTGTCCCCCTTCGTGCCAGTCCATGACTTCGCGCTGTCGCTCATGTGCTTCCCGGAGCAGCGCAGCCGCCAGCCGCACCAACTTGTGGTCCTCCATAGGTAGGCACTCCTCGGGTGTACTCTGGCGGAGCGCGTCCAGGAGAATCCCCAGTGCCTCGTCGAGGTCAGGGGTCATTAGCTCCGCTCCGCCAGCACCAGTCCCGCCACGCCCCAGCACAGGATCGCCACAGTGGTAAAGGTAGGCACGGCCCACAGCGCACAGCACAGGACGGTAACACCAGCCCCCAGCGCACAGTACGCGGCACCCTTTCGGTAGTCTTTCTTGTTCATCGGGGTATTGTATCACAGCTTCGCGCCCCACCACAAGACCGGACTTCTGCGGCTAATCCCGCGTCCGTCCGGCCCATGCTAGGATGTCGCAAAGCCTAGTCGTGCATCTGATTGAGGTTCCGCCCTCGCGGGGCCATCGGCAGCAGCGGCCCCGGCAGCTCCATCTGGGCCAGCAGGGCCAACTCCCCCAGTTCTTCCGCGCTGGGCATCTGCCATACGCCGAGGTCCAGGTAGCAGGTTAAACATACGTTCGTTTCTTTGTCCGAACTCCAGCCAGCCCCGCCGCAGCACCGACATGCGAAGCTGTGGCCGTTTTTGTCGTTGAAGTGATCCATTGTACGATTTTTCGTGGTGAACTTGCCTCCAGCACTCCCCGAGACTGCTCGGGGCCGCGCCTGGGGGCCGAGTTGTGATTTAGTGTAGCCGTAGGTGGGTCTGAGGGGATGGCCCGTAGCGGGGCTTAGGAGCAGCCGCCCGTGCTAGTTTTCCAGTGCGACGGTATCGACTAGGCCGCAAGCCTCGCCCCCCAGTTCTTCGTCGCTGAGGTTTTCCAGGCGACGCAGGAAGGCCGCGCGGAGGATCGCCCCCAGGACTTTATCGGGGAGGTTTTCGGGGTGTTCCACCGACGTATCGAAGGTGGCGCAGAGGTCGAAGGTGTGTTCGTAGTAGATGGTCATTGTCTTCCAGGTTAACGGTGTTAAGTAGGCATCTGTGCCTGTTAGGGTGCGCCCCTAGCTCCAACTACCTCGGTAGTCGAAGCCAGGGGTTGCCAGTGTACGTCAACTGTTCGCGCCGGGGTACTCCCGCTCCACCCAGGCCCAGAACTCGGCCAGCGCGTCGTCGCTGTCGTAGTCCTCGGCCTGGGTCTCGGCCTCCAGCGGTTCCCCCGCCAGCACTTCGCCCAGGGTAAGTTCGGGCCAGCACTCGGATCGTCCGTCGTGGTAGGTCATGGCTCTAATCCTTCTTCTCGGGGTCTACCGTGGCGGCGAGGGCGTCGGCTACCCGACTGTCTAGGGCGATTTCGGGATATCCTTCCTGGATTCCGTGAAGTAGCTCCCGCAGCACTCGCACCTTCTCGCGCTCGGCCTCCAGGTCTTGCCAGGGCTGCGCCTCAAGTAGTGCGGCGATTTCGTGGCGGGTCTTGTGCGCGGGGTGCGTGTCTGGCGCGTACTGCTCGATCAGCCCTTCCAGGTCTGCGTCGGCGCAGCGTAGGACGGTCTCCAGGTCTGGCGTGGTCATTGTCTTATTCTCCGGGGTTAAGGGTTTCGGGGTCTACCGTGGCGGCCAGCGCGTCGCCCACTTCCTCAAAGTAATCATCGAGGTATGGGTCGCCCTTAATCAGGTCGCGGTTTACGAGGTTCTCAAGGGCATCCCGCAGCACTCGCACCTTCTCGCGCTCGGCTTTCAGGTTGGCGGGGGCGGTTGCCAGGGCTACGCCTAGCGCGTCGAAGTCGGCCCAATCGTCGCTTCCCATGTTTTCGCTATCGGTACACGGGCGGAAGCAGGGGCGGACGCTAGCTATGCGGCCTCCGTCCTGGTCGTTGATCCCGTGGCCGTCCCAACGCAGGGCGGATAGGTTGATTTCTTTAGGGTGTTTCTCGGTCATTATCTCGGCCCAGGTCATAACGCGGGATTGCGCTCTCCGGGCAGCCCGTAAGCCCCGCCGCCATGTTTCAGGCGTTACGGGGCTGGGGGAGCGGTCAGGGGTTAGACCAAACAGCGCATAGCGTCGCGAACGTCATTTAGCATAATGTCGTGAGCTTTGGCGCATACTTCATCGTCGGCCCTAGCGATAGGCCCGTACGGATCGGCGTATACCAACATGCGGGAAAGGAAGGGCTTAAACGTCCATTCGGATTCGCCTACGCTGGCTTCACGGCCCTCCTTCTTGCATTCTTCCGCGATTGCTCGGACGGTGTTTTGGTAGTTGGCTAGTGTCGAGGTCATTGTTTCTTTCAGGTCTAGGGGCCGCGATCTGCCGCCCTCCACGCCCCGAAGCCCCCGCGAATCGAATCGCCGGGGGCTAGGGGTGGGGGGTGGGCTTAGAGAGCTGGCCTGTCCTCCCATGTCCAGGTAAAGAATACATCCCGCCCCCAGCGCATAGCTACGGGGCAAAGGATCGCGGCGCGCCGCCCCGCGTCCTTATTGATGTAACGATCGAGCCATACCTGAGCGGCGTCGGCTTCTGGAGTTTCACTGTTGGAGTCTTTTGGCAGGACTATACGCCAGGGTGCGCTATCCCCGGCTGGCCGCTGATCCTGGACCGCGTAGCGGCTGCCCTGGCGGTCTGTAGGGGGGAGGGAGCGCACTCGGACGCAAGCGCGGATTTGGAGTTTTTTCGTTTGCATTGTCGCAGGGTTTCGGGGTTATCAGGAACAGAGGTAACGATCAGCGATAGCCGCCTTCAGACATTCCGGCACGGTGTCGAGCTTGCGGCCAAGGTGCGGTCCTTCCTCATACTGGCCGGGGTACGGCTTGCTATCGGTTACTTCCCCACAAAACTGGTTGAAGCCGTGCGGGTGGAATGGCTTTTCACTCATTCCAAAAAGCGCGGCGTAGCCATCGGGGTATCGGATGATCACGGAGTAGCGGTCGAGGGTTTCGCCGCCGTTATCGTAAACGGTTACTTTGGTTTTCATGGTTTCAGGGTTTCGGGGTTATCAGGAGGGGTTATTTTCCCCGTAGGTATGATTACCACAATGCGGGGAGCAGTAGGGGTTATCATCCTCGCGGTGGGACTCGAACGGCACGCCGCAGCACTTGCACGGGTGCGTAACGTATTCGGACTTAGGCTCCCGGTGCTTAGGCTTACGGGAGAGATCGGGCGGGAAGTAGAACGGCATTGTGTTATCCGATCAGGGCTACGGCCAGCACCAGCAGGGCGACAATGCCCAGTGCGCCGATGCTATCCCGGTAGCCGGGGTTGGGTGGGGGTTTGGTCATGGGCTACAGTGATACGGCCCATGCAATCAGTTGCCATACCTGGTCAGGGTCCATGTGGCCCTGTACCGTTACTTCACCGAAGGGCAAGACAACGAAGTCGCCGTCCGGGTCCAGTACCGCGCACTCGGCATTCCAGGAGCCTTTAGCTCCGGCCTTGCGCTCGGCTTCCGCCAAGTTTTCGGACTCGGACAGGTAGCGGTGATTCTGGCAATAGTTGCCGGGGCCAAACTGGACCGACACGGAGTAGCCGTTAGGCAGGGGCAGGGTGAATCCCTTTCCGCCGTCGATGGTAAACAGGGTTTCTCTAGGTTCTGGCATTGTCTTTCCGGGGAGCGGCCACATGAGCCACCTTTCACGCCCGCAACCCGTGCAAGCTCTAAGGCTCCACGGGCGCGGGAAGGTGCGGGAACGGTGGGATTATCCGCCGCGCATAATCGACCGCCAGGCCGCGTCGTTTTCGGCTTTGCGGTGCTTTTCCTCCTTGCGGCCCTCGATGATCCGCTCGGCTTTGGCCTTGTCTTCCTCGGACAAGTGCGGCCAGGCTACATAGCGGTTAACGGTGCGGAACGTGTGTTCCCCGGTCCACTGGCGGTATTCTGCTCCGCCTTTTGGCCCGGTGTGGACGGTGTAAGTACCTTCCATCGGTCTGGGTGGGTTTTTGGTCATTGGCTCAGTAGCGGCCACACGAGCCGCCTCTCACGCCTTAGGCCCGGTCCGCCACTACGCGGAACCGGGCAGGAAAGGGGCAGGGAGTCTAGCTACCTGGCTCGGCAGAACGCGGCATCGGTGAGGTCTGCTTCACGTCCTACATATGCTTTATTGGATTCCGTCAGCGAGTGCGACGTGTTCAGTTTGTGCGGCGGTCGCGGAGAAACGTAGATAGCTTGCGCCTTGAAGTAAAGCCTAATCCCTCCCATAGTGGCGTGAGGAACCTTCAACTGGGATCCGTTAGCGCGGTTTCGGGTTTGGACAATCCATCCGTGGGACGGGAGAGCGGCAAGGATCGCCTTTTTAGCTTCTCTGTAGGTGGTCATGGTCTCAATCCTGGGTAAGGAGACGGGGAAGTCCCGCCTCTCATGTCCGCAGCCCGTGCAACCTGGGAAGGTCCACGGGCACGGGAAGGGGCGGGGATGGATTACTAGGCTTCCTTAATCTCGTTCCCCGCTAGGTCGATGGGCCATAGGTTGCCGTGGTCGGATTGCCACCATACGGTCGACCACCATTGCTCCTTCTCCATACGGTCGGCGATTGCTGCCAGTGCGCGTTCAGTGGAATCGCATTCCAAGTAGAATCGCCCGTTTACTTCGGAGATAGCGATATGGCCGCCTAGTGGTCCGCATGGACTTAGGATGTAGTCTTGGGATTCGGGGTGCATTGGTTTTCGGTGGGTAAGGAAGCAGCGAACCGCCGCCTCTCATGCCCGCAGCCCGTGCAAGCTTTAAGGCTCCACGGGCACGGGAAGGGACGGAAAAGGGGGATTCTAGGTATGCGCGTGCCCGTCCGGTTCAATCCCCAGAAACATACCTTTCCACCCATCCACAGGATAATAGAATCCGCATAGGTGATCGTATCGGAGATCGGATAGGCTGATACCCTTGCGACGGCATGTCGCCTTCACGGGATCGGGGACCGTCCCAAGGTCTAGGAATTCGTTGTCCAATTCGATCAGATACTCCCACTCCCCGATGGGTGCGTCGGCATGGACAAGGAAGATGCCCTCCGATTCCAGGATGGTGAATCCGTCGCTTTCCCAATTGTCCGCAACGTCGGACCATGCGTCCCAATAGCTTGGATGCTCCGGGCCTTCTAGCAGGATGCGCCAGTCCTCATCGGCGCATGGCCCCTTGGGGAAACGCTGCGCGAAGATCTGGGGAGAGTAGATTCCATGGTGGGAATCGACCACGTGTTGCACTTTATCGTCGGTAGGTTGCATTGCTTTTACGGTGTATTAGGAAGCAGCGAACCGCCGCCTCTACGCCCTAGACCCGGTCCGCCACTACGCGGAACCGGGTTGGGGAAGGGTCAGGGGAGCCTACCTTAAATCATAGACTGCGGCTTCCAGCTCTTCTCTGTATTCGGTCATCTCTTCCGGGGTGGCATCGTGATTTGGCGGGTGGATTTCATCGTAGAGGGCTGGACCGTTCAGGGACTGGAAGAGTTTTTCCAGGCACTCTAAGGGCATTGTCTCGATTGATTTCGGCATGGTGGCTGTGGTGGATGGCTGAGGCCGATGGGCGAATTGCCCGGTGGCCGACAATCTCTTCTCGCATACGTATCGGCAGAGCGCAAGCGAAATACCGGGAAAATTTCGCACTTCTCAAAGTTCGGAAGGATAGTGCCCTAACAAAACCCTAACACCTTGTGCCGACCCCTACCCTCCGCCGCCGCGCTCGGCCACAAACTGATAATGAGACTCATTCTCAA